>Ga0181574_10000245_pt1 | contig 49791 bp, 46 predicted proteins | sample 101ome_24_FD_145600 | JGI IMG/M metagenome (GOLD analysis project Ga0181574, IMG submission 145600) | Coastal salt marsh microbial communities from the Groves Creek Marsh, Skidaway Island, Georgia - 101410AT metaG (spades assembly) | ecosystem: Environmental > Aquatic > Marine > Intertidal zone... | reverse complement strand
ATGCCCAACCCGTGAAGTCCAGCACCACAGGTTTGCCTTCTGCTTTTGCAGCAGCCATTCCGGCTTCATAATCCGTAAAACGGGCCTCGACGTGTCCACCGCCTGAACCGTCACCGTGTCCGCCACCTCCCCACTCACTGTAGAACATCGGCGGCGGAAATCCGCTGATCAAATTGACCGGCGCACCCCACATACCGGGCATCAGGTACACGCCAAGCGTGAAGAACAACATGCCCATGGAGAAACGGAAAACACCGATGCGCTCGGTTTTCGAATCGTGTGGGAACAAGATCCAACCGAACAAGTAGAACGCTATGCACAAGGCAATCGCGACCCAAATGGCAATGAACAACTCGCGTTGCAACAGCCCGAGTTGCAAGACCAAATCGGCGTTGGACAAAAACTTGAATGCAAATGCAATTTCAAGCAGTCCCAGCACCACTTTCACGCTGTTCAACCAGCCACCTGATTGCGGCAGCGAATTCAACCAGCCAGGAAATGCAGAGAACAACATGAAAGGCAACGCCAAAGCCAATGAAAACCCGAACATCACCGCAGTCGGTGCCGCAAATGAGCCGGTAGCCGCCCCAGCGAGTGCGCTTCCAACCAAGGGTCCTGTGCACGAAAAGGACACAATGGCGAGTGTCGCAGCCATGAAAAAGATGCCCAATATGCCGCCGCGGTCGGCAGCTTCGTCCGTTTTGTTGGCCCAACTTGTGGGCAGTTGAATTTCAAAAGCACCCAAGAAACTCGCCCCAAAGACGAGCAAAAGGAGGAACAAGAACAGGTTGAAGAACGGGTCGGTGGAGATGACATTCAGAATGTCCACTCCGAAAACCGCGGTCAACAGCAGCCCCAGCCCAGTGTAGATGAAGATGATGAAGAATCCGTAGATGAGCGCGTTCCGAATGCCTTCGCTTCGCGTTTTCGATTGCTTGGTGAAAAAGCTCACCGTCATCGGAATCATTGGGAATACACAAGGGGTTAGGAGCGCAGCAAATCCAAGCAGCATGCCTAAGAAGAATACACCCGCTAATCCTTCCTCTTTTTCGTCGTCCTCGGTAACTGTGCCTTCAGTTTCGGCTCCATGATCGCAGAGGTGTTGCGACGGCGGGCACAAAACCGGCAGGGCCTGCGTGACTTTTCGGTCACCAAAATTCACGGCAAATTCCAAATCAGGCGGGAAGATGCACTTGGTGTCGTCGCATGTCATGAAGGTGATGGCACCTGAGATGACCGCGTCCGCCGCGGCTGTCCCTGTGAAATGCTGCACGAAGTAGACTTCCTCCTCAAACATTTGGACGTCCATGTCGAAATTCGGATCGAACTGGACCATGGGATCGCATTCTGTTACCGAACCATCTGCGGCCAATCCTTCGGGCCATTCCACACGAAATTCGGTGGCCATCGGCCCATCCAGCCGTTCCAAAAATTGGCTGTACAAGTGCCAGCATGCATCGATGGAAGCGTGGAACACCAGGTCAAAACCGTCGTTGGCTTCATACAATTGAACGTCCCATTTGACCGGCTCCAGCAGGCCTTCGCCTTCCATTCCTGCGTCGCCGTCGCTGAAGCCGCCGCCGTGCGCATCGCCGCCGTGCGCATCGCCGCCGTCACACAGATGCTGCAAAGGCGGGCAGTAGGTGTCCAACGCGGGTTTCGCATCCACCAATGCGATTTCAAAGTCGACGTCCTCTGGAGGGAGGCATCGCGACGCATCGCACACCATGAAACTCAAGAATCCGGAAACTTTGGCCGTTTGCACCCCTTCGGGAACCTTTACCTGTTGAACCCAATAGACTTCTTCCTCAAAAAACTTGAGGTCCATCATGAAATTGGGGTCGTACTCCACAATCGGCTCACATTCCGTGACATCCCCGATTTTTTCAGCGCCGCCGGAGACGTTGACTTCGAAATACGTAGGAAGCGGACCGTTCGGGTCGTCGAGAAATTGGCTGTAAATGTGCCAACACGGATCCACGGAAGCGTGAAACACCACATCCAGGACCGATGCTTCATCAGATTGATGAACCGAAAATTCCCACTTAACCGGTTCCAAAATTTGAGCCTGGGCAGTGAATCCACAGGCCAAACTCAACACTGTACTGGCCAACGCGAGCACAGTCGCAAAACGAAAGTTCGAAAAATTCATAGCACCGCGAATATAAAAAGGCATTCTGCGCTTTCCACGCGGAATTGGCCAATGACTGTTACAGCTCAATTTCTTCTCCCAATGCCAGCCCGAATGGCTTTCGAATGAGCCAACTGCCGAGGTAGACGAGTGGTGTGTCAAACAAGGCAACGAGCACTTTGAATACAAAACCGTTTAGGAGCAGGGTGCTGAAAAGTGTCCATTCAATTTGCCCCAAACTGCACATGAGGAACAGCACCGTGAAGGTGTCAATGAATTGAGAGGGGATAGTACTGAGGTTGTTGCGCAACCACAATTTTTTACCTCCCGTTCGTGCCTTCCAAAAGTGAAACAGCCGCACATCGAGAAACTGGGCGAGGAGGTAGGCGGCCATTGAAGCGGCCACGGCTACGATGGTGGAGCCGAATACGTGATCGAATTGGCCATCCGTCACAGGCGACCAATCCGCGGCTGGAATCCACTGGCTCACGGTCACGATGAGTAACGTGAAAACACTGGCAAACAAACCGGCGATTACGACCTCGTTGGCCCGTTTTTTTCCAAAGCATTCGGAAATTAAATCGGTGACCAGAAACGTGACTGGATAAGGCAATAGCCCCACACTTTGCTCAAAGGTCAAACCCTCAATCGGACTCCAATGGAAAAACTTTCTGAAAATCAGATTGCACGCCACAAGGCTGGCCATGAACAGCGCAGCCAAAATGAGGTAGATGCGCAACGCGCGTTCGCGTGAACCTGCTTGAGCGAGCGGACTTTCCATGGGTTTAAGGTAAGGTACGCCAAACCAATCGGTCTTTTTCGCGCACTACACGGACCTCTCGGGTTTCGAATTTTGCGCCCGACTCTACCCTGTCCTCCGTTAGCGCGACAATTTCACGGACCGCTCGCGCACCAACGCCGCGCACCTGAGCGATGGCATGCAGGACTTCCATGCGCAACGGTTCTGCACGCCACGCAGAGATGTTGAGGGTGCCCTCGCCATCGGTTTCACTCCAACAGCGCCGGGTACCTTCCGCGACTTCTATTTGAATCCATTGGGACAGCGGTTGCATTCTTTCCGCCCAGCGAGCAAGATGTTCCGTGGTGCCGTTTCTCAGTTCTTCGAGCAGCGGCAACACTTCCGAACGCAATCGGTTGCGCAAGTAGTCGGGTTTGTCATTTGAAGAATCGTGGCGAAAGGGCACGTTCCACGCTTTTGCTTGGTCTTCCAATTGGCTCCTCGAAATGGACAACAACGGCCGGAGCAGATGCCTCTTCGGATCATGCGGCAACATGGCGGCCAACGCCGAAGGGTCTGCCGCACGAATCAGTTGAAGCAGGACCGTTTCCGCTTGATCATCAGCGTGGTGTGCGGTGGCGATGCATGCCGTCAAGTCGTTTGCTTGGCTTAACTCGCTGCGAACAGACTCAAACACGGCATAGCGTTCACGGCGAGCGGCCGCTTGAATGCCTTCACCCGCAGGAGAAAGGTCGGCCTGATGGATGCGCAACGGCACATTGCGCTCGGCACACCAAGCTTCTACAAGGGCCTGGTCGCCATCGGATTCTGCACCGCGCAACCCGTAATTGACATGGACCACTTCAATGCGCAACCCCGCGCGATGCGCAGTTTCCGCGAGTACCATGGAATCAACGCCGCCACTCACTCCAATGACCACCGGAGTGGCTACCGGGATTTGACATTCTGCCCACCAATTCCGCAGGTGTTGCACCAGTCCATCCCGGTTATTCTGCATCATCTGATAGGGTTTTGAGCATGGCATGTGCCTTGAGTAAGCATTCCTCATACTCTCGTTGCGGTTCACTCAGCGCGGTAATTGCGCCACCAACATGCATGGAGATGAGGGGTTTGGATTCGTTGTAGATCAAACTTCGAATGACCACATTCAAATCAAAGTCACCGTTTGGCCGAAAGAATCCGATGCTTCCGGAGTAAACCCCGCGTTGGGACGCTTCCAATTCATCAATGATTTGCATGGCGCGGATTTTCGGAGCGCCGGTCATTGAACCCATGGGAAAGGTGGCACGGAGGATGTCTTCCACGGTTTTGTCGGCTTGCACTTCGCAGTGAACCGTAGAAATCATTTGGTGTACGGAACGGAACCGGTGGATGCCAAACAATTCCGGAACACTCACGGTGCCTGGCGCCGCCACACGGCTCAAATCATTTCGGACGAGGTCGCAAATCATCACGTTTTCTCCTCGCTCCTTCGGGTCATTTTGCAATTGCTGGGCGAGCGCGTCGTCTTCTTCCGGGGTTTCCCCGCGTCTGATTGTACCCTTGATGGGCGAGGAGGTGAGGGAATTTCCGCGCTTTCGTAAAAACAACTCCGGCGACCCACACAACACGCGGTACTCACCAGCCTTGACCAATGCCGCATAGGGTGCTTGCGTCCGATCGTACAAGCGCACAAACGCATCCCAGACCGACGGAAGTTCCAGCGGCGCATGCCATTCCTGGCACAAATTCATTTCGTAAATATCCCCGCGTTGGATGTGCTTCTTCACCCGATGGGCGCGTTGCAAGTAAGTGCTCTCGTCCCAGCGTGGTTTCAATTCGATGCCCGGTGCATCTGGCACGACATCTTGCGTGGTTTTGACCGCATTTAAGATCGAAAGGGCATCAGGTTCCGAGGCTCCCCAAACAATTTCCGGTTGCTCGAGATCGCCGCCCCATTCCACTACAATCCGCGGCTCTACCCAGTGCAAGTTGGGCAATTCAGCCGTTGAACTTCGCTTGGAATCAAGGGCTTCAATGCCGTTTTTGACATCGTACCCAAGCCAACCAAATGCCCACGTGGATTTCCCGTTTGGATGTAAAAACGCTTGAAGTCCAGCCAAGCTTTTGGAATCGGTGCCGTCCCACATGAAGGAACGCCGGGCTCCAACCGCCAGCAAGCATTTTCCCGCGGGGTGTCCATCAAAATGCAGACTCACATGCGCCTCCTGCTCAAACAGGGCTTTCAAATTTGGAAGCGACCGAAAGGCAGGGGCAGACATGGCGAATGTTAGACGTGCAAGGCGCGGTTATCTGTCGCCGCCAATGCGGCTTCTTTGATGGCTTCCGTGAAAGTCGGATGTGCATGCGACATGCGGCTGATGTCTTCTGCAGTGGCCCGGAATTCCATGGCGACGACTGCTTCCGCAATCATATCGGCTGCACGGGGGCCGCACATGTGAATGCCGAGAATTTCATCCGTTTCTGCGTGTGCAAGCACCTTAATCGATCCGTCTGTATCCATCGAAGCTCGGGCTCGTCCGCTTGCTTTGAAGGGAAAGGACCCGGATTTGTATGCAATGCCGTCCGCCTTGAGTTGTTCCTCCGTTTGGCCCACACCTGCAACTTCGGGCCACGTGTACACAACATTGGGAATCAAGTTGTAATCGATGTGTGGGTGTTGTCCAGCGATGACCTCAGCAGCCACAACCCCTTCCTCTTCCGCTTTGTGAGCCAACATCGCCCCGCGGACGACATCGCCAATGGCAAAAATGTGAGGTACTGCAGTTTGCATTTGGTCGTTGACCGCGATTCGTCCGCGCTCGTCCGTTGTGAGGCCTGCCGCTTCGAGGTTTAACCCCTCGGTATAGGGACGTCGCCCTACGCTGACCAAGCAGTAATCCGCCTTCCACGTGACTTCCGTGCCTTTCTTGTCATCGGCTTTGACCGTTACGCCTTTCGCGGTGGCTGACACTTCTTTGACGCCGTGTTGAAGGTGAAATTTGACACCCAATTTTTTCATGCTGCGCATCAACTCCTTGCCCATCCCGCGGTCCATGGTGGGAATGATGGCATCTTGGTATTCAACCACGTGCACTTCTGTTCCCAGCCGTGCGTAAACACTTCCCATTTCCAAACCGATGACACCACCACCGATGACCACCATGCTCTTCGGCAACGCCTTCAGGCTCAACGCCTCGGTGGAAGTGATAATGCGCTTTTTGTCAATTTTGATGAATGGAAGCGAGGAGGGCTTCGATCCCGTGGCGATGATGATGTGTTCACCGCGGACATCAGATGCCTTGCCTTTGGTCGGTTTCACAGAAAGGGTATGCGCGTCTTTGAAGCTGCCCAATCCGTGCAGAACGGTGATGTTATTTTTCTTCATCAGAAAATCAATCCCGCCAACGGTTTGCTCCACCACTTCGCCTTTCCGAGCAATCATGCGCTTGAAGTCCAGCTTCAAGCCACCGGTCTGGATGCCGTGGGTTTCGAACTGATGAGCCGCTTGGTGAAAATGTTCGGAGCTGTCGAGCAACGCTTTCGACGGAATGCACCCGACATTCAAGCACGTTCCGCCTAGTGAATTGTACTTTTCAACCAACGCCGTTTTCTTTCCCAGCTGCGCTGCGCGGATGGCTGCTACATAACCGCCAGGCCCGCTGCCAATGACAATAACATCATAAGATTCCATGCGACAAAGGTAACGTTTGGCGTGGGGATGTACGCTTGAAATGCTCGCGGGATTTTCCCTTTACTTTGCATTCGATTGGAATGGTGAACGATTTGCCACTTCCATCGGTTGATATTCGGAAATGAACTCATTCATTAACGCCTCAAACTGCCCTGCCTGATGTGGACGCGAATTGCTGCTGTTCTTATCCGGCAACGATTGTTCTTGTTGCTATTGCTCGGGCTGGGCACGGTGTTTATGGGCATCCAAATCCCGAACGTTCGGTTGCAATATCAGTTCGGTGGACTCTTGCCTAAAACCGACTCAACCGCCATTGCATACGAGCATTTCAAAACGGTTTTTGGCACAGAAGGCAATGTGATGTTGCTCGGCGCGGAAATCGCCCCCCTTCGAACTCCCGAAGGACTGAAGGCATGGGATGATTTAGCAGAGACCATTCGGACCATGGATGTGCGGCGAGATACCACGGATGATGGGGTGGACAACCCGGTTCCTGTTCCGCTGATCGACAGCGTTTTCTGTTTCACTCGGGCGTTCGATGTTCAAAAGGATACAGCCGAAAGACGCTTTGTACTGGTCCCCTTGCTCGAGAGAGAAACGTTTGTCGGCACGCCGGGGGATTCCGTAACGGACGAATTTTTCAGGCGGCTTTTTGAATTGCCTTTCTATGAAGGTTTGCTCTACAACTCGGAAAGAGACGCCACCCTCATGACGGTTTTCATGAATCCGGAATTGTTCGATTCGGAAAGGCGAGGCACCATCGTTGAAGACGTGACTGCGATTGCGGATGCCTGGAGTGAAGAACACGGAATCAAATTGGCGCTCAGTGGCCTGCCTTTCATTCGTGTAGAGATGACGAATAAGGTGAAGGACGAAATAGGACACTTCATCGGCGCGGCGTTCCTGGTGACAGCGCTGCTGTTGTTCTTGTTTTTCAGAAACCCTATCGTGATGGGGGTGAGCATGATTGTGGTGGCCATCGGAGTGGTGTGGTCTGTCGGAAGCATTGTGTTGTTGGATTACGAGCTCAACCTGATGACGAGCCTGATCCCGCCGCTGATGATTGTCATCGGAGTGCCCAATTGCATTTACCTGATCAATAAATACCACGCCGAGTACAAACGGCACGGAAATAAGGCCATGGCGCTTCAGCGCATGATTGTGAAGGTGGGGAATGCGACGTTGCTCACGAACTTCACGACGGCATTGGGATTTGCGACGTTCATTTTCACGCACAGCGATATCCTCAAGGAATTCGGTGTGGTCACGGCACTCAACATCATCGGGATGTTTGTCATTTCCATTATCGTGATTCCCGCGTTGATGACGTGGTTGCCGGCGCCTCAGATGAAGCATACGCGCCACTTGGATCGCCGGTGGATGTTTACGTTTGTCAATCGATTGGTTTTCATCGTGCAAAACCATCGGCCCAAGGTGTATACCGGTGCGGCGTTGGTGCTGCTGTTCAGCTTTTCAGGGCTGTTGCAAATGGAAACCACGGGCAACATCGTGGATGACATTCCGCATCGCGATCGGGTCATCAAGGATTTGCAATGGGTGGAGTCACGATTTGGCGGGTCCATGCCGTTTGAAATCATGATCGACACTGGCAAACCCGGCGGCGCTACGAACAATTCCGTGCTCCAACGCATCGAAAAGTTGCAGAATTTATTGAGCGAATACCCAGAATTCAGCCGGTCAGTAAGTGCTGCAGACGCGACCAAGTTTGCCTTTCAAGCCTTCAAAAACGGCCACCCCAAAAATTATCGACTGCCGCGGTTGGGTATGGAGAAAACCCAATTCGGGCCTTGGGTCCGAGGCACGGCTGATGCCGCTGAAGAATCTTCCGTGGCAGAAGGCGTCTTGGCCAATTTTTACGACTCCACCCAAAGCGTCACCCGGGTGAGTGTTCAAATGGCGGATGTTGGTACCCTGGAGATGGGAGCGTTGTTGGACGAAGTAACCCCTCGAGTCGACAGCATTTTTCCGCCGAAGTCGTTTGACTTGATCATGACAGGAACCAGCGTGACTTTCTTGGAAGGAACAACGTACATGGTCAAGAACCTCGGCATTTCCATTGCCTTGGCCATCTGTGTCATTGCCATCATGATGGCGATGCTTTTCAAATCAGCTCGGATGGTCGCCATTGCCTTGGTGCCCAATTTGTTCCCACTTCTTTTCACCGCGGGTTTCATGGGGTGGCTGGGCATTCCCATCAAGCCTTCCACGGTATTGGTATTCAGCATTGCTTTCGGGATTTCGGTAGATGATACGATTCACTTCTTGGCGAAGTACCGGCAGGAGTTGAACTTGAAAGGCTGGAACATTCGGGATGCGGTGTTGCTGGCTTTAAAGGAAACGGGGGTGAGCATGATGTACACAAGTGTGGTTTTGTTTTTTGGCTTCCTGATGTTTGCTTTGTCTACATTCGAAGGGACGAGGTTCTTGGGTATTTTGGTTTCCATTACCCTAGCGGTAGCGATGACGACCAATTTGCTGCTGTTGCCATCCTTGCTGCTCGAATTCGAGAAAATTTTGACTACGAAATCGTTCTCCGAGCCATTTTTCTCCATTTTGGATGAAGAAGAGGACATCGAATTGGAGGAGTTGGAAATCCAACAAGGGTTGTCGCCTGGACGTGGTGAGGAACAGCATGAAGGACTGCGGAATCAACGCCATTCGTAAAACGACGCAACGCGAAAGAAAACCATACGCATGAAAGGAATCATACTTGCAGGAGGATCGGGCACACGGTTGTGGCCGCTGACAAAAGCCTTGTCGAAGCAGTTGATGCCCATTTACGATAAGCCGATGATCTATTATCCGCTATCGACTTTGATGTTAAGCGGCATCCGCGAAATTCTGATCATCAGTACCCCCACCGATTTACCGGGGTTTAAGCGGCTCTTGGGTGACGGTTCGGCCATTGGGTGCGAATTGACATACGCCGAACAACCCGAGCCCAACGGTCTGGCGCAGGCGTTCGTCATTGGTGCGGATTTCATTGGACAGGAAAAAGTGGCACTCGTTCTTGGAGACAATATCTTTTATGGCAAGAGTTTTGGTCGGCAATTGCGAGCCAATACCGATCCTGATGGAGCCATTGTGTACGCGTATTACGTCAACGATCCAGAACGATACGGTGTGGTCACATTTGACGATAACGATCGCGCGGTAAGCATTGTGGAGAAACCACAAAACCCACCTTCAAACTACGCGGTGCCCGGGCTGTACTTCTACGACAACGACGTGGTCAATATTGCTGCCAACCTGGAGCCTAGCGCCCGTGGCGAATACGAAATCACCGATGTCAACAAGGCCTATCTGGACGCGGGGAAGCTTTTCGTTTCCAAAATGGACCGCGGCATGGCTTGGCTCGATACCGGCACCCACGAATCCCTCATGCAAGCCTCGCAATACGTGCAGGTCATCGAGGAGCGGCAAGGACTCAAAATTGGGTGCATTGAAGAAATTGCCTGGCGCATGGGCTACATCAATGACTCCCAACTGGAGGCCGTGGCGGAGCCATTGCGCAAGTCGGGCTATGGCGATTACTTGCTCGAGCAATTGAAGCGTGGACACGGAACGTTTTAACCCCGGCGCCTCCATGACACACCCCAACCTATCGCGTTTGAAATCCGCTGTCGATGGTGCCGTCCAAGAATTTTTGAGTCGGTGGCCGGTCGAAGCGGGAGACGGTTTGTACGAACCCGTGCACTACCTCATGGCGCTGGGCGGAAAGCGCCTCCGTGCGGTTCTTGCGCTATCGGCTGCAGAAGCTGAAGGTCATGATGCCAACGCGGCGATGCCCGTGGCACTGGGCGTGGAGCTCTTTCACAATTTCACCTTGATGCACGATGACATCATGGACCAAGCGCCAAAGCGTCGCGGTCAGGATACCGTGCACATCAAGTGGAATGAAAACGCGGGAATTCTTTCTGGAGATGCGATGTACACATTGGCGCATGTGGCTTTGAGCGAATTGGATCCCAAGGTTTTGCCCGAAGCGTTGAAGTTGTTCAACCAAACGGCGCTCGAAGTTTGCCTCGGACAACAATCCGACATGGCGTTCGAATCGCGCACAGATGTCACGGTCGAAGCCTATTTGGAAATGATCCGACTGAAAACATCGGTTTTGGTTGCCGCCTCGTTGGCTCTTGGCGCTATAGCCGTTGGAGCGACCCCTCAGCGCGTGAAGACGTGGTACGAACTCGGGGAGCACTTGGGCATGGCCTTTCAAATGCAGGACGATTTGCTTGATGCATTCGGTGATGAGGCGATGGGCAAGCAGATCGGTGGGGACATCTTGGCGGACAAAAAGACATTTTTACGGCTTTACACCTGGGAACACGGGGGAGCTTCGGCGCGTGACGTGTTTGCTCGATGGGACGGCAACCGCAACAATGGCCTGGAAAAGGTTCAGGAGGTGCGCAACGCCATGAAAGCAGCAGGCGCGGAAGAAGCCGCCAAATTAGAAATGCGCACACATGTCGAACGTGCGATGGCATGCGCACAGCAGCTGGAACTCGCTGAACCGCATATGGAATGGTTTGAATTTTTGGCGGGGCTTGTCACGGATCGAACTTCATGACTGATTCTGAGGCATTGGTACACTGGTTGGGAGAACGCCAATTCCCAGCTGAGCGAACCATGGATGACTTCCGGTCGGCGGTTCGAGACCAACTTATCAAAGATTTTCAATGGGACCGAGAACGGATGGAGGCCGTGCGCATCCAACTGGTGCAATTGCTGAAGGATGAAATAGAGTGGGGGATGGAGCGGGATGCGACGGCTTTGTTTGCGTCGTTTTATCGATTGGATTTGGGTGAAAAAGTCATCCGGGAGGTGCTTGATTCGCACGAGCGCCCGGAGGCCTACGGCATTCTGGCGGAGCGATCGCTGGAACGAGCAGCGATGAAAGTTTGGATGCGATGGACGTTTGGTGCGTTAACGACTTCGTCGGGGGCTTCGCGTTGAACGGGCGCGGGTGTATCTTTGTCACTCGAATTTACGTATTGTCCGCATGGACCCTTTAGATTTTATCAGCCAAGCTGAGCCCCAAGCACTCGAAACCCTGTACCAACAGTACCGAGCAAACCCGGAATCCGTTGACGCGAGTTGGCGGCTTTTTTTTAAGGGGTTCGATCTGGCAACCGCCTCTTACGGAGAGGATGTGGCCTCGCCGCAGACGCAGAAGGAATTCCAGGTCATCGGCTTGATTCACGCATACCGTGAGCGGGGACACTTGTTCACCAAGACCAATCCGGTGCGGACGCGCCGGACGTATGCGCCGGATTTGAGCTTGGAAAATTTCGGCTTATCCGCTGCGGATTTGCAAACTGTTTTTCAAGCCGGCATAGAAGTGGGCATCGGTCCCGCTACGCTTCAGGACATCATCGTCCATTTGGAGGAAACATACTGCCACAGCATCGGAATCGAGTACATGATGATTCAAGATGTCGAGCGCAAGGCATGGATCATGGAACACATCGAATTGGCCAATCGCCCGCGGTTGGACGTTGCCGATCGGGTACAGATCCTCAAGAAATTGGCTCAGGCGACCTTGTTTGAAGAGTTCTTGCAAAAGAAATTCGTGGGTCAAAAGCGGTTTTCCTTGGAAGGTGGAGAGACCCTCATTGCCGCGTTGGATTCGGTCATTGAAGAAGGTACGAAGCAAGGGGTGAAAGAGGTGTTCATCGGCATGGCTCACCGTGGAAGGTTGTCCACGCTTGCTCACATTTTGGGCAAACCTTACGAAGAAATTTTCTGCGAATTCGAAGGGAAAGCGTATGACGCGGACGGCGAATTCGATGGAGATGTCAAATACCACCTCGGCTATTCGCGCACATTGAAGGCGGACAGCGGCGAAAATGTCGCCATTTCCTTGGCACCAAACCCTTCGCATTTGGAAGCGGTTGGTCCAGTGGTGGAAGGGCTTGCCCGCGCTCGAATTGACGCGCTGGACGGAAATGAAGCGGCGGTGTTGCCCATTTTGATTCACGGGGACGCGGCGATTTCTGGCCAAGGCGTGGTGTACGAAGTCGCCCAAATGGCTCAGCTTGACGGATACCGCACAGGCGGAACGGTGCATGTGGTTGTGAACAACCAGGTGGGCTTCACCACCAACTACCTCGACGGCCGCAGTTCGATCTATTGCACGGACGTTGGGAAGGTGACGCAATCATTGGTCTTTCATGTCAATGCCGACGACGCAGAAGCGGTGGTCCAAGTGATGCGCATCGCACTGTCTTATCGCCAACGGTGGCACCGTGATGTGTACATCGATTTGCTGGGTTACCGCAAGTATGGACACAACGAAGGGGATGAACCCATGTTCACTCAACCTCAGCTTTACAAGGCGATCTCGAAGCACGACAATCCGATGAAGATTTACATCGATCGATTGATTTCGGACGGGTCGATGGCTGAAGCGGAGGTGATTGAAGTACGTGACGGTCAGCTCGCACTCATGGAGACTGCCTTTGAAAAGGCACAAAAGAAGAAAACCGCAAGCGTCGAAGACTTCTTGAGCGATGTGTGGAAGTCGTATAAGCCTGCGGATGAAAAGACGTTGCATGACACCCCCAAAACGGCGGTGACTAAGAAACGATTGCAGAGCCTCGCTGTGGCCATGTCGACCTTGCCCGAGGGGAAAACCTATTACCGCAAAGTCCAGCGTTTGATGCGGGATCGATTGAAAATGGTGGAAGAGGATCGCTTGGATTGGGCTATGGGAGAATTGTTGGCTTACGCATCGTTGCTCACGGAAGGGCATCCAGTCCGGATCAGCGGGCAGGATGTTGAGCGCGGCACGTTTTCACATCGCCATGCGGTTGTCAAAACTGAAGACAGTGAAGAAGAAATCATTCCGCTAAACTTGCTCGAACCCGACCAAGCGAAATTGACCATTTTCAATTCATTGCTCAGCGAATACGCGGTGTCCGGTTTCGACTACGGATATGCATTCGCCACTCCGAATGGCTTGACCATTTGGGAAGCACAATTCGGCGATTTCAATAACGGCGCACAAATACTGTTCGATCAGTTTCTGAGCGCCGCGGAAGACAAGTGGCGCACCATGAACGGACTCACGTTGTTGCTGCCTCACGGATACGAAGGCATGGGATCGGAGCACAGTTCGGGTCGGATGGAGCGGTTCCTTCAATTGGGCAGCGGCGACAATTTCTTCGTGTGCAACATCACCGAGCCAGCAAATTATTTCCACCTGTTGCGCCGACAAGTGAAGTTCGGATTCCGCAAGCCGCTCGTCGTCTTTACACCCAAAAAGTTGCTCCGTTACCCGAAAGCGGTATCGAGCTTGGACGCGATGGCCAAAGGCGGATTTCAAAAAGTGATTGACGATCCGCGAATGGGTGCTGCGAAAGCGGTGAAAGCGATCGATACGGTTGTTCTGTGCAGTGGAAAGATCTACTATGATTTGCTGGAACGTTTAGAGAAGCAACCCGCGGATAACATCGCGTTTGTCAGGGTGGAGCAGATTCATCCTCTTCCAGAACAGGAATTGGCTGAAGTGGTCAAGCGCTATGGAGCTGACGCGAATTACATCTGGGTGCAAGAAGAACCACAAAACATGGGAGCATGGTCCTTCATGTTGCAGCATTTCACCCAAGTGCCGCTCAGCGTCATATCACGCAGCATCAGTGCGAGCCCAGCTTCTGGAAGTCCAGAAGTTCACACCCGTCGTCACGCTGCTATCCTCGACGAGGTATTCTCACATTCAGGTGGTACACACTGAATTGGTGAAGAAATCCCGGATTGGTTGAAAAAACTTCTCGTGCTTCCTTCGTTACTTGCAAGTCAAAGCAGAAGATTACCCTCATTCCTATAGCCCTCTGAAGATGTCCCAACTTGAAATGAAAGTCCCCAGCCCAGGGGAGTCCATCAGCGAAGTTGAAATTGCTACCTGGCTCGTGTCAGATGGCGATTACGTTGAGAAAGACCAAGCCATTGCCGAGGTTGATTCGGACAAAGCGACTTTGGAGCTTCCAGCTGAAGCTTCTGGTATCATCACGTTGAAAGCGGAAGAAGGAGACACGGTGGAAGTAGGTGCAGTTTGTTGCCTGATTGATACTTCAGCGAAGGCTCCGAAAAAGGCTAAACCTAAAGCAGTAGAATCAGTTCCAGCCCAAGCTCCAGTTCCAGCGTCTGCTGCCCCAGCGCCAGCTGCTCCAGCACCAGCGGCGAAGCAAGCTGGTCATGCCGCCGGCCACCCTTCACCGGCAGCGAAAAAGTTGATGGCAGACAATGGCATCAAGCCGGGTCAGGTCAATGGAACGGGTCGCAATGGCCGCGTGATGAAGCAGGATGTACTCCAGGCATTGGCCGGTGGATTTGATGCAAATACAGCTCAAGGATGGGGGGGATCACGGGATGTACGAAGGGAAAAAATGTCGATGCTGCGCCGCAAAGTGGCTGAGCGATTGGTGGGTGTGAAGAATGAGACGGCCATGTTGACGACATTCAATGAAATCGATATGAAGCCCGTCATGGATTTGCGTGCCGAGTACAAGGAGGCGTTTCGAGAGGCACACGGTGTGGGGTTGGGCTTCATGAGCTTTTTCACGAAGGCCGTGACACATGCCATCTCTCAATTCCCGGCCGTGAATGGAATGATCGACGGTAAGGAAGTCATCTTGCCAGAATATGCCGACATCGGCATTGCGGTGAGTTCACCAAAAGGGCTGATGGTACCGGTTTTGCGAAATGCAGAGACCATGAGTTTGGCTCAAATCGAAGCTGAAATCAAGCGTTTGGCCATCCGCGCACGCGATGGAGATTTGAGTATCGAAGAAATGCAAGGCGGCACGTTCACCATCACCAACGGCGGTGTCTTCGGCTCGATGTTGTCAACCCCCATCATCAACCCACCTCAGAGTGCAATCCTCGGAATGCATAACATCGTTGAACGACCGGTTGCTGTAAACGGTAAGGTGGAGGTACGACCGGTGATGTACGTGGCATTGAGCTATGACCACCGCATCATTGATGGGAAAGAGAGCGTGGGATTCCTCTACGCTATAAAGGAAATGATCGAACAACCTGAGCGGTTGTTGTTCACGGGCAAACGTCCTGAAGAGGTTTTGTTGGGATTGTAAGCCAAGGACAAAAAACCCCGCACCAAAAGGCACGGGGTTTCCAGGTTTGATTGTTTTGCGGGCATCGTTTATGGCCATTAAAAAACCCATTGTGGCGCTAAAAACGCAACACAATGGGCTCCAATGATCATTCTAAACAAGGCACGGACAAATATAACTCAAAAGGACTTATAATCCTAGTAAATGAGCATAATAAATCGATGAATTTAATATAACTAACGATTAACGAAGAACCGTGAAACGCTCTGCATCGAGGCGTAAAAGAATGAAAACCAATAAGGTGAATCCCAAAAGGGAAGAGCCCCCCGCACTCATGAAAGGAAGGGGGATTCCAATGACTGGAGCAAGCCCAAGCACCATGCCGATGTTGATGAGCACGTGCATGAACAAAATGCTCGCAACGGCATAAGCGTAAATTCTGGTGAAGTCGCTACGCTGTCGTTCAGCCAACATAAGAATGCGAATGAGTAGCAGGAAGAAGAGGAATAGAACCACGCTGGATCCGATGAAACCCCATTCTTCCCCCACCGTGCAGAAAATGAAATCGGTCTCCTGTTCAGGTACAAAACCGTAAGCGGTCATAGGGCCTTGCAAATATCCTTTCCCGGTAAACCCACCCGAACTTATCGCAGCTTTCGCGTGACGGATGTTATAATCGGCATCCGGATTCCCCACATCAATTCCAAAGAGGACATAGATGCGGTCCTTCTGATGGGGCTTCAAGACATTTTCGAGTCCTGCATTCAGTGAAATGCTGAAGGCCAAACCGGCAATGAATGAAAAGAGCACACCGCGTCGAACCCGCTTCCTTCTCCTGGGCATGACCCACATGGGGACCATGAACCAAACGAGGCTACCCAGCCCACACAACACCAGCCAGAACCATCCGATGGCTGAGTATTCGCCTATGAAAGGATACGAACTCATACTCGCCCCAGTCAGGATGGTGGCAATGGTAATGAGCATGGCGCAGAACACCGCAATAAGGACATTGCCGGACAGACCTTCCCGATAGAAAACCAAGATCAGGCCACCAAATACCAACACCGTCCCGGCATCCGGTTGCAACAGGATCAATCCCGCGGGCAGAGCGACAATGAGTAAGGATTTAACGAGGTTGTTCCGGTTGCTGATTCGTTCTGTGCTTCGACTTAACAGCCAGGCCAGCATCAGGGCTGTGCCTGTTTTGGAAAACTCCGAAGGTTGAATCCCCACGCTGCCGATGCTGAACCAAGATTTTGCTCCACCAATGGTGCGTCCCACGGCCAGCACGGCCAGCAACAACAGCAAATTCACCCCGTAGTTAATGATGGACGTACGAATGAAAAACTCGCCTTCAATCACCAGAATCATCGCGGCTAATAGGAGCGCAGATCCGACCCAAATGATTTGCTTTCCTTGTTTTCCTCCCCAATCAAACCACTCCACGGCATCGGCCCCCGCTGTGGCGCTGGCGATGTTGAAGAGTCCCAAGAACATCAGAGACAAAACGATTCCAACCGTCAACCAATCAATCCGTTGAATTATGGGCGCCGTTCTTCTCATAGCGGAATGATGGGAAATGGATAGGTTGCATTCAAGACCCGCTGTTCTTTTTCGACTTGTTGAACTTCGCCATTCAGGTGTTGCTCAATCATCAGACTCGCAATTGGCGCTGCCCAATCGCCACCAGACCCCGCATTTTCCACATACACGCAAAGGGCGATTTCAGGGTTTTCACGAGGGGCGAAGGCGATGAAAACGGAGTGATTTCCCTTGGTATTTTGAACGGTACCGGTCTTGCCACAAACGGAAATACCGGGCACTTTTGCGCGCTTGCCCGTGCCGTTTTGGGATTCCACGACGCGGCTCATGGACCGCACCACGGCATCAAAGTGTATGGCCTGTATGCCTGTGTCAAATCGCTCGCGATTTTCGAGTTGGGCAATGCGTTCATCGCGGGGTTGAACGACGTGCGGAGCAATGTAATGGCCTCGATTGGCAAGGATGGCCGCTAGATTGGCCATGTGCAACGGCGTGGTCAACAACTCACCCTCTCCAATGGAAATGGAGTAAATGGTCGAATAAGCCCACCGCTTGCGCCCGTACAATTGGTCATAATGCGTCGTATCTGGGACCAATCCCGAACGCAGCGCAGGAAAATTGCCTCCCAAATCCGTTCCCAATCCGAACCGCTCAATGGACGAGGCCCACGCGCCGAGGTTGGCGTGTGCGTCTTCGAAAATGCTGCGGAACTTTCCGTTTTGAATCATGCGCTTCATCACTTCGTGGAAGTATGGATTGCACGAATGGGCAATGGCTTCTTCAAGGTTATCGAACGAATGGTCGCCATGGCAACCGATGACACTGCGGTCGCAAACAATTCGGGACCCAGGTTGGATGACCCCGGTCTCGAGACCTAACAATCCCTGCACCATTTTGAAAATACTTCCAGGTCGGTAAGTAGCCCGTAAGGTTCGATTGAACAAAGGTTTGTCCGAGCGATTGAGCAGGCTGTCGTAATTCGAACCACGCTCTCGGCCCGTCAATAGATCAGTCCCGTAAGAAGGTGCGCTGATCATGGCGAGGATTTCACCCGTGGACGGTTCGATGGCAACAATGGCCCCGCGTTTATTTGCCATTAAGGCTTCACCGTACGATTGAAGATCAAGGTCAATGGTCAAATGGAGATCGATGCCGGGCTCTGGCATGGTATCCAATTGACCTGCTTGGACCGGCGCTCGGTAGTCGTTTCGGATGTCGACAATGTGACGTCGGATACCCTGCTTGCCACGCAAGACTTCTTCCCACTGCAATTCCAATCCAGATTTTCCCTTGTAATCTCCGAGACGATAGCCCCGATTTGAAGCCAAATCATTTTGATCCACCTCGCGGTATTCACCGAGCAGGTGACTGACCAACCCCGATGGATTGGTTCGAATCGACCGCCGCCGTGCCTGAATTCCTGGAAAGCGCCACAATTCCCCTGCGATTTTGGCATAAGCCTCGGTGCTCAATTGTTTCCGAACAATGGAAGGCCTGTACGTAGCATAGGCCTCCGCCCGTCGAAACTCCTTCTCCAGAGCCGCAGGGCTCATGTCAAGCATGGCCGCCAATTCCAAGGTATCGAGTCCACCTGCCGTTTTGCATTGGCGCGGAGTAAACCAAATGTCATATCCGGCGTTGTTGTTCACCAGCACCTCCCCGTCGCGGTCCAAAATCAATCCTCGAGCCGCTTCGAGGGTTTCAGTTTCCTCGGTGAGGCGCGCGGCATAAGCCTTCCCCTCTGAGGTGAACAATTGCATTTGCATCAACCGCCCCCAAAAAATCAGCATGATGAGCAAGAAAATTCCGCCGATGATCCACTGTCTTTCGCGTAGCATTAGCGTTGTTTTCTTCGGGATTGAGTGAGGAGCATCACCAGCACGAACAGCACTGTGGTCAGGGTGGCCGATACGAGGGCCTTTCCCCAAGCGACCCAAACCAAGTCCCAACGACTCGCTTCCCACGTAAACATCCAGAGGTGGTGTAGCGCAATCAACAGCCATGTGCGCGCGACAAACCACCGGATGCCCATGGAGGCAATGGTGGGTGAGTCTGTTATTTCGTAGCCTTCACGCGGGGCCAAAATTCGGTTGATGAGCGGGATGAAAAGCCCCATGAAAAGGGCGGATGACATAAATAGTCCTCCTTCGAATGTTGCAAAGTCGACCAATATCCCGATCACGGCACTGATGATCAATACCCATCCTGCAGCCCGCTGCAAGGGAATCAACAGCAACCCGAGCAAATGAAAGCCGATGTACCACCATCCTTGAAACAACGTCGCGTATTGGAAAAATGCCACTTGCAACAGCAATGGAACCAAGACCTGGACATATGGCGTGATGCGATTGTTCATGGCGCCTTGGGACTCAATTGAGAGGACATGGCCTCGATATCGTTGCGGTCCTCGATGTCGGTGATTTCGACATAGCGCATGGACCGGAAATCCGCTGCGAGCACCACTGGAACGCTCAGAAATTGCCCGTCAAATTCAGTCGGGTCTTCTGCGACGTGTCCTATAACCATTCCCGCCGGAAAGTACCCTTGAAAACCTGAGGTCAAGACCGGATCTCCGGGTGAAAACTGAGCGCTGATCGGGATGTCGAGCAAAGTACCGCGATTGATGGCGTGCCCATCCCAAATCAATCGACCCACTGGACCTTCGGCATTGATGCGGGCGCTCCATTCAATTTCTTGATTGACCAAAGGAAGGCCCAATGCATACGATTCGGATACTTCAATGATTTTCCCTGCTGCGTAACTTCCCTGAATGACGCCTTGTCCGACGGCAATTCCGTCTGCAATTCCTTTATTCAGCACAAAATAGTTCGCCGTTCCGGTCCAGGTGGAACGAATCACTTCCGCACTTCCAATTTGAGTGCGGTCGTCTCCGTTTTCCAAGGCGAACAGCTCAGCGCGCAAGCTTGCATTTTCGGCGAGCAATTCTTGATTCAATTGGTCCAAATCCGCCAATCGCAACCATTGGGAGCGGGTTTGATTCCACGATCCCTGCCACTCCATCGTCCGCTTGACCCACTTACCACGGGGATAACCATGGCTGGAAACAAACCACGACAACGCCACGCCCTGAAGCACGATAAACAGTAAGGCGACGTGGTATTGAGCGATGAGGTTCCAGAGGTTGCGCATGAGTGACCCCCCGGATTTAGTTGCGCATCAAGAAGGTAAAGCGGTCGATGTTCTTCAAGGCAATCGCGGTTCCTTTTGCGACGGCGTGCAGCGGGTCATCGGCAACGTGCACGGGAAGTTTGGTTTTGGAAGAAATCCGTTTATCCAATCCGCGCAACAGAGCGCCTCCACCCGCGAGGTAGATGCCCGTTTTGTAGATGTCGGCTGACAGCTCAGGCGGTGTTTGTTCCAATGCGCTGTGAATCGCTTCCTCAATTTTGGAAATGCTCTTATCCAAAGCTTGTGCAATCTCGACATAGGAAACCAAAATCTCCTTCGGGATCCCCGTCATCAAATCACGTCCGCGAACCGGGTAGTCCTCTGGAGGATTGTCCAAATCCGCCGTCGCTGCACCCACTTCAATTTTGATTTGCTCAGCCGTGCGCTCACCGATCAAAATGTTGTGCTGGCGGCGCATGTATTCTTCGATGTCAGCGGTGAATTCGTCTCCCGCGACACGGATGTTCTTGTCCGTGACAATGCCACCGAGGGCAATCACGGCGATTTCGGAAGTTCCCCCTCCGATGTCGATGATCATGTTACCCATCGGTTCTTCCACATCGATTCCGATTCCAATGGCCGCCGCCATCGGCTCGTGAATGAGGTACACATCTTTTCCGCCTGCGTGCTCTGCGCTATCGCCCACTGCGCGTTTTTCGACCTCCGTAATGCCCGATGGAATGCAAATGACCATGCGCAAGGAAGGGTTGAACCAAGACTTGCGGTTGTTGATCATTTTGATCATGCCTTTGATCATTTCCTCGGCTGCTTGGAAATCGGCAATCACCCCATCCTTCAGCGGACGGATCGTCTCGATGTTTTTGTGAGTTTTCCCGTGCATCTGCTGAGCGAGTCGTCCAATAGCGACCACGCGGCTGGTGGCGCGATCTTTTGCGACAATGCTGGGTTCATCTACTACAACCTTGTCCTCGTAGTAGATGATGGTGTTCGCTGTGCCGAGATCGATGGCGATCTCTTGCATGAAAAAATTAAACAGACCCATGGGCGGCAGGTGGAGATTGGAAGACCGAGTGAACTCTCAAATATAAGCAACCCCTGCGCGGAATTGCCATCGAAATTTTCACAATTTCAGCGACCGATTTCAGTGCCGGAAATGGCGGGTTCCAGTCATGTACATGGCCACGCCATGATCGTTGCAATAGTCGATGCTCAATTGGTCTTTTACCGATCCGCCGGGCTGGACCACCGCCGTGATTCCTGCCTGGTCCGCGAGCTCGACGCAATCAGGGAACGGAAAGAATGCATCCGATGCCATGACGGCATCATTCAAATCAAATCCGAAGCTTTGAGCCTTGACCACCGCCTGCTTCAGCGCATCCACTCTGCTCGTCTGTCCAGTTCCACTTCCAAGAAGTTGCTGGTTCTTGGCGAAAACAATGGTGTTGGAACGGGTGTGTTTGGCCAATTTCATCGCAAAAATGAGGTCAGCACAGGCCGCATCGCTCGCCTCGGTCTTTGTGACGCATTGCAAGTCTTCGACGCCTTCGGTTTTCGCATCCGACGCCTGAACCAAGTAGCCGTTGAGCGCCGAACGCACGGTGATGCTCGGCATGGCGCATGGCTTCTGAACAAGCAAGATGCGGTTCTTCTTTTGTTGAAGAATTTCAAGGGCTTCGGTGTCGAATCCGGGGGCAATGGCCACTTCGAAGAACAATTCGTGCATCGCTGCCGCAGTGGACGCATCGATGGTCCGGTTGGCGATGAGCACACCGCCAAATGCCGAAACAGGATCGCCGGCGAGCGCATCCACCCAGGCTTCCTTGATGGTCGGCCGCGTGGCCACGCCGCACGCGTTGTTGTGTTTCAAAACCGCGAAAGTGGCGTCGTCGTCAGCAAACTCGCGCATGAGTTGGACGGCCGCATCCACATCCAGCAGGTTGTTGTACGACAATTCTTTGCCGTGCAATTGGTCAAAGAGCTCCGTGAGGGCGCCGAAAAATCTGCCCGCTTGGTGGGGATTCTCTCCATAGCGCAAGCTGCGGTTTTCCAACTCCGAGACATTCAGGGAATCGACGGACGGTCCGCCTTGCATCCATTCGTGGATGCGGGTGTCGTAATGCGAACTGACGCGGAACGCACGGGTTGCCAGAGCCTGACGCTCCTCCCGTGTGGTCACGCCCTCGCCGTCTTTCAACAAGTCCAGCAAGGTTCCATAATCTTCTTGACTGGGAACGATGACCACGTCTTCAAAATTCTTTGCTGCCGCTCGGATGAGTGAGATGCCACCGATGTCTATTTTTTCGATGATGTCGCTGTGACTACCACCATTGGCCACCGTTGCCTCGAAAGGATACAAATCGACAATGACGAGGTCGATGTGGGGCAATTCGTATGCCTCCATTTGAGCGACATCGTCGGCGAATTCTCGGCGGTTCAAAATGCCGCCAAACACCTTTGGATGCAGGGTTTTGACCCGTCCTCCAAGGATGGAAGGGTAGTTGGTTACCTCTTCTACCGGAACGACTTCAGCCCCCATGGCTTCCAACGCGACTTGCGTTCCGCCCGTGGAATAAATGGTTACGCCCAACCGTTTCAAGTGTTCAACAATGGGCTCAAGGCCGTCTTTGTGGAACACAGAAATCAATGCGGATTGGATGCGTCGGGGAGCGGTCATGTGAAGCAATTTGGAAAGGCGTTAAGAAAGGCGCAAAACTACAATTAATCTTGAATATAGGAGGCCGTTGGCTCGTGGGATTTAGCTTTGTGGCATGCTTTGGTTGCGTTTGTTGTATGAGAGTTTTGCTTTTGCTTGGTCGGCGATTGTAACGAACCGCTTGCGCACGTTTTTATCCCTCCTCGGCGTGATGGTTGGGATCTTTATGATCACGGCGGTTTTCGCTGTGGTGGATTCGCTCGAAGACGGATTGAAAAGCACGTTCAACATGCTGGATGATGAGGTGCTATTTATCCAAAAATGGCCTTGGGCTTTTGATGAAGATTATCCGTGGTGGAAGTACGTGCAACGCCGAGAGGTGAGCTTGGGCGATGCTGAGTTGTTAGCGGAGCGCTTAAACACGGCGCATCGCGTTGTATTTCAGGCCAAAACCATGTTGGCTGCCGAGTCCAAAAACAGCCGAATGGATGGCGTTTTCATTGCTGCCGTCTCGGAAGGGTATGACGAAGTCATTCACTTGAACATCGCGGAAGGGCGATACTTTTCGCCGATGGAGGTAGCGGCAGGGCGCGCGGTGACGATCGTGGGCCATGATGTTGCCATGGAGTTGACAGGCGATTCCAAGGCCTTGGGCAAATTCATCGAAGTGAAGGGTCAACGCTTGGAGATCGTTGGGATTTTTGAAAAAGAGGGGGCCTCGGCGATCAATGAGGGCTTTGATCGTGCGGGCTTGGTACCGGCCAAATTTGGCCATCGGATCATGGATTACGGAGTGGGGACCCAAATCATGGTGAAGCCGAAACCAGGCATTACGACGGAGGCGTTGTCGGATGAAATTGTTCAACAATTCCGATCCGTTCGCAGGCTGAGACCGCGCGAAGAAGACGATTTCTCCATCAACCAAATTGGCATGCTCACGTCGGTGTTGGACTCCATCTTTCAGCAAGTCGAATACGGTGGATGGTTCATTGGGATATTCGCCATTCTCGTGGGATGTTTCAGCATTGCCAACATCATGTTTGTGAGCGTGCGTGAACGCACTCGCATCATCGGGGTTCAAAAGGCAATTGGCGCCAAAAGCACGTTCATCATGCTTCAGTTCTTGTTCGAGGCAGTCGCCTTGTGCGTAATCGGAGCATTGTTTGCCTTGCTTGCCATTGAAGGCATCGTGCTAGCGGTAAATGCGTTGGACATTGGCTTTGTGTTGAATGTCCATCCTTCGCGGATCATAGTGGCACTCAGCGTTGCGGTGGCGTCAGGTCTGCTCGCGGGATTGGCACCGGCGAAGCGCGCCGCGGAAATGGAACCGGTGGAGGCCATGCGGATGAACGGTTGAATGCCTTTCAAATGATGTTTAAACAGTAAATTAGGGGATGCGAAAAGTGTTGGTGACAGGTGGCCGTGGCCAATTGGGTTCAAGGCTCGCGGAGCATGCGGGGGGAGATGTCGCCATGGTGTACGCAGTCGATCGCTCGGAATGTGACATCACCAATCCGCAATCCATCGCCCAGACCCTGGATGCGTTCGAGCCACATGTGGTCATCAATGCAGCAGCCTACACCGCTGTTGATCAGGCAGAATCAGATTCAGATCAAGCACATGCCATCAACGCGACGGGACCGGAGCTCCTGGCACGTGCTTGCGCCGAACGCGGCATTGACTTTTTGCACATCAGCACCGATTACGTGTTCGATGGCACCGCACAACAACCCTATACCCCCTTGGACCCCACCGCCCCTCAAGGCGTTTATGCCGCGTCCAAATTGAGCGGTGAAGAAGGCGTGCAGCGGGCGTTTAAAGCCTCCGCGCATGTTGCCCGGTTTTGGATCATCCGGGTGGCTTGGTTGTACGACGTTCGAGGGTCCAACTTTTTGCAAACCATGCTCAGGTTGGGGAGGTCAGGCAAAGCATTGAAGGTTGTGGATGATCAAGTGGGCGCGCCGACTGCGGCCCGACCGTTTGCGGAATGCTTGATGGAATTGGTTACCATGAACAATCCTCCAGAAAGCGGCATTTGGCACTACAGCACGCTGGGACCTACCACTTGGTATGGATTTGCCGATGCGATTTTCAAGGCGCAAGCGTTGAACGTTGATCTATCGCCCTGCACGACGGAAGAATTTCCAACACCGGCAAAACGGCCGGCGTTTTCTTACCTCGATGGTGCACCTTTGGCTAAAGCGCTGGGTCGCTCCCAAGTGCCATGGGATTTGGAATTAAAAAAAGAATTGAACCGGAAGGAATGAATGCAGAAGAATTGAGGGCATTGGCGCATGAAAAAGCCAAGGCCTGGACCCAATCGCCGTACGATGCGGCTACGGTAAACGAGGCTCAAAAATTGATTGAGGATGACGGTGAGGCGCTGATTGAGGCGTTTTATACCGATTTGGAATTTGGAACGGGTGGATTGCGCGGTCTGATGGGTGTCGGAACAAACCGAATGAACGCTTACACGGTTGCCCAAGCAACGCAGGGGTTGGCCAATTACATGCTCGAGGCCCAGCCCACGGGTGCTTCAATTGCCATTGCGCACGATTCTCGAAACCGCAGCGCGGAGTTTGCTAAGGTGGCTGCAGACGTCATGGCGGGGAACGGCATCGAAGTGCATCTGTTTCCAGCATTGCGTCCGACACCGCAGCTTTCTTTCACCGTGCGGCATATGAATTGTACCGCAGGCATAGTCATAACGGCAAGCCACAATCCGAAGGAATACAACGGCTACAAGGTGTACTGGAGTGATGGTGGCCAAATTGTGCCTCCCCATGACGCCGGCATTATCGGCCAAGTGCGTGCTGTATCAGGGCCGAGTGAGGTCAACTGGGGGCAAGACGCCGCTGCCCAAGCCCGCATTCATTGGCTGGATGCTGAGGCGGATGATGCATACCGAAATACCGTATTGGACTTGCGTTTACACCGGGGGTTGTGCGACCACGGTTCGGACATGAGCATTGTTTATACACCCTTGCATGGAACCGGCTCGGTATCCGTGATCCCGGCCCTCGAGGCCGCGGGATTCCGAAACGTTCACATCGTGGAAAGCCAACGCGAGCCAGACGGGAATTTCCCGACGGTTCACAGCCCGAATCCCGAGGAAGGTGCGGCATTATCTGAAGCGATTGCCCTCGCCCAAACAGTGGACGCCCAATTGGTGCTCGGGACGGATCCCGACTCAGATCGGGTGGGGATTGCGGTTCCAGACGCCAACTCAGCAGGAGGTTGGCGACTCCTGAATGGAAATGAGACCGGGGCCCTGCTCGTGGATTATGTCGTCAATGAACGCCGAAGAAACGGACAATTGAAGCCCGGAGATTTCGTAGCCAAAACCATTGTGACCTCGGATTTAATGGCATCGATCGGTTCGAAGGCTGGATTGGATGTCCATGAAACGCTCACCGGATTCAAGTGGATTGCTGATGTCATTCGCAGAGAAGAAGGTCGCGGTCGATTTGTGGTGGGTGGAGAGGAGAGTTATGGATACATGATCGGCGATGCCGTGCGCGATAAAGATGCCGTCGCCGCCGCGTGCATGTTGTGCGAGTTGGCCCACGCGAGTGCCGAACACGGTGAAAAATTGCTTGACCGCTTGGAGCGAATTCATAACGAGCACGGAGCATTCAAGGAGGCCCTGGTGTCGCAAACCAAACAAGGCAGGTCGGGGAAGGCCGAAATCGCCGCGCAAATGGAAGGCTTTCGTACCCAACCGCCCTCCACACTCGCGGGCGAAAAAGTCATTGAAGTGCGTGATTACCGGGCGCAGTCAGCCATGGATTTGGAAACTGGAAAGACCCGAGTCATTGATTTGCCCGCGTCAAACGTGGTTCAATTGATCACCGAGAATCAAACCATCGTCACCGCGCGCCCGAGCGGCACGGAGCCGAAGATCAAGTTTTATTTCTCGGTTCGGAAAGCAGCAGGTAGTTGGCGTGATTCAGCCGGTTACGCGGAGGTAATGCAACAATTGGATGCCCAGATTTCGCGGCTCAAATCGGAGATGGGGGTGGGTTAATCTTCGCGTTTAACTGGAATCCCAACTTCATCTGCCGCTTCTTCCAGTCGTTCGGTACCTTCTTGAATTCTGGATTGAATTACTTCCCAAGGATTGTCGCGACTTGCCTCGGGCACGATTAATTCCATTGCTGACTCTACCGTAGGATAGAGCAAAGAGCTTTCAACTTGCTTCTCGGGTAGCCATTCGCGATAACCAAAGATGCTGTCCAAGGTAAAAGACATAACGCTTAAGAGAACAAGTACTTGGATCATGCCAAACACCATTCCTCCTAGCTTATTCAGCATGCTGAGGGCCGTGAGATCAACAACTTTTTCCAACAATTTGGCCATGAAATGAATCCCGACGACTACACCCAGGAAAGTAACCACAAACGCTCCGACCGAGAGTGTACTTCCAGACCAATTGAATTCTTTGCTTAACCATTCTCCTGCGAAGGATGAAAAGTGGAAACCAGCATAAACACCAACAACTAGGGCCAAGATCGATGCAACTTTGATTATAAGTCCTTTTCTAAACCCGTTAAATAGAGCCCAAGCAAAAGAGACTGCAAGTACAATGTCGATAACCGAATATTCTTCCATAGCGCCTTGTGATTGTTGCGTGCAATTTAAACAGAATGCTCACGGTACCTTTGTTCCATGTCGAATGAAATCAAATCGTACCTCATACGCCCGGGAACACCGGCGGACATTCCGGCTGTGCATCGGCTCATTGTTGAATTGGCGATTTATGAACGGGCGGAACATGAAGTGACCAATTCTGAGGCGCAGCTGAAGGAAGATGGATTTGGAGCCCATTCGATTTACGAACTGTTCGTTGCCGAAGTCGAAGGGAAAATTGTGGGCATGGCCCTGTGGTACGTGAAGTACAGCACGTGGAAAGGAAAGTGTGGCTTCTTGGAAGATTTGGTGGTCGAGGAATCTCACCGAGGCGCAGGAATCGGTCGGGCACTTTTCGTCGAGGTCGCTGCGGAGTGCGCCCGTCGGAATTACGGACGCATGGAGTGGCAAGTATTGGATTGGAACGAGCCAGCCATTGGATTTTACCGTCAACTTGGAGCGGAACTGGATCCTGAGTGGCTAAACGGGAAACTCACAAGGGAACAATTGCCAGCGTTTTTATCCAAAAAGTGACCTCACATGGTCGCGAATTGTAAAAGTTTTCTTAACCTTGAAACGCCAGCGGATTGGTCTCCCTGGTGTGGTAGCAATCGCCCTTTGGGTGATTGATGTTCAATGTCTAGTGGAGCGGAACGCATGTTCCGCTCTTCTTTTTGCTCGAAAAAGCAGGAGCGTCAGTACTCGTCCTCGTTGAAGAAAAAGTCTTCCTTACTCGGATAGTCGGGCCAAATATCTTCGATGGTCTCGAACGCATCGCCTTCATCCTCCAACTGCTGCAGGTTCTCAACCACTTCCAATGGAGCGCCCGTTCGCATAGCGAAATCAATCAACTCATCTTTGGTGGCAGGCCAAGGGGCATCTTCAAGATACGAGGCCAATTCAAGTGTCCAATACATAGATAGCGTCTTCAGCGCGCAAAAATAGAAGTTTCGCTTTTACTTCCAAGTAATTCCATGAAAACCATGTGTTTTTCCGACAATATTGAGACAAAGCCGTGCCTTAATCGGCTGCTTTCCAAGGGATTTCCGGAATATTTAACGCCTTGTGAAGCACCCGACTCCAGACAAAAAACACGTCGCTCAAGCGGTTCAAGTAAGCGACCAAGCCTTCCGGTATGTCTTCAACCTGGGCCAAGCCAATCACCCGTCGCTCCGCGCGTCGGCAAACCACCCGACACGCATGCGCATCCGCAATCGCAGCATGACCTCCCGGCAACAGGAAATTTTTCAATTCAGGCAAGGATTCATTCTGAAGATCCATCCACGCTTCCATCGCCTTCACTCGGTCGCTTGGCACCACCGGCAGGTGAGCCTTCATGTTCGGATCTACGGTGGCCAAATGGCTGCCCCATGAAAACACATCCGATTGCATTTCACGCAGAAACTCCAATTCGCTTCCGACAGCTTCATGCGTTGATAATGCCCCCATGCAAACATTCAGCTCATCGAGGGTGCCGTATGCCTCGATTCGCAAAGCATCCTTGCTGAGCCGTTGGCCCCCAAAGAGGGATGTTGTGCCATCATCGCCTGTGCGCGTGTAAATCCGCATTTGTCATACTTTCTGAATGACCAAACTACGATACAACGCATAGACACCTAACTTAGAGGTCGCAAATTGCCTTTGACGTGGAACACGATTCATCAGCACAACTCAAACAGCTTCGATACGACGAGGCCTACATGCGGATGGCAGCGGAATGGGCTCAGTTGTCGCATTGCAATCGCAAGCAGGTTGGAGCACTCATCGTCAAGGATCGCATGATCATCGCCGATGGCTTCAACGGCACGCCCACCGGGTTTCCGAATGCCTGTGAAAACGAGGACGGCGAGACGAATTGGTACGTGTTGCATGCGGAGGCGAATGCCATCACCAAGTTGGCTCGCTCGAACAACAGTTCCGTGGGGGCAACGTTGTACATCACCATGTCACCTTGCCGCGAATGCTCCAAATTGATTCACCAAGCGGGCATCAGCCGAGTGGTATATCGGGATGAATACAAGGATCCGCAGGGGTTGGACTTTTTACGGTCCGCAGGGGTGGAACTGGTGCACCTCGAACAACGAGGAAAGTTGAGGAGTTAAATGGACATGGAGGAAACCGAGAAGAAACCGTTGGCACCATCATGGCAGCCGTTAGGTTATGCCATCATCCTGATTTTGGGGGTTTACATCGGCTTGCAAACGGGTGGCGGCGGAGACTCTGCCTTTCAAAACGTTGGCCCTCGGAATGCGTTGGACGGCGTATTGGATCGGGTGGAACAGATGTACGTCGACCCGGTAGCAAGAGAGGAGTTGGAGCAAGTGGCGCTCGAGGCCGTATTGGACGAATTGGACCCGCACAGTTTGTTCATTTCAGCCGAGGAATTGGCAGCTTTGGCGGAGCCGATGGAGGGGAATTTTGAAGGAATTGGCGTAGAATTTATCATTCAAGATGATACGTTGATGGTGGTTGCGGCCATTCCTGGAGGACCTGCGGAGAAAGCGGGTGTCCAGGCGGGAGACCGCATTTTGACGGTGGATTCAGTCGAGATTTCGGGTCCAGACTTGACGAATCAAAGGGTCATGGAGCTGCTGAAAGGACCGCGAAACACCACGGTGCGCGTTGGGTTAGAGAGGAAAGACGGACTCGAGCAGGTATTGCTTCGCCGCGACCGCATTCCCATTCACAGTGTCGTGACGGCAGCCAATCTGGATGGCGCGCGCGGATACATCAAGGTCATTCGATTTGCCCAAAACACGGCAGAGGAATTCGAGGCGGCGATGGAAGCCTTGGAGGCAGAGGGTTTGAGCGAAGTCATTGTGGATTTGCGAGGCAATGGGGGAGGTTACTTGAACGCCGTGGTGCCGATGGTCGAATCGTTCCTTGGAAAAGGCCAAATGGTGGTGTACACCGAAGGTGTGCACGTGCCGCGCAGAACCTACACAGCCCGACGCGATGGCCGATGGACTGACTGGGATTTGGCCGTCTTGGTCGATGAGTCGTCGGCATCAGCATCGGAAATTTTCGCCGGAGCCATTCAAGATCACGACCGCGGACCCATCCTCGGTCGCCGCACATTCGGCAAAGGATTGGTGCAGGAGGAGTTTTCGATTTCCACACTCGGCGCGCTTCGACTCACGGTTGCTCGGTTTTACACACCGACCGGTCGAGCCATTCAGCGCCCTTACGGCGAAGACATTGACTATGGGGACGATTATTTCTCGCGCTACGAAAGCGGCGAATTGTTTCATCAGGACAGCATTGCGGCGAGCGATTCACTCATCTACCGCACACCCGCGGGCAAGATTGTGCGCGGTTCGGGCGGCATCACACCGGATGTATTCATCCCGTTGGACACATTGCGCTGGTCCGGATTTTTGAGCGATTTGAGTTGGACGGGAACCCTCAGAGATGCAGCGTTTGGCTACGTTGATTCCCGTCGATCGGAAGCATTCAAGGAAGAAGTTCGAAGAGGCCAAGTGCAGGCCTGGTCCGCGGAGGCACTGGTTTATTTGATGCAGTTTGCAGCTGATGCCGGAATCGAACCGTTGCAGCCGTTGAATGCTGCGGAGGAAGCAGAATTGACGCAGCGCATGGTCGCTCAGGTTATACGAAATGTGGCGGGTGAATCAGCTTATTATGAGCACTTGGCGCAGGGAGATCCAGCGGTCTTGGAGGCGCTGCATTGGTTGGAAAATAAGGCAGAGGTCACGGTCGTCGACGGTCGTTTAACTTTGTCCGTAGGAATGGAACAAACTATTCATCACATAAACTAAAACAAACATGGCTTTTGAACTGCCCTCTTTGTCTTACGCATACGACGCCTTGGAGCCGCACATCGATGCGCGCACCATGGAAATTCACCACAGCAAGCACCATGCGGGCTACACCAATAAACTGAACGCAGCTATCGCGGGCACTGAAATGGAAGGAAAATCCATTGAGGCCTTGTTGGCGGAGCATTCAGACAATGGCGCTGTCCGCAATAACGGTGGCGGCTACTACAATCACACGTTGTTTTGGAGCGTGATGTCGCCCAACGGTGGTGGCAACCCGAGTGGAGATTTGGCTGCAGCGATTGACGCCGATCTCGGTGGTTGGGAAGCGTTCAAGGAAGCGTTCGCCAAGGCCGCGGCGACTCGGTTTGGTTCGGGTTGGGCGTGGTTGTGCGTGAAAGACGGAAAGCTCGAAGTTTGCTCTTCAGCCAACCAAGACAATCCCCTCATGCCGGGAGTCGGTTGCGGAGGAACGCCCATCCTTGGATTGGATGTATGGGAACACGCGTATTACCTCAACTACCAAAACCGCCGTCCCGATTACATCGCGGCGTTTTTCAATGTGATTGATTGGAATGCGGTAGCAGAACGCTACGCAGCAGCGCGCGCGTGAAACACCATTTGATCATCGTTGCCGGTGGTACAGGCACGCGCATGGCGCAGCCGGTGGCGAAACAGTTTTTGATGTTGGAGGGTCTGCCGCTCATGTGGTGGACCCTTCAGCGTTTTCATGCTGCGTTGGGCGACTTGAACGTTGTGCTCGTTCTGCATGAAAGCCTCATGGATGAATTTGCTGAACTCGAACGGATTCACGGGCCGGCCGGTGTGCATCACGTGGTGAATGGAGGTGCAGAAAGGTGGCATTCGGTGGCCAACGGCCTTGCCGCTTTGCCGGAATCCGGTGTGGTGGGCATCCACGACGCGGTGCGTCCATTTGTCACGGTCGCGACCATTCGCCGTTGTTTTGAGCACGCGGCCAAAACCGGTTCAGCGGTGCCGGTTGTGCCGGTCAAGGACAGCATTCGCGAAGTCAACGGCGCCGCCTCACATGCCTTGGTTCGGGACCAACTGCGTGCGGTCCAAACCCCGCAGTGCTTTGACATTGCCACCCTCAAAAATGCCTATTCCAGCGGTTTCCGAAATGCCTTTACAGACGATGCCAGCGTCTACGAATTTGCGGGTCACGCTGTCCAACTCGTGGAAGGGGACTTGGAGAACATCAAGGTGACCACGCCTGAAGATTTGCACGTGGCACAGGCGTTCTTAAAGGCCCGCCCCCGGCCTCAATAAACCGGATGCTGTCCGGTCCACGTCCCGGATTTCCGAACCCATCGCACGGCAAAAATCCCGAGCGCCACAGCCACGGCTGCCACCCCGTAATCTGCCAATTCCCAACCCGACACAGCATTCATTTCCTCAGCGACCCATTCGGGGCCATACACCGCGGCCATCATAATGGCCCCAGCATTGTTGAAGAAATGCGCGGCGATGGCCGGCCACAGGCTACCACTGTATACCGCTAAATACCCCAGCCCCGCTCCCAAAATCATCCGCGGTAGAAATCCGTGAAATTGCAGGTGGATGGCGCTGAACAAAAACGCCGCCATCCAAACACCTGCGTGTACGTTGTTGGTCCACTTGGCCGCGAGCGGTTGGATGACCCCGCGAAACGCCCATTCCTCACAGATTGCAGGCAACAAGGCCACAATCACGAGGGTTGCGGGGAATTGCCACGACGCGTCGAACGTCAACATGGACGCCGTGACTTCTGCAGCAAGCGCTTCAAACCGATTGGCGGTTTCAAGGAGCCCAGATGGGAGCCATTCGAGTAGCAATGCGTTCAAGCGAAAGGTCAAATCAATCAAAGGCTGAGCCGCCCAAGCCAACGCAAATCCGACTAAAATCCATTGCACAGCGGGCCATTTCATGGCCAGAAATGTGCGACCGGCAAATAACTTGCTCGCCACCCACGCCATGATGCCAAATGAAAACACTTGGTTGAACCCGTTGATGAGCAGGTTGTACACTTTGCCTTCGTCGGATTTCGCATCTCCAGCAAACGCAATGGCTTGTTCCAATGTGTGCCCAAACGCCCCGGCCAACGCACTGAGGCCCAACCCCGAGGCGATCCCCATGCCCATCAAAATCAAGCAAAAGAAAAAAATGAGTTGCCCGAAAGGGTGCATGGTTTGAAACGCGGTCCGGATCATGGTGTAATTTTGCAGGGTCTTTCCAGCGCAAGTTCGCTGAAAATGAACCAAAAAAAAGCACGTGGTACGCATCGGAGGCATTGACATCGCGGAATTCCCCTTTTTGCTCGCGCCCATGGAGGACGTAAGCGATCCGCCATTCCGTGCCCTGTGCAAGAAGTACGGTGCGGACTTGATGTACACGGAGTTCATCAGTTCGGAAGGCCTCATCCGTGACGCGGCGAAAAGCCGGGCAAAACTCGACATCTTCGAATACGAGCGGCCCATTGGGATTCAGATTTTTGGAAGTGAAATTGAGTCGATGCGGCAAGCGGCGGAAATCACCGAGGCTGCCCAACCGGATATCATCGACATCAACTACGGTTGCCCGGTGAAGAAAGTCGCGTGCCGCGGCGCGGGTGCGGGCATCCTACAAGACATCCCGAAAATGGTCGAGATGACCAAGGAAATCGTCGATACTTGTTCGTTGCCAGTGACCGTAAAGACGCGGTTGGGTTGGGACGACAATTCGAAGTACATCGTTGAAGTGGCCGAGCGCCTTCAGGATATTGGCATTCAGGCCATCAGCATTCACGGCCGCACCCGCGCACAGATGTACAAAGGTGAAGCCGATTGGTCGCTGATTGCCGAGGTTAAAAACAACCCGCGCATGCACATTCCGGTCTTCGGCAATGGCGACATTGACTCGCCCCAAAAAGCCATGGAATATAAGAACCGTTATGGGGTAGACGGCATCATGATTGGACGTGCGAGCATCGGATCACCTTGGGTTTTCCGCGAGATGAAGCACTACATGGAAACCGGCGAAATCATCGCGCCGCCTGATATGCCCGAACGCGTGGCCGTGGCGCGTGAGCATTTCGATAAGAGCGTGGAATGGAAGGGAGACCGATTGGGGGTTGTAGAGACGCGCCGTCATTATGCCAATTACTTCAAGGGACTGCGAGATTTCAAGCAGCACCGCCTTGAGTTGGTGACGTTGGATGAAGTGGCGGATGTGCGTGCCAAACTTGATGAGCTGGCTACGATGCCGTTTGAACCGGCTTGATAGCCGCGTCGTTCAGACGTTTGAAAACCTGCGCACCAGGTTGCGTACCATCCAACCCGAACCGATGCCGCCAATCAGAATGACGACGCACAGCGTTCCCAACACGTCACCTGCCTCGAGCGCAACCGGGTAAGCTGGAATTACAGAACCCTGAAGTTTGACCCAACCGAATGTCTGTTGTCCTAAAACCAAAGCCATGCCGACGGCCGTTCCGAGGACACCGCCGATGGCATTGATCATCACCCCTTGCCAAGCAAACGCTTGTTCCAATCGCCACCCGGTCAATCCCATCGCATTGAACACTTCGATGTCGTGCCGTTTTTCCAAAAGCAGCATGGTGAGGGAGGCCATGACATTGAATGCTGCGACGACCAGAATGAAACTCAGGATGACGAAAGTGGCCCACTTTTCGGCCCGGTTGGTTTGAGTAATCAAGGCGTTTTTTTCGGCTCGTGTTCGGGCTCGGGCGGATAGGCCCGCAGCGGTGAGTTGGGCATTCAATGCCGCTGCGAGACGCGCTTCATCCATTCCGGGTGCCGGAACCAATTCAAACCGATTGACGGTGTTGTCGCGTTCAAACAATTGCCTGGCAAATGACAGGGGCGCCAACACATACTTGCGGTCGATTTCTGCATTGACCGAGAAGACATCACAAGCGAACGCCCGTTCCGCACGAAATGCCCGCTCCTTATCCCTGCCCAGCTTTTTGCCCCGAATGGGCGCGCGGAAGAGCAGGGAGGCGAATTCGGAATCATCCTGCATGGAACGAACGCCCAACAGATTTCGTACCCCGAGTCCCAGCGCCACGCAGGCTGCATCCGGTGCCAGCTCAGGCATCCATTCACCGCCTCGCAAAGCGGGTTCGATGGCCGCTGCTTCAAGCAGGGTGGAGTCGAATGCCAACACGGTCACGACATGCGGGGCATTGCCATTCCAAGAGACCACCGCTTCGTTTTCAATCACCGGTGCGGCTGCTCCAATCATCGGTTCCACACTTTCGGGTCCGAATCCGTCCAAAAGCCATGTGCTCATTGAATCGGGCAAGGCTTGGCCTTCAGTTGGAATGATGGCGACGGGCGCGTCGAGGGTTCCGAACAGTTCGCTGACCACTGATTCGATTCCATTGAATGCGCTCAAAATGGCAATCATCGCCGCCGTGACTGCTGCAATGACGAACATCGAAATCCCCGAAATAAGGTGTGTCAAAGTCCGCGAACGTCGCGTCCACGCATACCGCCATGCAAGCCGAATCGGGAGGTTCACCAGCGGTTATTTTTTGAGTGCTTGGTCAATGGCTTCGTAATAATCCAAGCTATCGTCCAAATAAAAGTTCAATTCAGGGATGATTCGGACCTGTTTCCCAATTTTCTCGCCCAAGGCCTTCCGAACGCGCCACCCCTCGTTACGAACGGCCTCTAGGGCCACTTTTTTATCCGGGACAGCCATGAAACTCAAGTAAACTTTAGCCAAACCGAGGTCAGGCGCCATGCGTACTTGGGTCACAGAGATGAACAATCCGCCGAACCACGATGCGGATTGTCGTTGGAAAATCACACTGAGGTCTCGCCGAATGAGTTCGGCCATTTTTTCTTGACGGATGCCTGCCATGTGCGCAAAGGTCGCAAAATCCGCGCTCACCTGCGCTTACCTCTACTCAATACAAGAAGTTGTGGTACGGGTAGCGCTTGACATGGATTTCCTTCACCGCCTCAAAAATCACCTCGCGCATTTCGTCAATGCCCAACCGTTCGATGGCTGAAATGAAGATGACCTTCCGTTCGTTGCGTTCGAATCGCTCGCGGATTCCCGCCATCTGATCTTCCCGTGTGGGGCCGAATGGCTCGACTTGAATGCAATCGATTTTGTTGAACACAATCATCGTCGGTTTGTCATCGCTCCCGATTTCGGCCAAGGTCGATTCCACGACTTCGATGTGGTCTTCGAATTGCGGATGGCTCACATCCACCACGTGCAAAAGCAGGTCGCTTTCTCGGGTTTCGTCAAGGGTTGATTTGAAGCTTTCGATGAGCTGATGGGGCAACTTGCGGATGAAGCCGACGGTGTCGCTCAGCAAAAACGGTAAGTTTTGCAGCACCACCTTCCGGACGGTGGTATCGAGGGTGGCGAATAATTTGTTCTCCGCAAATACATCGCTTTTCGATAGCAGTGTCATCAAGGTGCTTTTGCCTGCATTTGTATACCCGACCAGCGCCACGCGCACCAGCGCTCCCCGGTTGCCGCGCTGCGTCGCCATCTGCTTGTCGATGGATTGCAATTCCTTTTTGAGGTGGGCAATGCGGTCCCGGATGATCCGTCGGTCGGTTTCAATTTCCTTTTCACCCGGTCCTTTCATCCCGATGCCACCCTTCTGCTTCTGCAAGTGCGTCCACATGTTGGTCAGTCGGGGAAGAAGGTATTGGTATTGCGCCAATTCCACTTGCGTCTTCGCGTGCGCCGTGCGAGCGCGTTGGGCGAAGATGTCCAAGATGAGGTTGGGCCGGTCCAAAATTTTGCACTCGGGCATCTCCCGTTCAATGTTGCGCAACTGCGATGGCGTCAATTCATCGTCGAAGATCAACATGTCGATCTCATGTTCCTCAACATATGCTTTGATTTCCTGCAGTTTCCCGCTCCCGACAAAAGTCCGTGTATCCGGTCGCTCGAGGCTTTGGACAAAGGTGCGCTGGTTAATGGCGTTGGCTGTGGTCGCCAAAAACGCCAATTCATCGAGGTGTTCATTGACCAGCTCCCGAGATTCGCGTCCTGCAATCAATCCGACCAACACGCAGGTTTCAGGTTCGCGGGCGGTGCTGATGAGTTTCTTTTCGAGCATCAGGGTGTCTCTCTGAAGCGTTCGATGTATTCAGCGACGCCTCGAATTGTGGCGGCGTCGAGGATGTCTTTTTGAGGAGGCATGGTTCCTTTGCCATAGGTGATGATGGCGACGCGTTCTTCCACGCTCATGGTGGAGATGCTGAGGTCAGGTGCTTTTGATGCCATGAGCTTTCCATCCGTTCCATGGCACAAGGAACATTTCATGGTGTACGCTCGTTTGATGCTCGCTTCTGAAGGAGCTGCCGAGCTTGGCGCTGGCGAATTTTGAGATGCATCACCTCCGCACCCAGCCGCAAAAAGCACCGATGCCAAGGCCATTGAGCGAACTATGTTGCGCATGGAAGCCAATCAGAACCAGCCGTACGCCTCGAATCCAGGACGGAAGGGCCACGGAATGCTCGCCACAATGATGAGCAATGCAATGCCGAAATAGCGGAGCTGACGGCGGTGCTTCAAGGCGTCATCACTTGCGCGCTTCACGAGGCTGTGTCCGAGGGTGCCGAAAAGAATGGCAATGAGCATCCCTGCCAGGTGTTCCACAGCAAAAAAGCGCATGACCGTGGATTCCATTACGCCGGGGGTGCCGAGCATCGAAATCCACCCTTTCATCATGTAGAGGACAAGTCCAAGCAAAAGCTGAACATGCAGCGTGATCATGGTGAAGAGCCCGAGTTTGCCTTGGCCTTTGGTAAAGGCGCCGCTGCGGTTTTGCCAAGCTTTCACCAGCGTGAGAACCAACAAAACCAAGACGACCCAGCGCAACGCGCTGTGCATGTGTTGAAATCCAGTAATCATGACCCAAAGATAGCGCCTGCGATTACACGACGCCTTGGTCGATCATCGCATCCGCCACTTTGACGAATCCGGCGATGTTCGCGCCTTTGACATAGTCGATGTAGCCGGAATCGTCCGTGCCGTACTTGACGCACTGCGCATGGATGTCCTTCATGATGTTCAACAAGCGCTCGTCTACCTCTTCGCGGGACCAATTCATGCGCAAGCTGTTCTGCGACATCTCCAATCCGCTCGTAGCCACACCGCCAGCGTTGGAAGCCTTGCCCGGAGCGAACAGGACTTTCGCGTTTTGGAAGGCCTCGATGGCTTCGGGGGTGCTCGGCATGTTGGCGCCTTCAGCGACAACCTTGCAGCCGTTCGCGATGAGCTGACCCGCTTCCGCTTCGTTCAATTCGTTTTGTGTGGCACAAGGGAAAGCCGCGTCACACGCCTCGCCCCAAGGACGTTGGCCGGCGTGGAAGCTCGCCGTTGGATGGGCATCGGCGAATTCCGAAATGCGCCCGCGGCGAACATTTTTCAAATCCTTGATCCAACCCAATTGCGCTTCTGTCAATCCGTTTGGCTCGTGGATGTAGCCTGAGCTGTCGGACATGGTGACGACCTTGGCACCCATCTGCATGCATTTTTCTGCAGCAAACTGCGCGACGTTTCCAGATCCGGAAATGACCACTTTTTTGCCTTCGAAGTTTTGGCCTTTGGTCTCCAACATTTCCGCAGCAAAGTAGACGGCACCGTACCCAGTAGCTTCCGGACGAATCAATGAACCGCCCCAGTTCAATCCTTTACCGGTCAAAACGCCGGTGAATTCATTGCGGAGGCGCTTGTATTGACCGAACATGTAGCCGATCTCGCGGCCGCCCACGCCGATGTCTCCCGCAGGAACGTCCGTGTTGGGGCCGATGTGGCGTGCTAATTCCGTCATGAAGCTTTGGCAAAACCGCATCACTTCATTGTCGGACTTTCCTTTCGGATCAAAATTCGACCCGCCCTTGCCACCGCCCATCGGTAGGGTGGTCAAGCTGTTCTTGAAAACTTGCTCGAAGCCGAGGAATTTCAATACGCTCAGGTTCACCGTGGGATGGAAACGCAAGCCGCCTTTGTACGGCCCGATCGCAGAGTTGAACTCGATGCGGTAGCCTTTGTTTACTTGCACCTTGCCGGAATCATCCGTCCACGGCACGCGGAACATGATGGTTCGCTCGGGTTCGACCATGCGCTCGAGGATGCGGTATTCCGCATACTTCGGGTGGTTCGCAATAAAAGGGATAACGGTTTCGGCGACTTCTTGCACCGCTTGAATGAACTCAGGTTCATTCGGATTCTGAGCAGTCACGTGCGCCATGAAGGCGTTAATCTGCTCGTGCTGAGGGTTAGTCATCAACGTGTCTATTAACGTTTAAGCGGGGCAAATCTACTTCACAAGGAAGAAGTTCGGCCTCCATCGACCGGTAAATTAATTCCAGAAATGTAACTCGCTGAGGGTGAGGCCAAAAAAGCGATAGCACGCCCCACCTCTTCGGGGTTTCCGGTGCGCTTCATGGGCACGGCGGCGGCCATTTGGGCGCGAATGTCCGCTTCGGCTTGTCCTGTTTTGGCCGCTTTGTTTTCAATGATTTGGTCGAGGCGCGCGGTGTTGGTGGCGCCAGGGAGCACATTGTTGACCGTGATGCCGAAGGCGCCGACTTCATTGGCCCAGGTTTTGGCCCAGTTGGCTACCGCCCCGCGAATCGTATTGCTCACGCCAAGATTGGCCAAAGGCTGCTTGACGCTCGTGCTGATGACGTTGATGATTCGCCCGTATCCGGCGGCTTTCATGCCGGGCAAAACCGCTTGGGCAAGCAGGTGATTGCACACCAAATGCTGCTCGAACGTATTGCGAAACGCATCGATACCCGCTTCCGTGATGGGGCCGCCAGCGGGGCCACCGGTGTTGTTGACGAGGATGTGGACGGGTTCTTTTGCCACAATTGCAGCCGCCGCTTGCTGCACCTGTTCGGGTTGGCTGAAGTCGGCCTGGACGGCGCTGTGGCGATCGGCATGTGGCAAGGAGGCAACGGCCTTCTGAAGGCTTTCTGCATTGCGTGCGAACAAGATGATACGCGCACCGAGTCCTGCGAGGTGCTGGGCGGCGGCGTAACCGATGCCTTGGGTTGATCCGCAAACGATTGCCGTTTTTCCATCGAGCTGCACGGGCAGCCATTCATGAGTTTCCGTGGTCATGGGGCGAAGTTAGCCACGGAGCCTTCAATCGGTGTACTTTTGGCGAAAGGCTTGGCATGAAAAGAATTGAACACATCGGCATCGCAGTGGCAAACCTCGCGGAAGCGGAGCGCATCTTTGAAGACATCCTCGGGGAGGCGCCTTTCAAACGCGAGCATGTGGAGTCGGAAGCCGTGGATGTCAGTTTTTTTCAATCGGGTGAGAGCAAGGTGGAGTTGTTGGCGACGACGGATGAAGAGGGGCCCATTGGTCAACACATCGAGCGACGCGGCCCGGGCTTGCACCACTTGGCCTTTCATGTGGATGATTTGGAAGCGGAACTCGAACGGTTGCAAGGGCTCGGATACCAAGTCATCACGGGACCCAAGCCGGGGGCCGACGGCAAGGTGATTGCCTTTTTGCACCCGGGATCAACGGCCAAGGTGCTGATCGAGTTGTGCGCTGACGCTTGATTTGCAATGCATCTACCAGCGCTTGCGCTGTTTTTTGGCGCGCTTCTTTTGCTGTTTCCGTTGCTTCGCGCGGTCTTTCTCCATTTGATCGCCGAATAGGACTTCGCCCGGTCGATCCTTGGCCGGTGGTTTGGCGCAATCGATGGCGGGTTTGGGCCGCAACAAATCCCAATTCAATGTCACATTCCAAGGTTGGTATTGCCCCTCGTACCATTGCACCCTGCCGTCGCCTTCTTCGGCAAACGGTCTCAGTTGCAACGCATCGTAATTCGCGTGGATTCGGAGGTAGCGACCGGAACGCGTGCGCACGCCCAGCCCAGCGCCCAGCGAAAGCGCCAACCGATCGAGCGTCGGCGCATTGCGCGGAATGAATAAGGAGTCGGGGCCCGTTCGGCTGAAGTTGGCGCCCCACTCGTGGTCCCATTTGACACCGAGTGCGATTTCCGTGAAAAAGTCCGGCTTGATTTCGATGGCTCGGAACAAATGGAAAGCGAGCTCCGTCGTAGCCGACGATCGTCCGGAATCAACGAGGATGGGGTCGATGAAAACGCTATCCATCCCTAAGATTTGCCCGTTGAATGCGCTCGTCGAAGCATTTCGCGTCGCCGCCAAAGACACGTGCCAACGGTCCCAAACTATCGGCCGCTTCGCCACCCCCCAATATCCCACGCCGACGCGCAGTGCCCGATGTCCCGAGTGATTCCAAACGCCTTGATGCAAGGTGTCGCGGCTTCCATCGGGCAGGGCGATTTGGTAGAGCGACAGAACGGAGTCTGGCGATGCTGAAAACCCGTGAAGGCCGGCATTGAAGGTCCAGCCGTGTCCGCGAAACGCCCGCCTCTCCGTGTCGAAGAGCTCCGGTGATTGGGCCCACACCGAATGCGCCTGCACCAAGCAGACCACGAGCACCGGCGCTAACGTCAGCTTACCGAGGAATCCTCCCATGCGCTCAAGATCGATTCAAAAACTTCCGGCCGGTCCCAATTGTCCACGATTCCCGGCTCGGCCAACGCACGCTCCATGATGCGGTCTTGGCGTTGCCCGGCAGCCAGTGCTTCCTCATATGGCGTGTGACTGAACGTCACTTGGGAGTAGAGCGGTAGCCACCTTCCGGGATACGCGGTGGCGAGTTTGGCTTCAATTTTCTTGCGGAGTAGGAAGGCGGGGTCGCCCGTTTTGTCACGCATTTCGATGTAATTCCGCAAGGCCAATTCCAAAATGGCATCGCCCGACGGTTTGCGCAGTCGCGTGTACTCCGTGAGCACGCGGTCCCAATCTCCCGGGCCGTCCATGGAATCCATCAATTCGCTCAACACACTGCAATCTTCCATGCCGCTGTTCATGCCTTGACCGTAGAACGGAACAATCGCGTGAGCTGCGTCGCCCATCAAGCAGGTGCGGTCTCCGTGATGCCAAGGATAACACGTGGTCATCACCAACGAACTTGTCGGATTGGCTACCCACTGTTCTGCGAAATCGGGGATCAGCGGGATGACATCGGGAAAATGAGCACGGAAGTAGGCTTCTGCCGCTGCTTTCGTTGCAAGGTTGTTGAGGCCATTCGGACCATCGTAAGGCGCGAAAACGGTGCACGTAAAGGTGCCGTCGGGGTTTGGGAGGCCCATCAACATGAATTCCCCGCGTGGCCAAATGTGCAGCGCGTCCGACTCCATTTTGAAGTCGCCGTTGTCATCGGGCCGCATCTCAATTTCCTTGTAACCGTGGGTGAGGTAGCGCTGGCTAAAATCAAATCGGTCGGTGCGCATCATGCGGTCGCGGACGGCGCTAAACGCCCCGTCAGTCCCGAAAATGCGGTCGTGTATGGGTTCGAGCAACGTGCCATCGCCTCGTTCGAACGTGAGCTTTCCGCCATCTAAGTCGACATCGGTGCATCGGTGGTCAAAGTGATACGCGACGTGGGCGTGCCGCTCCGACTGCTCCACCAACAGTTTGTTTAGCAAACCGCGTGATACCGAGTAAATGCATTGGGGGTCGCCGAACATACCGGGGGCATCGGGCAATCCGTAGGGTTGGCGTGTCAAGGTGCCATCGACGGCGTGCATTGTTCGGTGGGTGATCGGCAGGGCGATTTTTCGCACTTCATCTGCAATGCCCGCCTTTTCCAGCGCCCGCCAACCGCGGTTGCTCAACGCCAAGTTGATGCTGCGCCCGCCTTTGTAGGCTCCCTGTCGCGGATCCGGCCGGCGCTCGTACACGTCCACTCGGTGGCCGCGTTCGGCGAGCATCAAAGCCCACAGACTGCCGACCAATCCGGCGCCCACCACGGCCATCGACTCGCTGTGTTGGTTGTTGCTATTCATGTGTGTTTCACTCAGCTCAGTGAACCGTCGCGTTCAAAGCTTGATCCAAATCGGCGATGAGGTCGTCCACGTCCTCAACCCCGACACTCAATCGCACAAACCCATCGGAAATCCCCAGTTCGGCGCGAATTTCCGCAGGCACGCTGGCGTGCGTCATGGCGGCCGGATGCTCGATCAGGGACTCCACGCCGCCCAGCGATTCGGCGAGCGCAAAGATGCGGGTGGCGGCGACGAGGTTTTTGGCTTGCTCGAGGTTATTTCCTTTGATTTCGAATGCGATCATGCCGCCGAAATCATCCATTTGCCGGGCAGCTACCTCGTGACCGGGGTGGTCCTCAAAGCCCGGCCAGTAAACCTTACCAACTTTCGGATGCTCCTTCAGCCAGTGCGCAATTTTGCGCCCATTGTCGCACGATCGTTCAACGCGAAGGTGCAAGGTTTTCAGCCCGCGCAATACCAAAAACGAATCGAACGGTTGCGCAATGGCGCCGCAGTTGTTCTGGATGGTTCGCAGCGGACCGTCCACGGCCGCATCTTTGGTGATGAGCGCTCCCATGACCACATCGCTGTGTCCACCGAGGTACTTGGTGACCGAATGCATGACGATGTCCGCTCCGTGATCAAGCGGCCGCTGCAGCATGGGCGACGCAAACGTGTTATCGACTGCGAGCAAGATGCCGCGGGGTTTGGTGAGGGCCGCGACCGCTGCAATGTCGGTGATTTGCATCAGGGGGTTGGTCGGGCTTTCAAGCCAAACCAATTTCGTGCGGTCGTTGATGGCCGCTTCCACCAATGCGGGGTTTTGCGTGTCCACGAAATGGAAAACGATGCCCATGGGTGCATGGTTGGTTCGGAACAAGCGCGCGGTACCGCCGTACAAATCTTGGCCAGCGATCACCTCATCTCCAGGTTTGAGCGTTTTCAGAACGACATCAATGGCGGCCAATCCTGATGCAAATGCCAACCCGTGGGTGCCGTTCTCCAATTCAGCAAATGCCGCTTCAAGTGCCGCCCGCGTCGGATTGTGGCTGCGGGAATACTCCCATCCCTTGTGCACACCGACCGCCTCTTGGACATAGGTTGAAGTTTGAAAAATGGGGGTCATGATGGCCCCGGTAGACGGATCGGGCTCGACGCCTGCATGCACAGCGCGTGTCCCTTTGCCGAATTGTTTCGTTTGTTCCATGGTGTCCCAAAGTTATGCAGGACGACGCGGCTTCAATCCTGCTTTTTGGCTTTCTGCACACTTCGTTGTGTTCGCATTAGCCATTCTGGGAGGACAAAGGCGCCCGCGACCAAGTAAATGAAATAGGTTGCCGTACGCCAAATGATGACCACGCCCGCCATGTACGCGAGGCCTGTGAGGTCGCCTAAAAACGCTGGCACACCCAATTCCGCTGCTCCCGAGGACCCTGGTGTGGGGCTGACCGACAATACCAACCACAACACCAATTGACGCGCCAAAACGGCGGCATGTGCCACAGAAGGGTAGAAGATGAGCAGCACCATATTCAGGGTGAGAAACCGCGCTGTCCAGGATGCAGCAGTTGCCAGAAAGCCCTTCATCCAATACCTACGAGGCGCATTGCGCATGCTCTGGGACGCCTCCAACAGCTCATCGGACCAAGTCGACAAGCGTCCGCTCCACCGATGTAAGATTCTTTTCGCGGCCAGCTTGCGGAGCATGCGGTGGGTCGCTTGAGGTTTTAGCACAAGCCCGAACAACATCGTCATGGTGAGCGTAGCGATGAAGACATAGGCCAATCCAAACAGTACAGGAATCCCCCAATTAGCCACTTCCACCCCCGCTGGAATCTCCGGAAAAATCCCATGCCCATATTGCAGGGACCACAGGAAAACCAAGGGGACCAGGATCAAGTAAAAGGCTTCATCCAAAAGCGCCGTGGCAAAAACAGTAGCCAGGCTTTTTCCCAAGCGCATGCCATCGCGTTTCAAAATCAGCACCGCGACGGCGGATCCTCCCACGACGCTCGGCGTCAAAGCCGAGGCGAGCTCCCAAAGCAATATGTTCTCCGTCGCTTGCCTCCAGGAGAAGGATTGAAAAGACAGAATCCGCAATCGAATGATGTAACCGATGTCGCGCAAAAGAACGCACGCGAATACCCCCAGCAATGCCCAGGTGGACCGCTGGGCCCATTCAAAGGACCGAAGCAACTCCCAAGAGGTGGTCTTCAGACCGCTTTCTGCATCCAGTACTTCATGGTGAGCGCCGAACCAAAGTACCGCTGCCGCCGCGGCCAACCCGATTGCGATGGGCCAAACCCATTGGGTCCAACGAAATAAATTCTGCTGCGTTCGCTCAAGCATAGGCATGGCTTCCCTCAGAACAATTTCGACACATTTCCACGCCAGCGCGGTGCGAAAAAATCTGACGACGAAAACCCTCATACCGCTCGCCAAACCAAATTTCCTCGAACGCCGTTTCGCCAATTGTTCCCATGGCATGCTCGGCATCCTTATCAAAACAACATGGAACTACGCGTCCATCCCATGTGATGACGCAGCCTTGCCACATGCGCCAGCATTCGTCGTTGAAGGTGTTGCGAATGCGCCACATTCCGTCGGAATGGCGATCATATCGGCGCAAATGTGGGTCTGTCGTCAGCAGCGGGTGCTGGTCGTGGGGGTCATCGATCTGGGCCGTTTTGATGACCAATTCATCGACACCGATTGCGCGTGCCTGTCGCCGGATCTCGGCCACTTCATGCTCATTGGGACCGACCACCAGAAACTGCCAAACCAAATGCGGCCCGCGCCCGCGATTGGCCTTTCGAGCTTCCACCATGTTGCGCGTTCCTTCCAAGACTTTCTCGAGTTGGCCACCCACCCGATACGACGCGTAAGTCGATTGCGTCATGCCGTCAATGCTGATGATGAGCCTGCTCAGGCCGGATTGCACGATGGCTTCACAGCGCTCTTTGCGCAAGAAATGGGCATTGGTCGAAGTCGAGGTGTACAAACCGTGCGCATGCCCAAGCGCCACCAACTCGTTCATTTGCGGATGCAGGTAAGGCTCGCCTTGGAAATACAAATTCAAGTAGACCAAATGCCGCCCCATCTCACGCAACGCGCGTTCAAGCAGTTCCGGTTCAAGCATGCCCGTCGGACGGGTAAACGATCGCAATCCCGATGGGCATTCCGGGCAACGCAAATTGCAAGACGTGGTCGGCTCTATGCTCAAGCTCATGGGCCAAGCTGTTTGCGCTTGGTATGCACCTCGTTGGTTTTGCGCGTAGCCGCGGTAAGAGCGAACGGCGTTTGCCAGCCGGGCACCATTCAATGGTTGCAGCCGCTTCAATCGATCGCTCATTGCGCGTCCTCTATGCCGCCAACCTGTTGCCATACTCAAAAGTAAGGCGCAGGGATGGGAGCGCAATGCATTCTTGGTGTAGGTATGGCATTCTCGAATTAATTTCGTCGTCATGATCGCGCTTGGGGATACACTGATTTCGGAAGATGTGTTTGACACGCTATTTGCGTGCGACTTGAGCAAATGCAAGGGAGCTTGTTGCGTGGAAGGGGAGAGTGGAGCGCCGCTGACGGAGGAGGAAGTGGAGCGTTTGGAAGAGGCTTTTGAGGTGGTCAAACCCATGCTTCGTCCTGAAGCATTGGCGGTAATCGATCGCGTCGGCTTGTTTGAAGTCGATCAAGATGGCGACTATGTCACGCCAATTATCGACGGCCGCGAATGCGTGTATGCCACATTCGACGCGGACGGCACGGCGAAGTGTGCGTTTGAAGCGGCCTGGCGTGAAGGGAAGTCGGATTGGCCCAAACCCATTTCGTGCCATTTGTATCCCGTTCGACTGAAAGAATTGCAAGATTTCACGGCGCTAAATGTACACCGTTGGCCCATTTGCGATGGAGCTCGGGCGTGCGGCGCTGCAGCGAACATCACCGTTTTGGAATTTTGCCGAACCGCCTTGATCCGACAATTCGGTGAAGCGTGGTACACCGAGGCCTTGGAAATTTGGAAGGTGTGGAAAGAGCAAAATCCGTCATGATGGGAGGACAAACATTTCGCGCTTTCGTCCGTGGGATGATCTTCGGCTTGGTCTTCCTTGCCAGCTTCCCAGCGGGATGGGGGCAAATATCCTCACCACTCCTCGACTTGAACACCGCCGACGATGAATTGCTGCTCGGATGGGATGGTGAGACGATGTTTTTTCGGCGAATCAGCCGACAAACGGAGGCGACGAAAGATTCCAATTGGTTCATTCAATCGGGTCGAGAATTCGGTGCGGTGCGGTCATCGGGTTGGACGCAATTTTCGTCCATCGAACCAATGCAATTGCGCGCAAGCACGGACGAACAATGGCCAGGTTTAGGCCACATCCAGCATGTCGCCATTGACGCCGTTCGCGAAGTCATGGTGTTGAGTGCACAGACGCATGCAGGGGATTTTGATTTGTACATGGCGCAACGCGCAGGCGACTCGTGGACGGATCCGATCGCCCTCACGGCCCTCAATTCATCAGGTGATGAGGTGTTCCCCAATTTCGAATCGGGCTCGCTGCTTTTTGCTTCCAATGGCCACGGCGGACGGGGTGGGTTTGATATTTGGAGATCGCACCGTCGAGATCAATTCGAGCAGTTCACTGGACTTGATGAGGGGGTGAATACGGCAGGAGACGAATTGGCCGCGGTGCCTGCGGGTACACGGGCGGAACACGGGTACTACGTGTCAGCCGTGCGGATGGAAGGCAGCGGCGTGGACATTTGGTATGCACTCGGAAAGGGGGATTCAGATGCGCCGGAACGCAACCGTGAAATTGGCATGGAATTTCGCCATCGCCGGAGTCCGGTCGCGGGGATCTCAGTCGGCATCCGCGAACGCGGTGGAGCGGTCTTATCACAAGCCGTTTCGGATGATCAAGGAAGGTTGGAATTGGGAGCATTGACACTCGATGCAGCCGTTGAAGTCCTCGTTGAACGCATGGACGGATCGAACCTTTCAGAGGGCACCGTATGCCATGTATACGAACGATGTCCGGAAGGTCGGTGCATCGACTCCCACTGGTCTGGATGGAAGCGCGTTCGGAGTTATCGGATCGAAGGGGGCAAGGCCTTTGTGTTTGACTTGCTGCCGCTTGACGCTCTTGCTCGTTGGCCACGCCCATCGTCCCATGATGCTGCGGCATTGGAATTGGATGGCGAACTGAAACACGTGTTTTTTCCGACTTCAGCATACTCCTTGTCCGATGAGGAGCAATCCGCTTTGTGCAATTGGCTCATGGAACAAGGTTGGACAGCGAAAGCAGAGGGATACTTTCAAGTCCGAGGGTTTACCGATACGCGGGGGGAGGCTGTAAGCAACCACATTTTGAGCGAACAGCGCGCCCGTGCGGTAATGGATGCGCTGCAAGCTTGCGGTGTAACCACGGATAGCATCGATTGGTCGGGGTTTGGTGAAGACTCCAAAGCGACCGATCCGAAGCTTGCACGTCGAGTGGATGTGGTTTGGCAATCCGACATGCATTAAACCCAAACGGGAATCATTATTTTTGCGCCCATGTTGATTACGCTATTGCGTTCGAAGCTCCATCGCCTGACAGTCACGCAGGCGGATTTGAATTACATCGGTTCGATCACTTTGGATCCCGATTTGATGGATGCTGCCGGCTTGTTTGAAGGGGAAAAAGTCCAAATCGTTAACATCAACAACGGTGAGCGTTTCGAGACGTACACCATCCTGGGTGAACGCGGTTCCGGTCAAGTCGGACTCAATGGACCAGCTGCCCGACGTGTTCAAGTTGGTGACATCATCATTGTCATTGCCTATGCGCACATGACGCCAGAAGAGGCCCAGAGCCACAAACCGGTTTTGGTCTTTCCGGATACGGCGACCAATCGCCTCAATCCGTAACTTGGCGGCATGACCCCCAAGCAAATCCTCACCTACGTCATCTCATTGGGCATTGGTGTGGTGTTGTTTTACCTCGCCTTTTCCATTGTAGACGATAAAGAGGCGTTGTGGGACAACATGCGCTCGGTGCGTTGGGAAGGAATTGCGGCGTCTTTTGTGATGGGTTATCTCGCCATTGTGAGTCGTGGGCTGCGTTGGGGCATTCTGCTTGAACCCCTGGGGCGCAGTGCGGGTGCAGCACGCAGCGTGCATGCCGTGGCATTTGCCTATTTCGCTAACACGTTTGTGCCGCGAAGCGGTGAGCTGGCGCGTTGTGCGGCACTGAACCAAACCGATGACATCCCAGTGGATGAACTTTTTGGTACGGTCATCAGTGAACGCGTGATCGACTTCGTTTTCCTGGCCGTCTTGACGAGTATTGCGATTTTGGGAAATTTGCCGGCGTTTGCGGTCATCCTTGAAGGGGCACAAATGCCGGATTTGATCAAGCTGATCCTACTTGGTGCATCAGCGCTGGCGGGGATTGCATTGATTATTTGGAAGCGAAAAGCGCTGTTGGCCTTGCCGTTTGCGCAGAAAATAGCGGCCTTCCTTCAAGGCGTGTGGAATGG
>Ga0181574_10000240_pt1 | contig 50185 bp, 51 predicted proteins | sample 101ome_24_FD_145600 | JGI IMG/M metagenome (GOLD analysis project Ga0181574, IMG submission 145600) | Coastal salt marsh microbial communities from the Groves Creek Marsh, Skidaway Island, Georgia - 101410AT metaG (spades assembly) | ecosystem: Environmental > Aquatic > Marine > Intertidal zone... | reverse complement strand
CTCATTGTAGGTAGGTATGATTACAATATTCCTCACGCGGTTTTGATGGAGCGATAATAAACAAAAAAGAGCAACGCTGTGCGCTGCTCTTTATATAACGTTTTGTTCTTTCGATTAGTTGCTTGCCTTCTTGTGATCGGCAAGGAATTTTGCGAGTCCAATATCCGTAAGAGGGTGATTTAACAATCCCAATATTGAACTCAATGGACATGTGCACACATCTGCTCCAGCTTCAGCCGCCTTTACAATGTGAAGCGGATTACGGATTGATGCTGCTAAAATTTCAGTTGAAAAACCTTGAATAGCGTAAATGTTGCTAATCTGCTCAATCAACTCAGTTCCGTCCCAGCTAATATCGTCTACCCGACCAATGAATGGAGATAGGTACGTCGCACCTGCTTTTGCAGCCAAGATTGCCTGACCCGCGCTAAAAACGAGCGTACAGTTTGTGCGAATATCATTATCCGTGAAGTAACGAATCGCTTTGATACCGTCTTTAATCATTGGAACCTTTACAACGATCTTGTCGTCGATTGCGGCAAGCTCCTCCCCTTCTTTGATCATTTCTTCATAGGTTGTCGAAATAACCTCGGCACTTACGTCGCCCTCTACGATGTCACAAATCGCTTTGTAATGCGCACGTACGTTTGCCTCCCCGGTGATGCCTTCTTTGGCCATCAAACTTGGGTTTGTGGTTACACCATCAAGAATTCCCAAATCTTGAGCCTCTTGGATCTGTTCTAGGTTAGCGGTATCAATAAAAAACTTCATCTACTTTTTGCTTTGATGCAAAGCAAGGGGATTTTTTGTGGATTTGAATCACCGAATGATTAAATCAACCCACATTTTCATCACATGATTGTGAACAAAAAAGGCTGACATCGCACCGCTACAACCTCCTTACCCTTGCTGCATTCCTGCCCTGGGGGAGTTCGGAGGGAGCTGGTCGTGTCAGCCGGTGCAAAGGTAACATTCTCGGAAGTTTTAAATAAAGAAGTAGGAAGTTTTTTCAAGGAGTTTTTAGTCGAGCTAAGCCATTCGCTGTTGGCTTTTAGCCATTGGCCGGTTTCAATGCTTGAGTGCTTGAATGATTGAATGCGCAAAGGAATGATGAATATCGAATATCGAATGAAGAATATAAAAGGACCGTCATTCTGAACCTCGGCCGCGGAAGCAAGGATGGTGAAGAATCTTCCATTATGGATCCCGATTTATTCGGAAGATTCTTCGGTCACTCTCTTCGATCGTTTCCTCAGAATGACGTTGAAGAGAGTTTCACTCTACAACTTCCACTTTCCACTCTATACCCTGCTCCCATAAAACTCAACTTTCCATTCTTTTGAGTGTTGTAAAAGACATTAAACACGAGCAATTCTATATTTGAACCATGACTAAAGAGGAGCTGGCATTTAATAAGAACGAAGACCAGATGGGTCAACTCGTTTCTAAACTCAATTTCAGACTAGAGAAGATTGAACTTGGTGGTGGAGAAAAGTCTGCCTCCAAGCAAAAAGCCAAAGGTAAAATGCTCGCACGCGAGCGTATCGACTACCTAAAGGATGATGATGCTGACTTCCTCGAAATTGGTTCATTTGCTGGTTACGAGATGTACGAGGAACAAGGTGGCTGCCCTGCTGGTGGTGTGGTTGGTGGAATCACCAAAATTCATGGCAGATCTTGTGTTGTGGTAGCCAACGACGCAACCGTAAAAGCGGGTGCTTGGTTTCCTATCACCGGAAAAAAGAATTTGCGCTTCCAAGAAGTAGCCATGGAAAACCGTTTGCCAATCATTTACTTGGTAGATAGCGCCGGGGTTTACCTGCCCATGCAAGACGAGATTTTCCCCGACAAAGAACACTTTGGTCGAATCTTTAGAAACAACGCCGTCATGTCGAGCCAAGGCATTATCCAAATCGCAGCGGTTATGGGTAGTTGTGTAGCCGGTGGAGCTTACTTACCTATTATGAGCGATGAAGCTCTTATCGTCGACAAAACCGGTTCAATCTTTTTAGCCGGTTCTTACTTAGTAAAAGCTGCTATTGGTGAAGACATTGACAATGAAACACTGGGTGGGTCGGTTTCACAAACAGAGATTTCGGGTGTAATCGATGATCGATTCCCAAATGATAAAGAATGCTTGGATCGCATCCGGTTCCTAATGGACAAAATTGGTGATCAAGAGAAAGCCGGTTTTAACCGATCAGAAGAAAAGTTCACTGTCCCAAATCAGAAAGACCTCTACGGTATCTTACCTGCAGATCGCTCCAAACCATATGATTCTATTAAACTGGTCGAACAGTTGGTAGACAATGGTGAGTTTGAACAGTACAAAAAAGACTATGGCAAAACCATTATCTGTGGTTTTGGGCGAATAGACGGCTGGGCCGTAGGTATTGTAGCCAACAACCGTCAGATTGTTAAAACCAAGAAGGGTGAAATGCAGTTTGGTGGAGTAATCTACAGCGACTCTGCGGATAAAGCTGCCCGCTTTATCATGAACTGTAATCAAAAGAAGATTCCGTTGGTGTTCTTACAAGACGTAACTGGCTTTATGGTTGGCAGTCGTTCCGAGCACGGTGGAATTATCAAAGACGGAGCTAAACTGGTTAACGCCATGAGCAACAGTACCGTTCCCAAGTTCACGGTAGTGATGGGGAACAGTTATGGTGCCGGAAACTACGCGATGTGCGGTAAGGCATATGATCCACGATTAATTGTAGCTTGGCCAACAGCCAAAATTGCTGTTATGGGTGGTGAACAAGCAGCCAAAGTTCTATTGCAAATTGAAAAAGCTTCGCTCAAGAAGAAGGGTGAAGAAATTACGCCTGAAGCCGAGAAAGCGTTGCTCGACAAAATCATCACTCGATACAACAATCAAACTACACCGGAATACGCTGCCTCGCGATTGTGGGTAGATGCCATTATCGACCCAAGAGAAACCCGCAACTGGATTTCAAAAGGAATAGAAGCCGCCAATCATGCTCCCGTGGCTAAATACAACGTGGGTGTGCTGCAGACTTAATAACCCACGAAGTTGTTGAGCTTGTTTCCTGCTTGAAAGTTGTACGAGAATCCAATCGTAAAACTGGGACTATACACCGTGGTACTCGGATAATCCGAGGTGTTAATAGGCGTATATTTCTCCATTTCGAACTTCTCCCCTTCGAGTAATTCGTGCTGGATGGTATCGTATGGACTAATATTTACGATAAAGATCATGGAAACACTACCCATGTTTCGCCCATACCCAATACCACCGGCCATCTTCTGATTAAACAATCCAATTTTAAACTCCTCTCGGTTTGTAATGTCGCCTAACGGAACGTTAAATATAACGCTGTGTTTCTCATGAATCTTATAGGCCATGAATCCACTTAGGATGAAACTCATTCCGCTCTGGTTTCCGTACTCACCCAAGGTACTGTCCGACTTCACGTAATATTGTGGTGGACTCGAAGTGAAGTAATTAAATCCGAAACCAACTCCGAAGAAGATACCAGTCTTGTACTTGTTTAATTCTTGCTTGAGCTTAGATTCTTGGGATTCAAGTGAACTAATTTTTAAATGTAGGTCGGCCGTGTCGCGTATCAAGGCATCCAGCTTGCGTTGGAGTTCAACGTGTTCTATACGTAATTCCAGGAGTTCTTGATCTTGCGTTTTCGCCACAACGGGCTGTTGGTGCATGGAGTCTGGCACATGGATGTCCTGTGCGAGCGCGCTTCGCGCGCTCGCAACCAGCAATGCCATACAAATCCACTTCAACATGTCTCTTCATTCAATAGGGTAATAGTAATAGCGTAAAGAGAAATGTAAATATTGTGTCAGCTGCGTCATAAAAAAACCCCGGTCTCTTTCGAGCCGGGGTTTTGATTTATGAAATTACTTAGTTTATGCTTCCAATGCAGCCGCTCCACCAACAATCTCCAAGATCTCTCCTGTAATTGCTGCCTGACGCGCCTGGTTGTACTGCAATTTGAGTTTTTCGATAAGCTCTCCTGCGTTCTCTGTCGCTTTGTCCATCGCAACCATTCGAGCTCCGTGCTCTGATGCTTGTGAGTCCAAACACGCTTTGAACAATTGTGTCTTTACGGCACGAGGAACAAGATCATACAAGATTTCCGCTTTACCCGGTTCAAAGATGTAGTCGTTCGACATAGCGTTATCATCGCTATCTCCGAACTTCTCCATTTCAACAGGTAACAGCTTCTCAGCTTTAACAATTTGTGTTGCTGCGTTTTTGAACTCGTTGTAGATTACACGAACTTCATCAAACTCTCCGCCTTTAAAACGGTTGATGATGGATTCTGCAATCTCGAACGTAGATTCTGCATCGATGGTTAACAAGTGTGCCATGTTAGACGTATCCGTCTTAATCTCTGCTTGTTTGAACTGCTCATAAGCTTTCTTACCAATGAACATCAATTCAGCTTCAACTCCGGCCTCTTTGTACTCGCTTACCAAACGTCTGGTTGCTTTGATTACGTTTGAGTTAAACGCCCCACACAATCCTCTGTCCGAGGATACAACTACTACCAACGCGTTCTTTGGTTCGCGATACTGGAAGTAGTCCTTCAAATTGTCATCGTCACGAGCACTGTCACCAAGGTTAACCAAGATTTCAGTCAGTTTCTCCGCATACGGACGCATTTTCGTAATGGCATCTTGTGCTTTACGAAGCTTTGTTGCAGATACAAGCTTCATCGCTTTTGTAATCTGCTGCGTCGACTGAGTTGAACTGATCCGGTTACGTACCTCTTTTAAATTTGGCATAATGCGCGTGTTTTAATTATCCGGCGTAGTTTTTCGCTACTTCTGCTCCTACCTCTACCAAAACATTTGTCAACTCGTCGCTCAGTTTACCTGAACCCAATTGATCAATTGTTTCCGGAGACTTCTTCGCAAGAGTCTCAAGGTATTCTGCTTCGAACTCACGTACACGATCTACTGGTACGTCTTTCAAAAGACCTTTTGTACCTAGATAGATAATCGCTACTTGCTGTCCTACAGAAAGTGGAGAATATTGTCCTTGCTTCAACACTTCCACGTTACGGCTACCTTTGTCAAGTACTGCTTTAGTCGCAGCATCTAGGTCAGAACCGAATTTCGCGAAAGCCTCAAGCTCACGGTACTGAGCTTGGTCAAGCTTCAATGTACCGGCTGTTTTCTTCATTGATTTAACCTGAGCAGAACCCCCAACACGAGATACAGAGATACCTACGTTGATCGCAGGACGTACACCCGAGTTAAACAAGTCACTCTCTAAGAAGATCTGACCGTCTGTAATCGAAATTACGTTTGTTGGGATATAAGCTGATACGTCACCCGCTTGCGTCTCAATGATTGGCAATGCAGTTAACGATCCACCACCTTTTACTTTGTCCTTAAGATTTTCAGGAAGGTCGTTCATTTGAGCAGCAATCTCGTCAGAGCTATTCACTTTTGCCGCACGCTCAAGAAGACGTGAGTGCAAGTAGAATACGTCACCTGGGTAAGCCTCACGGCCTGGAGGACGTTTCAAAAGAAGTGAAACCTCACGATAAGCTACCGCTTGTTTTGAAAGGTCGTCAAAAATGATCAATGCAGGACGACCGGTATCACGGAAGTACTCCCCGATCGCAGCACCCGCCATTGGCGCGTAGAACTGCATTGGTGCCGGATCTGCAGCAGATGCAGATACAACGGTAGTATATGCCATCGCTCCTTTTTCTTCAAGCGACTTAACTACTTGCTTAACGGTAGATGCTTTCTGACCACAAGCTACGTAGATACAGTATACTGGTTCACCTTTGTCGTAAAATTCTTTTTGGTTGATGATGGTATCCACCGCTACAGCTGTCTTACCAGTCTGACGGTCACCAATGATCAACTCACGCTGTCCACGACCAATAGGAATCATCGCGTCAATCGCTTTGATGCCTGTTTGAAGTGGCTCGGTTACCGGCTCACGATAGATTACACCCGGAGCTTTCCGCTCAAGTGGCATCTCGAATACCTCACCTTCGATGTCTCCTTTTCCGTCGATTGGTTTACCAAGCGTGTCAACAACACGTCCTAGCATACCTTCACCCACGTTGATAGAGGCAATACGGTTGGTTCGTTTAACGGTGTCACCCTCTTTAATTTCTGCGGATGAACCTAAAAGTACCGCACCTACGTTGTCCTCCTCGAGGTTTAGTACGATAGCGTTTGTTCCGTTTTCAAATTCGATCAACTCACCCGACTTCACGTTATTCAATCCGTGAATACGAGCAATACCGTCACCTACTTGAAGTACCGTTCCGATTTCTTCAAGTTGAGCAACAGACTGAACGTTTGACAACTGTTCTTTAATGATCGATGAAACTTCATCTGGTCTGATCTGAGCCATAACCTATTAATTATAAATTAATTGCTTTCTAATTTCTTTTAATTCTCTGGCAACGGATAAATCCATCAACTTATCTTCAAACTGAATCACCATACCACCGATTACCGATGGATCTACGATGTTTTCAATCTGGATATCGTCCTGATTTACCGCACCTTTTAAATATCGTTTTACATCCGATAGTGATGAATCGTCCAGGGCAATTGCCGAGCGAACTACAACCTTGGTTAAACCTTTGGCTGCATCGTAACGTCGGATATAATCCAACGCCATTTCTACTAATGCAGATTCACGCTTACGCTCAACCACAAGCTCCACAAATCGTTTTGTCAGCTCGTCTGTGCTTTCAAACACTTTACTAAGAACTTTAAGCTTGTCGCTTCCCGAGATAATCGGGTTTCTCAATAACTGCTTCAGCTCCGGACTGTTTTGCGCTAGGTCTGCCACTACTAACATGTCATTGTACACAGCTTCGTTTTTCGACTTCTCCTGTGCCAAATCCATGAGTGACTTACCGTATCGCGCTGCTACTCTGCCTGACATGTTACGATAATTGTGCTTGTTTTAGGTGTTCTTCAACAATCTCAGTCTGCTTGTTTTTATCTGACAATTCAGAACGCAGAACCTTCTCAGCTATGTCGATAGACAATGCAGCAACTTGTGCTTTGATGTCTGACATGGCATTTGCTTTTTCCTTTTCGATTTCCGCACGTGCATTACTAACAAGACGCTCACCTTCAGCAGCCGCAGTTTTCTTTGCGTCTGAGATGATGCTTTCTTTCATTTCACGAGCTTCTTTCAAAATCTTTTCACGCTCAACACGAGCTTCAGCCAACAACTTTTCGTTGTCAGATTTCAACTGGCTCATCTGCGCCTTAGCCTCTTCTGCAGACTTCAACGACTGGTCAATGAACTCGTTACGCTCACGCAACGTGTTAAGGATTGGCGTCCAAGCAAGCTTCCGTAGTAATACCAATACTATGATGAATGCTATAGAGGTCCAGAAAATCAGACCCATTGGCGCCGCTAATAAATTCAGAAGAATCATAAACTCTTAATGTTAATTTGTTTAAACAAGAAAAAAAGGCCTCGGAACCGACTGTCGGCTCCGAGACGTATATTTTCTTATTCTTAGCCTAGTACAACAAGTAAGCACACGATTACGGCAAATAGTGCAACACCCTCAATAAGTGCCGCTGCCAAAATCATGTTAGCTCTGATGTCACCAGAAGCTTCTGGCTGACGAGCGATAGACTCAAGGGCAGATCCACCGATTCTACCGATACCGATACCCGCACCAACTGCTGCGATACCTGCTCCTACTCCAGCCCATCCAAGTGCTGCTGTTGCTTGTAACAAGATTGTAAGTAATTCCATTTTAGATTAAAAATTTATATAGTTAAATAAATATTTACGCGTTTAGTGATGAGCATCTTCTACCGCCGAACCGAAGTACAACGAAGACAACAATGTGAAAACATATGCCTGTAAGAAGGCCACCAATAATTCAATAAAAAACATGAACACCATAAAGATGGTCGAACCAATACCAACTCCTATTCCGGCACCTACACCGCTCTGACCAAAGATGAAGATCAACGCTGTGAATGCCAAAATAATAATGTGACCTGCCGTGATGTTCGCAGTCAAACGAATCATCAATACAGTTGGTTTAAGTAGGATTTGAACGGCTTCAATTGGAACCAAGATAAACTTGATTGGCAATGGCACACCATCCGGCCAGAAAATGTGTTTCCAGTAGTGCTTGTTACCATTGATGTTCGTGATAATCAATACGAAGAATGCCAACACCAAGGTTACACCCATAGAACCCATTACGTTGTATCCTCCCAAGAAACTCATCAGACCCAACAAGTTGGCAATCCAAATAAAGAAGAACACTGTAAGCAAGAACGGGGTAAACTTCGCTGCTTTCTCACGGCTACCAATTGATGGTATGATTACCTGATCCTCAACAAAAACAATAAGTGGCTCGATTAACGACTGAAGACCTGACGGTGCTTCTTTGTGTCCTTTGCGCTTGTAGGCTCTACCTACTGAAATCATAATCCAAAGCAGGATGATGGTTGTAAGCAACAGACCAACCACAGTCTTGGTAATGGAAAAATCCATTGGCTTCGAGTTAATAATCGCACCAGACTCATCGGTCTTAATACCGTGATGTCCGTCTGCAGCATAATTGTATATCACCTCGTCAACCATTACATACTTATCGTCGTATGCAAAACCGTGACCTTTTTCTAAATGAATTTCTTCCCCGTGGTAGAAGTGAGAAGAACTAAAAACCTCGAGACCATTGTCGCCCAATAGAATAATTGGAAGGGAAATAGCCACATCCTTACCGCTACCGGTTGTTAAGAAGTGAATCTCATGTGCATCCGCAATGTGATGCATAATCATTTCACCAGCATTAAAAGTCGACTCCTCTGCATGACCTTCAGCGTGGGCTTCGGTAGCATGCTCTTCGCCATGCGCTTCTGACTCTGGGTCATCTGCAAACGCATTAAACGATGCACCTGCTAAAACCAATGCCAGAAACAACAACTTTTTCATGTTTTTCAATTTCGTAAGTCTCTAATTTTCAGAGGTTTAAAACATCAAGTGATGCTTATTTTTCGGTGCGCAATTTAGTCACTAAATGAAATAATTCAAACGATGTGAATAATAAATAAAAAAATAAGAATGCACCTATGTCATATTTACTCATTACATCATTGACAATCAGATAGATAACTATAAAAAAAATGCTAAAAAGAAATCTCAATCCCGTGGTTCCGTACACAAAGTTTATGAAGGATGTTTGACTGCCTTTTAGGGCTGATTTAGATAAGAAATTGACTAACAAGTTCATACCAACAAAAAGTCCCCATGCAGCCCACACCCAAACGGACATAATTTCCCCGGTGAAGTGGTGAAAAGCAAAAATGATTGCCAATGCCGTTATGGCAATTAACAACAGTCTAGACACATACGATTTCAGCATAACTGCGCTTTCAGCGGTGCAAAGGTGAATCTTTTTCGTGAGGATAACTAGAGCGGACGGGCTATTTAACTTTGAAGATCAAGTAGACCATAGACCCCACAACTCCAATCAATGCACCTGAAAGGGTAAACCAGGGTTTCTCCAACTCCAATTGCCCGTCTAGATACCTTCCGACATAGACAAACAAAAGAATGGTGACCACAAACTGAACGGCCAAACCACTGTACTTTAAATAATTTTTACCGCGAGGATTATTGGCCAACTGCCTGATTTTGTTTTGTAGCTTTTGCGCTGTCCATCGAAATGGTTTGCTTGCCCATTTCACACTTACCGTTGAACTCACTTCCGGACTCTACAACCAACTTGTCGGTGCGAATGTCTCCGTGCACTTTAGAAGAGCTTTTCAAGAATAAGATCTCTCCAACGCTTAGATCTCCTTCTATTGTTCCGCTAATATCCGCGGATTTGGCTTTAACGTTCCCAATAATCTTTCCGGAATTCCCCAGAACAAGTTTCGAAGCAGTTTCGACCGACCCGGTTAACGTACCATCAATCCGAATATCGCCATTCGATTTGACATTTCCCTCAATCGAAGTACCAACTCCAATCACATTGATGGAATTACTCGTGCTTCTTGTTTCTTCTTGTTTGTTCTTCTTGTTTGAACGCATGCTGCAAATATCTTAAAACTTCATATAATCTATTGGATCAACCGCCTCGCCATTATGCCACAACTCAAAGTGCAAGTGCGGACCGGTTGTTCGCTCACCACTATTCCCCATTAGCGCAATTACTTCCCCTGCCCTCACTCTATTCCCGGGTTTCTTAAACAGAACCGAATTATGCTTGTACACAGACAAAAAGTTGTCGCGGTGTTGCAGGAGTATTACATGTCCTGTCTCCGGTGTCCAATGACTTAAGACCACGGTTCCATCCATCGTTGCTTTTACACCGGCATTGGTATAGGAAACAACATCTACCGCCGGATGATTTACCGAAGCATCGAATGAGTCGGTTACCACACCTTTCATCGGTGCAATGAAGGCGTAATTCAGTTTTTGCTTTCGCTCTGCAGGTTTTGTGGCTGATGTTTGATTTGGTTCTGCCTCACCGGCTGCGTTTGCTGTTTGAACCCACCACCATCCCGATGCAGGATTTTGGGGGAAGCTCTGATACGAAACCGCATCTGATTCCGATGTATCTCCTCGAAGGATGCGATACAAGTTAGAGTCGCGCTGATCCCGCAAATGCATGAGATATTCTAACGAGTCGATTTTTTCTTGCAACACCTTAAAATCCCTTGGGCTCACCTCACCTCCACCGGGCATGATGTACCTCAACGGAGTTAGCGGAAAAACGAATATGGCAATCGCACTAAATACCACCAGCAAACTGGAAAAAATCAACAAAACATTCATTGGTGTCAAAACAATCGAGACACGCTCCGCCAAGTTCCGATTATTTCGGATGATTAATCGGTACCGATTGCGCAACTTCGTTGTCAGAAATTCCTTTAAACCAGATAGTTTCATGTAAATGTGGGAAGCTATACTCTCATTTTCCCTTGGGATAAAATATTATTGCAGATTCAAAGTTATAACTAATAGCATTAATACTTCGAACAGTGGCGGGATTCACCCCTCGTAAATTTACCTTTCTAAGCCTCTCCCTTCTATTTGCCCTGAACGCCAGTAGTCAGGTTAAAGAGAGCTGGCTACGCCGTACGTGGCACAATATGAACGCGCGGTTTAACGGCTTGTACCTCGCAAAAGAAGACCTAAACCGAAGCGTTGAAAGTTTGAGAAGCGGCCACAAAGACGATTTCAATCAAATCATTAGTGTATTCCCATACGGCACCGCGGAACAACGCAAATCACAAAAAGCAGCTCTTGAAGAAGTTTATAAGAAGTGTTCAAATGTTATCAAAAAACACCCTAAAAGCAGATGGGTGGATGATGCGTGGTTCTTAATTGGAGAATCCTACCTATTTCAGAACGAGTTGTACACAGCGATAGAAACCTATCAATATGTGGCCAACCAATTTCCAGATGGAGAAAAAAAATACGATGCCAAATTGGGTATTCTAATGGCATATATCGCTCAAGAGAAATACTACGACGCGGAAGCCATCATGTCGGTTTTAAGGAAAGAAGGCAAGTTCCCGTCCCGACTGGAACAAAAATTCTCCGCGATCGCTGCAGAGATATACATCAAAGAAGAGAAGTACAGTCAGGCAATCGAGTCACTCGAAAAATCGCTGAGCCTCGCACGCAAGCGAGACGTAAAATCGAGGTACCATTACATACTCGCACAGCTCTACCTAAAAACGGACAACATCGAGAAGTCGAAAGACAACTTTATACGTACCATTAAACTTAACCCGCCATATGAATTGGCGTTTCAATCCAACCTTGGTCTAATCAAAACCATAGGACTGAGTGGAGAAACATCACTCAAAACACCTCGGAAGTATCTGAAAAAGATGTTGAACGATGACAAGAACATCGATTACTACGATCAGATTTATTACGAGTTGGCAAACTTGGAGCTTCAAGCCGGGAACATTGAAGAAGCGGTGCGCTATTACCAAAAATCAGCCCAAACCAGTGTCAAAAACAAAGATCAGAAAGCGAATAGTTATCTCGCTTTGGCTGAGCTGTTCTTCGAGCAAAAGAACTTTGAGCTTTCTCAGAAATACTTCGACAGTACGGCTATGTTCGTGAGTGAAACACGTCCGGATTATGAGAACATCAAGGCAAAGCAGCTGGTGCTCACAGATTTGATTGAGAATCTCATCAGCTTGTCTTTCCAAGACAGTGTGCTGGAGTTATCCAAGCTTGACCGTGGGGTGCTCGACAACAAACTCAAACAGCAATACGAATTTGAACGTCGACAAGCGGAACTTAAAAAGGAGCAAGAAGAACTCAATCAGCCGCTCATCGACTACAACGATCCGTTTAATACACCTTCTAAAATCACCCAAAATCCTATGGCAGGAGGCGTGTGGTATTTCTACAATCCAACGGCCATGGCTAGGGGTCAGAACGATTTCAAGAGGCAATGGGGTAATCGCCCCAAGACCGATTTATGGCGATACAAAAGTTTACAATCCCAACTTAATAAGGTTGTAGACAACAACGATGACCCGGACAAAGGTGATGAGACTCAAGAAGATGAAGACATAGTTTATGACCAGTCGCAAGACGAGGAGTCGCAAGAGATTTTAAAGGACGTAAAGAAAGAACTGAAGAAGTACTACAAGAACATTCCATTCTCGGACGAAGCTAAACGTGCGGCGAACAAAAAAATAGCTGAGGCACTATTTGGCGCCGGTAAAATCTACTATGAAGATTTAAAAGAGTACGACAAGGCTAAGAACTACTTCAACCGCTTGTTCAAACGCTACCCGGGCGACGAAAACGAAGCCGAAGCATTGTTTTACATGTACAAAATGGCTGAAACTATCGAAGACAAGAGCGACATGAAGAAATATGCCGAACTCTTGGATTCGAAACACAACGACAGTCCATACAACATGGTGCTAAACCGCCAAAACGATGTTGACCAAATCGAAGGCAGCAATGAAGTGGTAGTGCTCTACAACAAGGCATACGATGCTTTCCAAGCGGGAGATTACGACAAAGCCCTGAAGTACAGAACTGAGGCGATGGAAGAATACGCAGGAAACAGCTTGCAATCGAAATTCGACTACCTCAACGCACTTATTACTGGTAAGCGCGAAGGTCGAATCGCATACGTCGAAGCCTTACAGAAAATTGTTGACCTATACCCAGGCACAGCAGTAGCCAAGCACGCAGACTACACCATACAGCTGCTAAGAGAGCAAGAAGAAGAGGATGAGGAAGATGAGACCAGAAGTAAGTTCTTGTTTGATCCGGGAGCAGACCACTACTTCATTGCAATATATGATGGAGGAAATTCCGGCGACATCCTTGCTTCTTTCAGTGATTACAATAGAGCTAACCATAACAGTGCAGGCTTAAAGACCAAATCGTATATCGTTGGGGCAAAAAATGTTGTGGCCATCCAAAGCTTCAAAGACAAGGACATTGCGGAAGAGTATTACGTGGAGTTCATCAAAAACGACAAGTTCTTTAAAGAGTTGGATATCCGGGCATACGACCTATACACAATTTCTCAGGCTAATTTCCGTATTTTGTTGATGGAGAAAGACGCGGATGATTATGCGCGATTCTTCATCCAGAACTACATCCAATAATGGCCAAAAAGAAAACCAACAAGTCGAAGAAACGAAACATAACCCGTCTTCTCTGGAGATGGTATTTTATTGGCCTTGGTGCCTTTGTCCTCTTCATGTTTACCATTTCTTGGGGCTGGTGGGGATATATGCCGGATGTAGACACGCTTGCCAACCCAAACACCACACTTGCCTCTGAGATTTATTCGGACGATGGTGAACTACTGGGCAAACTCTATTACAAGGAAGACCGCACCAATATTGAATACAATGACATTCCAGACTACATGGTGGAAGCACTCGTAGCAACGGAAGATGTTCGGTTCTACCAACACAGTGGCATCGATGCCAGAGCATTGATTCGTGCTGTGGTTCGTATGGGTCGGGATGGAGGTGGAAGTACAATCTCTCAGCAGCTTGCAAAAAACTTGTTCCACCGGCAGAGCCTCATGGAAAACACAACCCGACAAGGCAAAGTCACACGTATTATTCAAAAGTTCAAGGAGTGGATAATCGCCGTAAAACTGGAGCGACAATACGCCAAGCACGAAATCATCACCATGTATTTCAATACGGTGATGTGGGGAAATAGCTCGGGGATCAAGTCGGCAGCCAAAACCTTTTTCAACAAACCGGTTATATCACTCAATATTGAAGAAGCTGCCGTACTCGTTGGTATGCTGCGCGCGCCTTCGAAATACAACCCATATCGGAACCCCAACAACGCCACAACAGTTCGAAACGTAGTGATCAATCAGCTTGAGAAATACGACTTCATTAATGAGGCTGAGCGCGACAGTTTAAAAGCATTGGAATTAGTTGTCGACTATAACTACACCTCGCACAACAAAGGAATGGCCACGTATTTCAGAGAATACGTTCATCGCTTTATGAAGAACTGGTGCAGAGAACGCAATATGAATGTGTATGAGGATGGGCTTAAAATCTATACCACGATCGACAGCAGAATGCAGCAATACGCTGAGAATGCTGTTGAAACGCACATGAAGAAACTGCAAGGTCAGCTTTACGGCGAGATCAAACGCACCAAAACCAATCCGTGGAGAGATGAGGAACATGCGTGGAAGGAAGATAAAAGCTATATACCAAAACATTTAAAACGCACACCCCAATATCGATTAGCGAAGGAAAACGGGTTGTCGGAGGAAGAGATTGACAAGTTGATGAAGACTCCGGTTAAGATGGATATCTTTACTTGGGCGGGTGTTAAAGACACCATGATGAGTCCAATCGACTCGCTTCAGCACTACAAGAAAATCTTACACAGTGGATTCATGGCCATGAATCCAAAAACCGGTTACATCAAAGCCTGGGTGGGAGGAATCGATTTCAGACACTTTCAATACGATCACGTAAACAAAAGATCAACCCGACAAGTGGGTAGTACATTCAAACCAATTGTTTACGCTCGTGCCATAGAAGATCAAATCATTCAACCGTGCGAAGAAGTCTCTACCGGTGAGATAACATTTATTGGCGAAGATGGGAAAGCCTGGACACCTAAGAATTCCACAAAGGCGAAGCGTGAACAAATGAAAATCTACGAGGGTCTAAAACACTCTATGAACACGGTTACCGCCCGAGTGATGAAGCGCATGGAACCCAGCTCACCTATGAAGGTGAAGCAGTTTAGCGACAGGCTGGGTATCGACACCGAAAAGTTTATGCCCTACCCTTCAATTTGTTTGGGCACCATGGATATTTCTGTTTACGAGATGGTAGGTGCTTACAGTGCCTTTGCAAACGGTGGAGTATGGACTGAACCAATCTTTATCACGCGCATCGAAGACAAACACGGTAACGTTCTCGAAGAGTTCATACCCAAAACGGAAGAAGCCATGAGCAAACAGACCGCTTATGTGATGTGTAAAATGCTACAGCGTATACCGGAAGGTGGTACGGCTACACGACTTAGAACCCGTTATAATATTGGGTATCCGGTTGGAGGTAAAACGGGTACAACTCAAAACAACTCAGACGGTTGGTTTATGGGAATTTCCCCGGATCTTGTTGCCGGTACTTGGGTTGGTGCAGAAGACCGACAAGTGCACTTTAGAGCTACTTCGTTGGGTCAGGGTGCAAACATGGCTTTACCAATCTTTGGTATCTTCATGCAGGAAGTTAAAAAAGACAAGAGCATCAAAATCAATAAAAAGGATTTCGAAAAACCTGAAATCGAATTCACCATTGAAACCGATTGCGCAAACTACAAAGCTCCTTCAACCAACGGCCGCATCGAGGACGAACCCGACGACTTTGAGCTTAGGTAAGTGAGAGAATTCACACTTCTCTAAAACTGCGTATTATTCTGCCATGTGTCACGTCTACGGAGTTTGAGGTCTTTTAGCATAGCTGCTTTTACCTTCAGTTCGAAGTTGAACTGACGGAAGGTTCCAAGTGGAATCCAGTGGAAGTTGAATACCCAACAGTGTAAATCTCGAGCAAAGTCAATACTAGTAATCGCAGGTTCACCGGTTGTGAAACTGTATCCCGAACGGAAACCTATCTTCCAGTACTCCGTAAGCTTGATATTTCCATTGAACATCAAGGTTTGATCTCGTGTGGCTTCTTCTGCACCAATAGCTCTGTTAAACGAATTGGAATAGTTCAAGGTCAAATCCCACGGAATCGAGAAATCCATGAAGTAATCCATTCCAGTCATAAACTCCCCATCGGTGGTATTAGGTCGACGTTTCAAGGCGTCCGGATTTAGGCTCGTTGAGAGTTGTATCGAACCGGAAGTAAACTGCCCAAGGCTGCCATCCTGTATCGCGAAACGATCTACCGATGTATAACGAGACAAACTAGAATCATACACAAAGTTGTACGGGTCTAGTCGGGTAGAGAAATTCACTCGAACCTTATTGAACAGCGTCGTAAATGCTGAAATCCCAATGTTGCTCATTTTGATGGAATCCGCGAAGAAGTTGTAGTTACCTGAGAGGTTGAAGCTCTCAATTAACTTTACTTTTTTCACCCCACCGTTACTCGTATCTCGTGGTGTCGCAATCTTTGCCTCCAAGTTGTTGTTTATCGCAAAGGTTAAAGCGCCACTACCTGTTCCAATTGGTCCGCTATAGATTCCATTTTCGTAGATCGAATATGGACTAATTGTTCCTGCCGTATCTGTTTGCACAAAGCGGTAACCGCTATTAGTCTGCTCTTGGTAATTGGGAGTAAAATTCATTCCAACCGTAGGTCGTATCACATGTCGGATTGCGCGCAGCTTACTCTTATATCCAAAGGCCTTGGTTCCATAGATAATCGTGTTCACGGATATTCCGGCATTATACGTCGCGGCTCGAGAGAATCCACCAACCTGTTCTTCCACCAATGAATCGTTCTCCCAAGACTTGTTGGTAGTTCGGAAGTACCAAAAATCTGTAAAGCTTGCGCTAGGTGAGAAGTTAAAGTATTTGAAAAGGCTAAAACTCGTGCTCACGTTGGCGTTGTGTCGCACTCCATTTCGCACGCCTTCGAGGAATGAAGGATTTAATCGAATGGTTCTTCCACTGGTTTGAAAGATGGAATCTTGTTGCGTTCGCACATTGTTTCGGAATGCCGTGTTATATGTAAAACCAAGGTTCTTCAACACCTTGTTCTTGTTTCGATCGCCTTTTAAGTTCTTAAACGGCTGCAAGCGCTGAACGTTTAAGGTGAACTGAGGCAACTCCATATCCAAATCGCCGGTTGCAAGATTCTGTACGATACGTGCGTTCGAAGTGAGAAAAACCCTTTTTCGAGCAAAAGAAGTCGTATACGCCACACTTGAGTTGGCCGTGGTGGCAATAATCTCATCAACGTTCGTCGACGCATAACGCTGTTGGTTCTGGGTGATGTAGCGCACATCAGCTGAGAAATTGCTGTTCGGGCGTGCTTTCGGATCTTGCTTATACAACCACTCCACACGAACGTTATCTACAACACTGAACTCCGGAGTCTCCTTCTCCCCTTCCAAAAAGCGATTGAATTTAAACATCAAATGGCCATTGTATTTATATCGTTTCTTGTAATTCGATTTGAGAGACAGTCCCCAACTTCCTCGTAAGTATATATCTCCTCCGATGAGCATATCAAGATTATCTCCAAGTGGAGTGTAGAAACCAAAATCTCTCAACCCATACCCCCAACGATCTTGTTGGTCAAAGCTGCCAATAATTAAGCCTCGAGATCGCTGTTGCTGAATCGGGAAAAAACCAAAGGGTATAACAATAGGGGTATTAATACCGGCTATTACAAGATTTGCCGGTCCGCTAATTACTTGCTTCTCCGGTATCACTTTAAACTTTGATGCTGATATCCAAAAATGTGGATGCTCCGCATTGCACGTCGTATACGTTGCTCCACGGATGTACATGTGATCTATGGAGTCTTTCAGTATTTTTTCTCCTCGAATGATTCCTCCTTCTTCTGAGGTAACCACTCCTTTGGATATGCCCTTCTTGGTTTTGAAATTATACCACATCTCCTCGGCCTGAAATGGCTTACCCTCCGTGGTAAAGATTGGCTCACCAATCATCTTCCCACTACTGTCGGGCAGTCCGGACGCATGAATTTCATTGGTACTAAAATCCACCTCGATAAAATCTGCCTCCAACTTCATATCACCGTACTCGACTACGGCTTGTTTGTAGAGGTACATCTTTTTTTCTCGAATGGCGAACCACATGGTATCAAGCGCATCAAACTTCACCGTAGTGGTGAGGGCGTCTTTAGAAATGGGGATGGTTGTGGTTGCGGAATCTGCACGCACAGTAGTGTCCTGAGCCACCAATGTAGTATCTGTCTGGCCTGCTACTTGTGTAAAAAAACAGACAACAAAAACCATCATCGGTATAACTCGACGACCTAAAACCCACGTTCCTGCTGGCACCACTCTATTTTTGGTTCTACGCAAAATCTGGTGCAAAGCTAAGTATTGCCTAGATGCAATGGACACAATATTTTTTGTGGACAAAAAGTTAATAAGTGTACAAACGATCATCAAAATGATTATGGTTAAACACATTGCATTATCGTTTTCTCTGCTCATAGTTATGGTCGGTGGAGTTTCACATCCGCTGAACCTCCAAAAATTCTCGTTAAATACGATTGTTATCGATGCAGGTCATGGAGGACATGACCCCGGTTGTATTTCATACGGGAAAGACATCTATGAAAAGGATATTTGTTTACGGATTGCCAAGAAACTTGGAAAGCAAATTCAAGACAGCATGCCTGGTGTGAAAGTGGTTTACACGCGAACAACGGACAAATTCGTACCCCTTTGGCAACGAGCTCAAATCGCGAATAACAACAACGCCGATTTATTCATCTCGGTACATTGCAACGCGCATCCTGAACAGAGCTTACACGGAACTGAGACCTATGTAATGGGGCTTCATAAAACACAAGGCAACTTGGAAGTAAGTAAGCGAGAGAACAGCGCAATCATGTTGGAAGAGAACTACGAAGAAAATAAGGAATACGGTGGGTTTGATCCCGAATCGGATGAAGCATATATAATCTTGAGTTTATACCAAAGTGCTTATCGAAACCAAAGTCTAAATCTGGCGTCTACCTTCCAGAAAACAGTTGAGGCCAAAAAGATTCGAAAAAATTTGGGTGTGAAGGAAGCCGGATTCCTCGTACTCTGGAAAACAGCCATGCCGGCAATTCTAGTTGAAACGGGATTTCTCACGAATCCAGATGAAAAGAAATACTTGGTATCCGATGCCGGTCAGACTAAGATTGCACAGTCGATCTACGAATCCTTGCTGGAGTACAAGGCCAAACTTGAAAAGTAACCAACATTTTACCCGATTTATCGGCATTTAAAAGGGCAAACGAGTCATTTCTATATCTTTGACCCTTAAGATAATTCCTCTTTAGATGAAAGTATCGAACGAAACGAAAGTAGGTATCATTGCTGCTGCAGCAATCACAATTCTGATAGTTGGTTTCAACTTTTTGAAAGGTGAAAGCCTATTCTCAAAAAACAACACATACCATGGAGTGTACCAAGAGGTTGATGGGCTTTTCCGTTCCAACCCGGTAGTCCTTAACGGATATTCCATTGGGCATGTTAGCAGTGTTGAAATGGATCACGAGACATTAAACTTGATTGTTTCTGTCCAAATCCCAAGCACAATCAAACTACCGAAAAACACCGTTTTAAAAATTACAAACAACGACTTGCTCGGCAGTAAGGCTGTAGAAATCCTAATGGGTGATGACTCACTTGGTTTTGCTGCCAACAACGATACGCTTAGGTCTATGAAAGACGAAGGCATGGAAAAGGCGATTACCAAAGTGCTTTCACCACTCTCTAAGCGGGTGAACGATGTACTCGGCGATATTGACACGGCTATTTCTGATGTTTCTTTGAATCAGACTTTATCCGATTTAAGTGATGCTCTAGCAGTTTTCAAAACGACAGGTGTTAAACTTAATAAGCTTCTGGATGGTAACAGTGAAGAGATTGATGTTGTCATCGCAAACTTAAAAGCGTTGTCTGCCGACTTGAAAACGAGCTCACCTCAGATGAAGCAAATCATCGCCAACTTAGACACCACAACTGCGACAATAGCACGCATGGATTTAGACAACATGTCGAAGGAGTTAACCAACACCATCAACGAGCTAAATGCAACCCTGCAGGCAGTTAACGAAGGTCAAGGAACGCTGGGTAAACTCGCTACCGATGATGAGCTTTGGCACAACTTGAATAAAGCATCTCACGATCTAGACTCTTTAGTTAAAGACATTATTGCCTACCCAAGACGTTACACCGGAATCACCGATGGACAGCGAAAGAAGGGTGACAAGCAAAAAGAGGTTAACGAAGGTATCGACCTGCCTACCGAGACCAAAAACAAGAAGTGATTTCACTTGAAAATCCGAAATAAACAGCTTGAAGCAACCGTGGTTCCTTTTGGAGCTGAATTGCAGAGTGTTGTAGACTCTTCAAATAATCACGAATACATTTGGCAAGCCAATCCTGATGTTTGGCCCAGACATGCTCCGGTTCTGTTTCCTATTGTAGGCCGACTAAAAGAAGATACCTATTCGATTGGCGAGGCCAAATACAACCTCAACCAGCACGGCTTTGCACGTAATTCTGAGTTCTCACCGGTCAAATGGAATGAGTCTGAAGTAATATTCAAACTCAGCGAAAGCGATGAAACTGCAAGTCAGTATCCATATAAGTTCGACTTCCACTTGGGTTACAGGCTAGAAGAAAGGTCTCTCTTCATGACTTTTGAAGTTACCAACCACGACGACCGACCGATGCCTGTGAGTTATGGCGCTCATCCGGCATTCAATACCAAGCCCGTTGATGGCTATGTACTCCGCTTCGAAAAAGAAGAAGACGCATTGTCGCAAGCTGTTGTAAATGGGATTAGAGACACCTCCGAGCGTGCGTTTTTTGAAGGTAACATGATTCGATTGTCCAAATCAATCTTTGATCACGATGCCCTCATTTTTGAAAACTTAAAGTCGTCTTATGTCGATATAATGAATCGGCAAGGCAAAACTGAAGTCCGTGTTCACATCAAATCGTTCCCATACCTAGGAATTTGGGCGAAACCCGGAGCAGACTATGTATGTATCGAACCTTGGTGTGGCATTGCCGATAAGCAATCGCACAACGGTCAGATTTTCGAAAAAGAAGGTGTGATGGTTTTACAACCGGAACAGAAGATTTCTCACGAGATGCGTATGGATTTTCCTGCGAACTAGCTCGGAAGAATCTTCCCTACAGCTTCTCCAAACCCTACTCTGAAGTTTTCATTCTCACAATGTGCTTTCATCGTAATGGTATCTCCATCGAGGATAAACTTGCGCGTGTCACCATTATTGAGGGCGATGTCCTTTTTCCCGCCCCAACATAACTCGAGCATTGAACCGAAACTATCTTCTTCATGACCACTAATGGTACCACTAGCCATCATGTCCCCAACATTCACATTACATCCGTTCACGGTATGGTGAGCTAATTGCTGAGCCATGTTCCAGTACATGTACTTAAAGTTACTCTTACATATGGTAGATGCACTTCCGTTTTCGGGCGTCAGATCTACTTGTAGGTTGATATCAAAATTGTGGTCTCCTTCATATTGTAAGTAAGGGAGCACCTCCGGGTCTTGTTTAATACTTGCACATCGGAACGGTTCAAGAGCTTCCATGGTAACAATCCATGGAGAAACGGTAGAAGCAAAATTCTTGGCAAGGAATGGCCCCAATGGAACATATTCCCATTTTTGAATATCTCGTGCACTCCAGTCGTTAAAAACGGTCATGCCAAAAATGTGATCTTCCGCTTCTGCGGTAGAAATAGAGCTTCCCAGCTTGGTCGTTTTACCAACAACAAATGCCATCTCCAACTCAAAGTCCAGTCGCTTTGTCGGACCAAACGTAGGGACTTTCGCATCCGGTGGTAAGGTTTGACCTTGTGGTCTTTTGATATCCGTACCGCTCACAACAATTGAGCTTGCGCGACCGTGATACCCAACGGGTATGTGGCGCCAATTCGGGAGCAAAGCGTTTTCCGGGTCGCGGAACATCTTCCCAACATTGGTAGCGTGTTCTATACTGCTGTAGAAGTCCGTATAATCACCGACGTGAAGTGGCAACAACATTTCCGCCGTCAAACGATCTTTTAAAATACTCGACTTAGAAGCAGAAAGCGCACTTGATTCATCCCGAAGTGATTCCTGCAATCGGCTTCTTACTGCCGACCACATTGCTTTGCCTGTTTCTATGAATGGATTTAGGATTGGTGCATCAAATATCGATGCGTCTACACCAAGTCCATCAAACACACCTGCTTCTGCAGCGGCTTTCAAGTCGATAATTGAATCACCAATGGCTACACATGGCGTTCCAACACCGTTGTTTGAGTAAACACCGAATGGTAAGTTGTGAATTGAAAAATCATGATAATCAGATACGTTTAACCAATTGCTCATAAGGCATAGATATTAGGCCTCGAAATTACACATAATCATAGTCCTGCACCTATATTCGCCGCCGAAATGTACCAACTCTTAAAGATCATTTTATTCAAGCTCGATGCTGAGCGTGCGCATTATCTTACCACAAACACTTTAAACTTTCTAAACCGTCTTGGACTTACATCACTGGTCCGGAGTCTCATGGTTGGGAAGGTGACAGATAAGCCCGTTGAATTTGGTGGCTTGCGTTTTCGAAATGGTCTGGGCATGGCTGCAGGTTTTGACAAGAACGCTGAATATCTGGAGGTCCTAGATAAGCTCGGATTCGGATCCGTTGAGATTGGTACGGTAACACCTGTTGGGCAAGATGGCAATCCTAAGCCAAGGTTGTTTAGACTCCCTAAAGACACAGGCCTAATCAATCGGATGGGTTTTAATAATAAAGGTGTTGAAGAGGCCGCTGGTAAAATTGAAGCGTATCGGAACAAGTTCCCTCAATCGAGTTTAATCATTGGAGGAAATATTGGAAAAAATAAGGTGACGCCAAATGAAGATGCTCACTTGGATTATGAGAAGTGCTTTGTTCGACTCTATCCGCTAGTCGATTACTTTGTAGTGAATGTAAGTTCACCCAATACACCAAATCTGCGAGCGCTACAAGACAAGGATTCATTGAAGGTAATTTTTGAAACACTCAGAAATGCTGAGCAAAAGCTCGTGGGCAATGAGGCAACTAAACCCCTATTTGTGAAGATTTCACCAGACAATAGTTTCGAACAGATTGATGATATTCTTGAGTTGGTGAACACCTATAAACTCACCGGTATAGTTGCTACAAATACGACAATCTCTCGAGACGACTTAAAAACCGACAGCGTAATTGTGGATGAGATTGGCGCCGGTGGTTTGAGCGGCAAGCCCGTTCAGCAGAGAAGCGACGAGGTGGTGCGATATATTCGAAGCAAGGACTCGAATGTTGCGATAATTGGCGTTGGGGGAATTCAAACCGGATCGGATGCTGTGGATAAGATGAAAGCAGGAGCCAACCTGGTACAAGTCTATTCGTGCTTTGTATATGAAGGTCCAAAAATGATTTCACGGATCACGTCGGCACTCCATAAAGTGGGCGATTGATCCTTTTCTTGAATTTTCTAAAAATTTTTTCAGTTTTTTTGATCCCAGCGAAGCCCAGTTTTTTCGGTCGATTGAGTGTAAAAAGACTCCACAGCAATCCAGACATTACCCACATTTTTCTTTGTTTTTAAAAATACGCGTTTTGATTTTTTCTCGCTCAAAAGAGTGAATACTACTGACCTCCGAAGAGCGAACTACTATTTTACTATTTATTATGAAAAGAAAATTATTCGCACTTGCTGCTCTAGGAGTAGCATTCGCTTTCAACGCAAACGCTCAAGCTGACGACGCTGACGACGATCACACTGTTGCTATCTCAATCCCTGAAGTTGCTATTCTTGACCTTGAAGGTTCTACTAGCGTTTCGCTTTCTGTAGAAGCTCCAACTGAAGCTGGTGAGGCTGTAAGCTTTGCTAACGCTACCAACAACGATGTTTGGTTGAACTACTCATCTATTACTGGTACTTCTGAAACTTCTCATACGGTTTCTGCTAAAATCTCTAACAACTCTGTTCCTAGTGGAATGTTGTTGAAGGTTACTGCTGGTGCTGACGCTGGTAACGGTGACGGTACTATGGGTTCTTCTGCTGGTCAGGTTACTTTGACTTCTGTTGATCAAACTGTTATCTCGGGTATCGGTAGTGCATATACTGCTGACGGAGCTAACAACGGTCACAACCTTACTTACGCTCTTGAGCTTGACCCAACTGCTGGTTCGTACGCTCAGATCGACTTCGATGAGGACGTAACCCCTACGATCACTTGCACGATCTCAAACAACTAATTACTGTTTAATAAAAATAAACAGTAGTTCAAATATTGAAAAGGCGCTCTTTATGGGGCGCCTTTTTTAATGATTGAATGACTGAGTGATGGAATGATTGGATGGTGAGTGACCAATGCCGTTAGCCGTTAGCCGTTAGCCGTTAGCCGTTAGCCGTTAGCCGTTAGCCGTTAGCCGTTAGCCGTTAGCCGTTAGCAAATTTTCCATTTTTAATTCTCCATTTTCAATTCTCAACCTTACACCCTACACTTTCAACTTTCCACTCAATCCACTCAATCCACTTTAATTATTAAACTCCGCCACCAATGGCATCTGACGGCCTACACCAAAGGCTAAATTAGAAATGCGAAGGATTGGAGCTGCCTGGAATCGCTTGTATTCATTTCGATCTACGAGTTTTACCACGCGTCGGACAGTAGCTTCATCATACCCCAAATCAAAAATCTCTCGCCACCCCTTTTGCAATTCGATGTAATTGAACAAGATCTTATCGAGTAATTTATACTCCGGTAACGAATCCGAATCTTTCTGATCAAATCGCAACTCAGCAGATGGTGGCTTTGTGATGATCTCTTCAGGAATTATCTCCCCATTCCGATTGATAAATCTTGCCATTTCATATACCTGCATCTTGTATAAATCACCCAATGCTGATAATCCTCCACACATATCGCCATACAAGGTTGCATACCCAACCGCCGTTTCGCTTTTGTTGCTGGTATTCAATAAGATATATCCGAACTTATTACTCATAGCCATGAGCAATAAACCTCTGCTTCGCGCTTGTATGTTTTCTTCCGTAACGTCCGGAGACTTGCCTTCAAACTCGTTAGACAGACTTGCTTCCACCGAGTTTACCATGTCTTGAATTGGTATAGTAGTATAGTTACACCCCAAATTCTCCGCAAGCTTCTCCGCATCTACAACAGATCCTTCCGAAGAGTACTTAGACGGCATCAAGACAGCTAAGACATTCTCAGCTCCTAAAGCCTTTACTGCCAGAGCATTGATAACTGCCGAATCAATTCCTCCACTTGATCCGAGAATCGCTTTCTTGAAGCCCATTTTCCCAAAATAGTCGCGAATTCCCATGACCAAAGCATCATGAATCATCTCAATATCGTAGTCTTTTCGATCCTGACTATTGTCCGGATAAACCGAATCAACATCCCAGTCAATACAGCGATAGTCTTCTTCAAAGTAGTTCAACTCCTCTGCTATTTCGCCGGATCGATTGATAAATAACGAACCTCCATCAAACAGAATATCGGTATGCGCACCTACTTGATTCACATAAACCAATGGTAGGCCGTAATGCAACGCGTTATTCACCATTCGGTTCTTGCGTTCTTCAACGTGGTTGTAACTAAAAGGCGAGCCGGATAAGTTGATCATGATATCCGGGTCTTGAGAAATCAATTCATCCATTGGTGTCCGGCTGTACAGCTTTGGATCATCGAGATTCCACAAATCTTCACAGATGGTAATTGCGAGTCTGACACCTTTAAACTCAACAACACTCAATTCAGATGCAGGCTCAAAGTATCGGTACTCATCAAAAATATCATAGGTAGGCAGTAAGGTTTTATGCACCTCGGCAACCACCTCACCTTTGTGAATCAGTACGGCAGAATTGTATAAGCGCTTGCCTTTTTCGAGTCCAGACCAAGTAGGCATTCCAACTAAAACACCAATCTTTTCCGTTAGAGGTTTGAGCTGTTCGAGCGAGTCATATCCACGCTTGACAAAACTGTCGTAGTTAAGCATGTCTTTAGGGATATACCCGCAAAGACTTAACTCAGAAAACACGATTAAATCAGCGTTGTCTGCAATAGCCCGATTGATGGCCTCACCCATTTTTTGGACATTACCTTCTAAGGCGCCAATGGTGACGTTAAGTTGTGAAAGGGCTATTTTCATGTATAAATCGTATCAGAAGAATGCGCCTACATTCAGGCTAACAAACTTGGTTTTAGCTATAACGTCTTTATCTGCTGCAAGCATATCGATAAAGTCGTTATCAAATCGGATTCCGGTGTATAACGATGTATTACCCGCAAGGCTATACTCTATTCCTGCGCCAATAATCAACGGGAATCTTAATACAAACACCTCATCCTTGAAATTGTCGAAGTGAAATTCATCATTTGCTGATTTATTTACTCGAATATCCGTTGGGTCATCAAACAAAGTACCTATTGTCTTCCCTGTGATATCAGCAGTTGCCTTGGTTAAAAACGACGGGGCAAAGCCGAACTGCGCCCAATAGGTCCAATACCCAAACTCCTTGGTTTTAAATTTTAACGACACCGGAATTTGAACATAGTTCATGTTGTAATCATACTGCACATTGTCGTGACTTGTAGTGCTTTGTGTTTCAGGGTCGGTAAACTTCAACAAGTTGGTATACTGAAAGCTTCCGGAAATATCCGTAAGCACAAGCTCCGTGCTAAGACAGTAGTATTTCTGGAAGTTGTAGTCCCCCATCAAACCATAGCTGTAGCCAAGTGACGAACTAACGCGAGAAATATTTTTCGTAGATGGCGCGATCCAAGACATATTCAAAGATCCTTTCATGCCTATGCGAAAACGCTGTTGTTGAGCGTTAACAGCAAGTGAACAAAGGACAAAAAGAGCGGTAAATGCTACGGCGGAGATTCTTTTCAAGTTCATACTTTTGCAGTGAAATGGTTACAACAAAAATGATAAAAAAAACGGGATTAAACAGACTTATTCTAGGCGGCATCGTTCTTGGCGTGACTTTATTCTCAAGCTGCTCTGATCAGAACAAACACATGGTTGATTTAGCAGGAAGTGAAGTTACTGTTACAATCAACCGATTGGAAGACGATATTTTTTCTGTCAAAACGGTTGAGGACTATAAAGCGCTGGACAAAATAGACCAGAGCTTCATGCATTACTTCAAAAGAGGCATCATGGGACCGGAAACTCGAGATGGCTCCATTCCGGTTGAAGAAAGCACCAGAGGATTGGTTGAGTTCACTGCCAACTCAGACATGCAAGACCTCTACCGAACAGTAGACTCGATGTTTCCAAATCTCGAAGCGCAAGAAGCCAAACTAAGCAAAGCGTTCTCCTACTATCATTACCATTTCCCGGATAAAACCATACCTAAGTTTTACTCGATTGTCACCCCATTTCGCAGCATGGTAATGACTACCGATAGCGCTGTTGGAATTTGCTTAGACATGTATTTAGGTGCTGATTTCACGCCATACCTCACCCCCACGCTAAACTTCCCTCAGTTTTTAATCAACAGATTTCGCAAAGAATACCTGACGCCAAATGTGGTAAAAGGCTGGTTAGAAAGTGAATACACCTCTCCACAACAAGCCCGATTGCTTGATGAAATGATTTACACCGGGAAGATTTTGTGTGCCATGGATGCCATTCTTCCGGAAACACACGATAGCTTAAAAATTGGCTATCCCGCCGGAAAAATCGAGTGGTGTAATGAAAACGAGGTGCAAATTTGGACGCATTTGATTGATCAAAAACTGCTTTACAGCACATCTTACCGCGATTATGCCGGAGTAGTTACCGATGGTCCATTTTCCAAAGGAATGCATGTCCCTCAAGAGTCGCCTCCCAAAATTGCAATTTGGGCCGGATGGCAGATTGTTAGAAAATACATGGAAAAGAATCCTGACGTAACGTTAGCTCAGTTAATGGAAAACCAAAATCCGGATGACATCCTTCGGTTGAGTGGTTACAAGCCTTAATCATCAGTAATCTCTAAGTACGGTTCTACCCGATGAATTATGGTGCTATCTGCGCCATGCAAGGCATAGAGTTGTTGGACGTGTTTAAAGTCACCATGCTGTTCTCTAAAACGAACTATCAGTTTTGCCTGACTCCAAGATATATATGGATGACTACTTAATCCGTTCTTGGTGACATTGTTCAGGTCGATTTTCACAACTTCCCCCGTACAAACAATCCGATTCTGATTCTTGCTGAATACAGACGAGTCGACGCCGTAAACCTCAAGTAGTTGCTTTTCTGAGACAAATCCACCCAGTCGATTTCGATATCGCACAATACGCGACGCAAGAACTTTCCCCACCCCTCGCAATTGAGTTAACATCGAAGAATCAGCGGTGTTGAGGTCAACCATCACTAACGATTCTACCCGATTGATTGGTCTGTTGTATCTCGACCAATCGAGGTAAGGTTCTAACTGATCAGCTTGTGAGTTACTGCAAACTTGAAGTGCTCGAAACTCCTCCATTGATGTAACAAAACCCTTACCCGACTTTGCAGCAAACCAGTTTCGTACAAATTCGGAACTCAACCCCATACCATATAAATCACGAGCACTCGCATAGTTTATATCAAAGACTTTCAACGATTGTTTCGCTGAGTTTTTCCTCTTCTGAGGTGTTCGATTTCTTTCCGATGTTTGTTCGTTGCTTGGCTTGTTGCGCTTGTCAGGTTGAGCCAAACTATCGAAATAGGTAAGATCAACATCTATATTGCTTTCGGGTAACGTCAACATATGCTCAATAACAATCGAAATCATAACACCCAAGGCAAGAATTATCAGAGCCTTAACTTCAGCTATGGTAAGATACTTCTTCCACACAACAGGCAATAAAAAAGCCTTGCACAACTTGTACAAGGCTTAAACTCTTATCGTATTAGATTACTATCCCAGCGACAAATCAGCAACTTGATGTTTCTGATATTCACCGTTGGCGAGCTTGTCTTTAACTGCACTAAATGCTGCAATGGTTTCTTCAACATCAGCAACTGAATGCGCTGCGGTTGGAATCAAACGAAGCATGATTACTCCTTTTGGAACTACCGGGTAAACAACGATTGAACAGAAAATTGCGTGGTTCTCACGTAGGTCGTGAATCAGGTGTAATGCTTCATCAACTGTACCGTTCAAGATTACTGGAGTAACACAAGAACTTGTTGTTCCGATATTAAACCCTTCAGCCTTCAAACCTCCTTGAAGCGCATCAACAACCTTCCAAAGATTTGCTTTAATCTCAGGTTTGGTGCGTAGCAACTCCAATCGCTTAAGTGCCCCAAGAACCAAAGCCATAGGTAATGACTTCGCAAAAATTTGAGAGCGTGTATTGTATCTCAAGTAGTCAATGATGTTTTTATCACCGGCAACAAAGGCACCAATGCTTGCCATCGACTTCGCAAAAGTTGAGAAATACAAATCGATGTCGTCTTGAACTCCCTGCTCTTCTCCGGCACCGGCTCCTGAAGCTCCAAGTGTTCCAAATCCGTGTGCATCGTCTACCAAAAGTCTGAAGTTGTATTTCTTCTTCATGGCTACAACGCCTTTCAAGTCTCCTTGATTACCGGACATCCCAAAAACACCTTCTGTAATCACCAAAATCGCTCCACCGGTTTTTTCAACCATTTTAGCGGCACGACCAAGCTGCTTCTCAAGGTTTTCCATGTCGTTGTGTGCATACACAAAACGCTTTCCTTGGTGTAAACGAACACCATCGATGATACAAGCGTGTGACTCGGCGTCATATACAATCACGTCGTGGCGATCTACCAACGCATCAATGATTGACAAAACACCTTGATACCCGAAATTGAGCAACATGGTGTCTTCTTTCTTTACAAATTCGCTTAACTGTTGTTCGAGTAACTCGTGATTCCTACTATTACCCGACATCATACGAGCACCCATTGGGTAGGCCAAACCGTATTGTTCTGCCGCTTCGGCATCTGCCATGCGAACCTCAGGATGGTTCCCTAATCCTAGGTAGTTATTTAAACTCCAGGTAAGTCGTTCCTTCCCGTTGAACATCATTCGCGGTGCGAGTTCTCCTTCTAGCTTAGGGAATGTATAATACCCTTTTGCTTCCTCAGCATGCAAGGCCAATGGCCCCATGTTGGACGTCGCTTTCTCAAATAAATCCATTAAGTCGTCAATAATTTCCGCAAAGGTATGAAAATCGATTTCATAACCATGTGAATCTCACGGTTGAAAGTACAATAGCCATCAGACTTAAGCCATTGTAACAAAGCGTCAATTTAGCCGTTTGAACAATTGCAAACCCCACGAGAATGAAGTATTTTTGCAAACTTTTGAAAATGAGAATCCAACTGATTATTTTTTCAATTCTGGCCGCCGGTATGTTTACGGGGTGCGAGTATCAGAAGGTCCTGAAGAAAGGATCTCTTGAACAGAAGCTCGACGTTGCGCGTAAATACTACAATAAGGGCGACTACGCCAGAGCAGAAATCATGCTGGATCAACTCTTGGGTAAGTTTCCAAGAGGAGGAAATGCAGAAGAAGTTTACTTTCTCTACTCATACTGTCATTATGGTATGAACGAATACACGTTGGCGTCTTATCACTTTCAGAATTATGTCGAGCGATATCCAAACACCAAGTACACCGAACAAGCAGCCTTCATGGTAGCGAAGTGTGCCTATGCCGGATCATTGGCTTCGGAGCTAGATCAAACGGAGACAAAAAAAGCCATAGAAGCTATTCAGCTTTTTATAAACAAGTACTCGCAATCTGAGCTGGTTGAGCAAAGCAACGAGCTGATTGACGAACTGCGTGCCCGCTTACATTCAAAGGCACTCTCCAAAGCAGAGCTATTCTACAAAATGGAGAACTTCCTGGCCGCTTACACCACATACAAAAATGCCATTGCGACCTATCCGGATTTACCGAATAAGACCATGGCCAGCTTTTATATGGTAAAGTCGTCGTTCCTATACGCTAAACAAAGTGTACAAGAATATCAGCTGGAACGATATACAAAAGCATTAAACGAAGCGACGGAATTCTTAGTTGAATATCCGGAATACAAGAAAAAAGACGAAATCAACGACTTGAAAGAGCGTTGTACAAACCTGATAGATAAACTTAAGACAGAAGACACTACATCAAAATAATCGCTGTATGAACAAAAACATTGATGCCCCAAACTCTACGATTTCACGCGACACGCGTGAGTTGGACTCTCCAACCGGAAACTTGTACGAATCAATCGTAATTATTTCAAAACGGGCAAACCAATTGTCTGGACAGTTGAAAGAAGAGTTGAATGCTAAGTTGGATGAATTCGCATCTGATACAGACAACTTAGAAGAAATCTTTGAGAACCGCGAGCAAATCGAAATTTCAAAGTACTATGAGTCGTTACCAAAACCAACCTTGATGGCAACTGAAGAGTTTCTGAATGGCCAAGTGTATTTCAGAAACCCATCAAAGGATGAGGATTAAGAAGAGGATTCTTCTTGGAGTTTGCGGAGGTATTGCGGCCTACAAAACCGCGTACTTAGTTCGCCTACTTGTAAAAGCCGGGGCAGACGTTCGTGTTATCATGACCGATTCTGCTAAGGCATTTATTGGTCCTGTAACTCTATCCACCATTTCCAAAAATCCGGTTTATTCAGATTTTTTCGATGAAGAAACCGGTGAGTGGTCAAACCACGTGGAGTTGGCTCTATGGGCCGACTTATTCCTTATCGCACCCGGCACTAGCAATACGATTGCAAAAATGGTTAACGGTGAAGCAGACAACTTGCTACTTGCAACGTATTTATCTGCAAAATCTCCTGTTGCCGTAGCTCCAGCCATGGATTTAGATATGGCTCAACATCCTTCTCTTCAAGATAACTTAAAGACACTCACTAGACGAGGTGTCGACATAATACCGTTTGAAGAAGGGGAATTGGCCAGTGGACTAAGTGGCCCAGGACGAATGGCTGAACCGGAAGACATTTTCGGATTTGTCGCAGAATTCTTTCAGGCTAAGGCGGATTTCTCAGGAAAATCGATCTTGGTGAATGCTGGTCCAACCCATGAAGCAATTGATCCAGTGCGATTCATTGGAAATCGCTCAACAGGCAAAATGGGAATTGCCATTGCAAACGAACTCAATCGTAGAGGTGCAGACGTGCAACTGGTCTTGGGTCCCATTCCAAACGACCTCGAAATTGACGATGAAATCTCTGTACGTCGAGTCCAGTCGGCAGAAGAAATGTGCACCGCTTGTACTGATATTTATCCTTCGTGCGACGCTGCGATTCTCACAGCTGCCGTTGCAGATTTCACACCTGTAACCAAATCTGACAAAAAGATTAAGAAATCCTCCAATAGCCTCACCATCGAGCTCGTTAAAACTCCGGACACACTTGCTACTTTGGGCGAAATGAAAACTAAAAACCAGGTACTTGCGGGATTTGCATTGGAGACGAACAATGGGATTGAATATGCCAAGTCTAAACTCGAACGCAAGAATTTGGACTTTATCGTTTTGAACAGTCTACAAGACACCGGGGCCGGTTTTGGTCATGATACCAACAAAGTGAGCATACTGGACAGTAGTGGTGAAATCCTTACATTTGATTTAAAACCGAAAACTGAGGTCGCAATTGATATTGTTGATCACTTAAAAAAATCACTCGCCTAGAATTATGTGGAAGAAGATATTGGTGGTTGTGGCGGCTTGCCTACTGAATTTAACATCCCGTGCACAAGACTTGAACTGCACGATTGATGTTATTACCAATCAGATACAAGCAACAAACAAGCAGATATTTGACGACCTAAAAAACTCTATCGTTCAATTCATGAACAATAGGAAATGGGTATCTGGTGAGGTTTCACCCAATGAGAAAATTAACTGCAACATCGTATTTGAAATCACCAAGTTTGACATAGATTTCTTTGAGGCCAACGTGAACATCCAAAGTAGCAGAACGGTTTACAACTCTGCATATAATACCAAGGTGTTTTCATACCTTGACAATGGTGTAAGTTTTAAGTATGCTCAGTTTCAGGCCTTGGAGTATCAAGAAAACTCCTTTACCAACAACTTAACGAGCTTGCTCGCGTTTTACGCAAACATCATAATAGGGCTCGACTTCGACACGTATCAATTATACGGTGGAGACCCTTACTTCAGTAAAGCTCTAAACATCAGAGATGTTGCTAATGCCGGAACACAACAAGGTGGTGGCTGGCACTCAGGAGCCGGCAACGGGAGCCGAAACAAGTACTTCTTAATCGACAATTTATTGGACCCTAGGTTTAAGCCTTTGCGCTCTGCCATGTACCGGTATCACATTAAAGGACTCGACGTTATGCATGAAGATCTTGAATCCGGAAGATCGGAAGTTTACGAGAGTGTAAAGGATTTGAATAAGGTTTTCCAAGCTCTTCCTAACGCTTACATGCTTAAGCTGTTCTTTAGTGCGAAATCCGATGAATTGGTACAAATCTTTAGCAAGGCCAACCCATCACAAAAAACAAAAATTGTTGAGTTGCTGGGGAAAATGGACCCTTCAAATCGCGGGAGATACGAAGAAGGTATCCTTAAGGCACGCAATTAATATTCTATCGGTCGATAGTTTTATCAATTCATTTGATGTAATTCAACGACGTTTTGCCTGTAACTTCGTGGTATACAATTAGAAAAATATATGAGAGCAATAGTTTTATTCAGTGTGCTTTTTGCGGCACTTACATCATGCAGTACAGCAAGTCAGAATTCAGGGAATGCGAACGGAAACGAAGTTAAAATCCTAAAACAGTCGGAACTTGCGGCAAAAATGAAGGAAGACAACGTCGTGGTTATCGATGTTAGAACTCCGGGTGAAGTTGTACAAGGTTACATTACTGGTGCCGATAAGTTTATCGACATCAATGGGGCGAGTTTCGCGGAAGAAATTGGCAAGCTAGACAAAACCAAAACTTATGTTATGTATTGCAGAAGTGGCGGTAGAAGTGGACGCGCAGCATCCTACATGGTTGAGAACGGCTTCACGAATGTATATAATTTGCAAGGCGGAATCTCGTCGTACAACGGACCAACGTCTAAATAATGAATAAGAAACTAAACGGATTAGGATTATCCTTCCTTATAGCAGCAGGTGCATTTGCACTTGCTGCTTTTGTTAGTATGAGTGCCGTATTGATGGCACTTGTATTTGGCATCGTATTGGGAAATATTATTAAGCTGCCAGAGAATCTTAGTCCAGGGGTTTCATTTGCCTCCTCCAAAATATTGGAATTTGCCATTGTACTAATGGCTTTCGGCATCAATTACAAGATGTTTATGAGTTTGGGCTGGCAAACCATCGTATTGGTTGTGGTTACCATGATAGTGGTTTTGATCGCCACTCGATATCTAGCCATTTGGCTAAAATGTCCGGGTAGCACAGGCTGGCTTGTTGGGTTCGGAACAGCCATTTGCGGTAGTTCTGCAATTGCCGCACTTGCACCCAAAATAACGAAGGAAAAGTCGGACATTGGAATATCACTGGCTGTAGTAAACCTGTACGGTTTGCTGGGTATGGTTGTTCTCCCGGGAATTCTCATGCTGGTATACGACAGCAATTCCGTGGCAGTTTTTTTAGGCGCATCACTTCATGCTGTTGGGAATGTGGCCGGAGCCGGATTTTCGATTAGCGACAACATTGGTGAGCTCGCTGTTACGGTTAAACTCGGTCGAGTTGCACTACTTACTCCTGCCCTATTATTGTTTGGTAATCGTTTCAAACGCGAGTCGAATACCGGATCGGCAAAGATTCTCCCTTGGTATCTGATCTTGTTTATTGTAGTAAGTTTACTCACTACGTTTGTTTCGTTACCTGAAGACTTTTTAAAATCGGTTAAATGGCTGAGTAGTTTCTTCCTCGCCACAGCCATGGCTGCAATTGGCCTTAAAGTGAAACTCAAAACCGTGTTTAAAACGGGGAAAAAAGGCTTGGTTTTTGGCGGATTAATATTCGCTGTTCAAATGGCTACTATCGCCATTTTGATGGCTATTCTGTTCTAAGTAGATCTCTTACTTTCTCACTATTCCATTTAGCTGCTCCAACTTTTTCAATTACTATCTCTTGATTTTCATCAATCAAATAGGTTGTAGGTAGTTTGTTGGATGACAACAAAGAAGGTACTTGAGTAAAATAGTAGTAAACCGGAAAATCGAAGTCTCGCGAGGTCATAAATTTATTTACTCGGTCTGACTCATCTCCTGTGATAAATAGAAACACTACATCCTCTCCAAAATCGTTGTACAAAGACTGCAAATCGGGCATTTCCGCGATACAAGGCGGACACCAAGTTGCCCAGTAATTGATAAGTATTTTCTTACCCTTAAAGCCCTCGACAGATACAATCTTTCCGTTTCTATCTTTGATAAGCCACCCAGCTAGGTCTACCCGTTCTCTGCTGTCCGAATCTTCCACGGATGGGGAGAACGATAACAATCGGTGAAAGAATACTCTTATTGGTTTACCTGTTTGCGGAATAAACAACAAGACAATGAAAGCAACCAATAGGATGTTCGACCAATGCTTGCGTAGAAAAGCTTTATTCATTAGCTGAAGTATTCGCGCATGCGATCAAAAAAGCCTTTCTCGTTCTTGTCGGGATTTGGCTTAAAGTTATCCGAGTCCCGCAGCTTTTTTAGTATGTCTTTTTCCTCGTTTGACACTTTCTGAGGTGTCCAAACGTTTACTTGAACAAGTTGATCACCTCTCCCATACCCGTTGATATCCGGTACTCCTTTGTTGCGCAGTCTCAGAATCTTTCCGGCTTGTGTTCCCGGTTCTATCTTGATACGAACTCTACCTGAAACAGTTGGCACTTCTATATCTCCACCTAACACGGCAGTAGGGAAATCGATGTATAAATTATAAATAATGTTATTCCCCTCTCGCTTTAAGTGTTCGTGTGCAACTACCTCAACCAAAACAATTAGGTCGCCCGGAATACCTCCTGCAATCTCATTACCTTTTCCATTCACGGAAAGTTGCATTCCATCCTCAACACCGGCTGGTATGTTGAGTGTTGTAGTTACTTCTTTTGACGTAAGTCCTTGGTGGTCGGCTCCTGCAGGTCGACTCCCAATAGTCTTTCCACTTCCGCCACATGCCGGGCATGTGGTAGTAGATTGCATTTGGCCCAAGAACGTATTGGTAACCTGAGTTACTTGGCCACGTCCGCCACAGGTATTACACGTGTCGAACTTTACACCATCTGCAACAACCTTCTTGGTATATTTTATTTTCTTCTCAACGCCATTGGTGATGTCTTCCAATGTTAGTTTGAGTTTGATACGAATGTTGGAACCCACCGCTTTTCGTGTGCGCTGTCTACCTCCGCCAAAGAAGCTTTCAAATGGGGAACCTCCTCCACCGAAGATGTCTCCAAACTGGCTGAAGATATCGTCCATGGACATTCCTTGTCCGCTAAATCCTCCACCGCCGGCAGCTCCACCCACACCTTGATGACCAAAACGGTCGTATCGCGCGCGCTTATCTGCGTTGCTCAACACCTCATAGGCTTCAGCCGCTTCCTTAAACTTCTCTTCCGCTTCTTTGTTGTCCGGGTTCTTATCCGGGTGATATTTGATTGCTAGCTTTCGATAGGCCTTTTTCAGCTCTTGATCTGTAGCCGACTTTGATACACCCAGTACCTCGTAATAATCTCGTTTCGCCATATTATTCTCCTACTACAACTTTGGCATAGCGCAGCACTTTTTCATTGAGGTGATACCCTTTCTCAATTACATCTACAACTTTACCTTTCAAGTCGTCAGACGGAGCCGGAATTTTTGTCACGGCTTCATGTAATTCAGGGTCAAATGTCTCTCCCTTTGCCTCCACGTGTTGCAATCCTTGTTTTTCAAGAATGCTCTTGAATTTATGCTGCACCAATTTCACGCCTTCTGCAAAGGCATCTATGTCTTTCGAATCGTTAAGTGCTTGCATAGTTCGATCGAAATCGTCTACCACCGGCAACAAGTCTTGAATGATATCTTTTGAAGCTGACTTAATGATGTCTGCCTTCTCCTTGATGGTTCGTTTTCGATAATTATCAAACTCCGAATACAATCGTAGGTATTTATCATTCAACTCGGCTGCCTTTTCTTCCCAGCTCACCTGTTTCGTATCGGCCGAATTCTCTTGTTCTTGGTCCTGCACTTGTTCTTGCTCATTTACTTGAGCCTGCTCTTCTTTTTGTGCCTTTTTTTTCTTTGCCATTGTTCAACAAATAATCGATGCGTAGACAACAACAAACTTGCCATTCGCCAAAACCCTGACACAGGCGAAGACTATCGCACATATTGTGTCACTTTGGCACAAATCCTCAATCAACTGACAATTCTGATTTAACTTGGTCTTATGAAGCTGAACGAACAGGTATTTAGTGCTTTCCCTAACCTCGAAACACCGCGACTAAACCTAAGGCAAATACAGGTTACCGATGCTCAAGCAATCTTGGATATGAGGCAAAACGAGAATGTAAATCGCTACATTGCTCGGGACCCAATGTTATCTATTTCCGAAGCCAATGAATTGGTAGACAAAACGAATGAGCTCTTCACTAAGATGGAAGCGATTGGTTGGGCCGGTGTACACAAGGGAAGTGGTGAAATGATTGGTACGTGCGGTATTATCCGCATTGATCACCATCATTTACGTGCTGAAATAGGTGGTGAGATGTCGGCACACTATTGGGGCAAAAAACTTGCATTAGAAGCTTCTGAAAAGATTGTTGAATTTGGATTTGACCAACTCCAACTGCATGCTTTAGAGTCTTGGATGTTTGCCGAAAACCGAGGGGCTATCGCTATTATGAAAGCTCTTGGTTTTGAGAAAGAAGCACACCTGAAAGACAAGGTTTTGTATGGTGGGAGATTTAGGGATGTTGTGATTTATACGAAGTTTCGGTAATTCCCTTTACTAAATACTTAATCGATAAAGCGTTGAATTTTTGTCACCTGATTTCGAAAACAGTCCGGAATCCACCCCAGCTTTTAAATCCCGACTAGCTGAAGCGCTACTTAAGTTCTTAAAAACATGTATGTAATCCTTGCGCGTAAATGGACTTTTATTTAACGAGCAAAAGTGACTTAGCCTGCGCTGTTGATTCATGGTTATTGGTCGTGATACACTTAATAAATCACGTAAAGCTTCATCCAGTATACTGAGCATATACTCGATAAAGGCGTCGGATTTTCCGGCTTTGTCACATAAAGATAGTGTTTTGTAGTAGTCGTCTTGAGTCTTAGCGATTAGTGTTTCAAATGGGACATATTGGAATAGCGGCTGGTGGGACATCAGTATCAGTGTTTTCCAGAGTCTTCCCATCCTTCCATTCCCGTCGTCAAATGGATGTATAAACTCCGTTTCATAATGGAAAACACAACTTTTTATTAAAGCGAGTTCATCATCGTGCTTAAGATAATGGAACAAATCATTCATCAGAAACTTTACATTACCAGCAGGAGGGGCAACATGTTTGATTTGGCTACCTTTCATAACACCAACTTCTTTTCTCCGAAAAGCACCCGGTGTTTCCACTAAACCTTGCATTAACATCTTATGTGCTTGTAAAAACGACCGAACTGAATCAAACTTGAAATCGTTCAAACTGTCATACACACGAATAGCGTTCTCAACTTCAAGAATATCTTGTTTTGGTCCAAGCACTCTTTTGTCATCTAAGATCGCAGTTATCTCCTGTTCCGATAACGTATTACCCTCAATCTGAAGCGATGATTGAATTGTCTTTATGTTATTTCGTTTTCTAAGTTCGGGTGAGGCCTTCACAATAAAAGACGCGTTCACCTCCCCTATCTTCTCTGATATGGAAGCAACGTATTTAAGAATAGTTTGGTTTAACTCGTATGGAGGCCTCAAAATAGTATCAAATGATACTATCAAATATAACCCAAGACGATAAAATAATCAGGAAGAATTACTTCAAGTAACGCTGTATGCGCATTGCCGTCACATCCGTAGACACAATCTCGCCCTTATGGTTGACCAAGAAGTTAGAGGGTAGTTTCTTGATTTTCAAACCCGTAACCAGTGGACTTTGCCAACTATCAACCAATCGATATTGATGATTCCAAGTCAATTTATCATTGCGAATAGTTTTGCGCCAGCGCAGTGAATCTGCATCCAGTGAAACACCTACTACTTGTAACTTATTTGCAGGAAAACTGTCGAGTAACTCCTGTAATTGAAGGTTTTGCGTTCGACACGGAGCACACCAACTTGCCCAGAATTCGACCAACGTAAGTTCAAAACCTTTCGACGAGATTGAATTTTGTTCGAGTCCTAATTCGGCATTCAACCTGCCAAAATCAAAGCTTTCTGTTTTTGTGTTTGCCGACAAGCAAACCAAAATTGCGCTTACGATGAATAAGCGTTTCATGAGCTTAGGCTATCCGACGAATATCTGCACCAATAGCATTCAAACGCCCTTCGATGTTCTGATATCCTCGGTCAATTTGTTCGATGTTGTGAATGGTAGATTCACCATCTGCACTCATTGCGGCAATCAACAAGGAAACCCCAGCACGAATATCCGGCGAAGTCATTTGTATGCCTTTTAGATTGATTCGTCTATTCAGACCCATTACCGTTGCACGGTGTGGATCACATAAAATGATTTGTGCACCCATATCGATCAGACTATCTACGAAGAATAGGCGCGACTCAAACATCTTTTGATGAATCAGCACATTGCCATTTGCTTGAGTACACATTACCAGGATAACCGACAACAAGTCGGGCGTAAGTCCCGGCCATGGTGCATCGGCGATAGTCATCATTGATCCGTCAATAAAGCTTTCAATGGTGTAGGTTTCGTTGTCAAACACATGGATATCGTCTCCTTCGATGTTAAAGTTAACACCCAGTCTTCTGAACGTTTCAGGTATAATTCCTAGTTGGTCGACCCGTGCATTTTTGATTCGAATGTCCGAATCCGTCAAAGCCGCCAAAGCGATAAAACTACCGATTTCGATCATATCCGGAAGCAAGGTATGCTCGCATCCACCTAAGTAATCTACGCCTTCAATTGTGAGTAAGTTCGAACCAACTCCGCTGATTTTGGCACCCATCGAATTTAACATACGTGATAGCTGCTGAACGTATGGTTCACAGGCTGCGTTGTAAATCGTGGTGGTGCCTTTGGCCATGGTAGCAGCCATCAAAATGTTTGCCGTACCGGTTACCGATGCTTCGTGAAGCAACATATCGGTTCCAACCAACTGCTCCGCTTCAATTTGATAGAAATTATCTTCTCGAAGAAATTTAAACATAGCACCCAAACTCTCCATTCCAATGAAGTGAGTATCCAACCGCCGACGGCCAATCTTATCACCTCCCGGGCTTGGAATATATCCTTTACCAAAACGAGCCAACAACGGCCCAATAATCATTACAGATCCGCGAATACTCTTGGCTGTTTTCCTAAACTCAGGTGAGTTGAGATAGTCTAAATCAATTTCATCCGCTTGAAATGCGTAATCTTCCGGACCAAGTTGTTCACGTTTAACCCCAAGACCAATCAAAAGTTCCATCAAACGATTTACGTCGCGAATGTTCGGAACGTTTTTAATTACAACCCGTTCGGGTGTGAGCAATACGGCTGATAAAATTTGAAGTGCTTCGTTTTTCGCTCCCTGAGGGATTAAATCTCCTTTGAGTTTATGTCCCCCTGTGATCTTGAAAGTTCCCATGATTTATCTTCTCTTGCGGTTTCTGTTTCGGTTCTGCTTATTCTTTGGATTCTTCTTGTTTTTGTTGCGGCTACGATACGAATCGATGTGGATTTCCAAATCGTCTTCCGTCAGCTGCAAGTTACCTTTAGACAACGTGCTCAAGTGGTCAATCACGGTTGCTTTGTCCAGGTTTTCATCGTTCCAGTTTCGCGATGAATTCACCATAAACGAAGCGATGTAATTGATAAATGCTTTCTTTATTTCCGGGTCGTCCATCTCGGCAGCCTCTTCAACCATAGTTTGAAGGTTTCGGCCATAGAATCTGAACTTAATAAGTTCGTCTTTGTACGGAATTGGATCCGGCTTTTGCTCCACAGATTCGCGATTCGGCTTTTCAAAAGGTCCATCCACGTCCAATTCAAAATCAGAAATAATATATAGGTGATCCCAGAGCTTTTGCTCGTAGTTGTCAAGTTCTTTTACGGAAGGATTTAGGTTAATCATAACCTGAATCATTGTTTTAGCGAGTTCGTTTCGCTTGATTCGGTCCGGAATATTGCAAATGTGCTTAACCATTTCTTGGACGGATCGTCCGTACTCCGAAATATTCAACCCCTCATTCTCGGTGTTGTACACCATGTTGTGTTCCATGTGACGAAGGTAATCGTTTTTAAGTGCTTCTTGTACCCGAGTTCTCGGGCTGATGTCAGAATTTTATACAGATGTTCTTGGCCTCGGTGAAAAAGCGCAGAGCTTCCCATCCTCCTTCTCTACCTACCCCGGAGTTTTTCACTCCTCCAAATGGAGTTCTTAAGTCTCGCAACAGCCAACAATTAACCCATACGATACCAGCCTTGATATGATCTGCCATCCAATGCGCGGTGTTTAAATTTTGGGTCCAAACGGTTGAAGCCAAGCCGTAGCCGGTACTATTGGCCAGTCGTAGTGCTTCCTCTCGGTCTTCGAACGGTTGTATGGTAACAACTGGACCGAAAATCTCCTCTTGGTTCGTTCTACACGTTTCATTCAAACCTTCAATTACAGTTGGGCGCAAATACCACCCTTCGCTGTATTCACCTCCGGGATTTACCGTCTCACCACCGGTAAGCACCGTTCCTCCTTCTTCTTTTGCCAGCTGGATATACGATTGAATTTTTTCAAAATGCGGTTTCGAAACGATAGCACCTAAGTCGTTCTGTTCGTGCGGCAACCCAACTTTCATTTGAGAAACCTTCTCAACAAAAGCAGCTTTAAACTTTTCATAAATACCTTTTTGCACATAGATCCTAGAACCACATAAACAGATCTGACCTTGATTCGCGAATGATGATTTCAAGGTTGTTTTCAGCATTTTATCAAAATCGCAATCGTCAAAGATGATGTTCGGATTTTTTCCGCCCAGTTCAAGGCTCAGTTTCTTAAACATAGGTGCTGCGGTGCGTGCTATATGCTCTCCGGTACTGGTTCCTCCGGTAAACGAAATCATCGGTACATCCGGATGTGAGACTATGGCATTTCCAGCTTCACCGCCCAATCCGTGTACGATGTTGAACACACCCGGTGGGAAGCCTGCTTCGATACAAAGTTCGGACAGCATGAACGCCGTCATGGGTGTGACCTCACTCGGTTTGGCAACTACCGTGTTTCCGGCAGCTAAAGCCGGTGCTACTTTCCAACTGAAGAGGTAAAGTGGCAGATTCCATGGCGAAACACAACCTGCAACCCCAATGGGTTTGCGCGTGGTAAAATTGATTATGCCCTCGCCGGTTCTGTGACTCTCACTTTGAGTGTGTTTGATCGCTGTGCCAAAAAAGGCAAAATTGTCACGGGCTCGAGGAATATCAACTGAAGTAGCCAGCCAAAGTGGCTTACCGTTATCCCTACTTTCTGCAGCGGCCAATTTGTCTAGATTTTTTTCTATTAGCTCCGATAGACGCATTATGATTTTGCTGCGCTCCTCGGTTCGCATGGTGCTCCAACTTGGATACGCACGTATAGCGGCTTCAACGGCTTGGTTTACATCCGATTCTGCGGAACGCGGAATCTTACTATACACCTTACCTGTTGCCGGCTCATAATTGTCGATGTATTCTCCGGAAACTGGTTTAACCAGTTCTCCGTTAATGTAGTTTTTTAACTCAATCATACGCTGAGCCAAAAGTACAACGAATAGCCTAGTTGTGCCTAAAAATCATAGCGCAAAAGAAGTCCTGCACCCATCATCTTTCGATCATCAAACAGGGTAGTTTGCCGCCCAAAATGTTCGTAGTTAACTTGTGCTTCCAATATCACGTTGGGAGATTCTTGCCATTATTTTGACCTTGAAATTTTGGACCTCAGACGTGCCAAGTATTTTTGTGGTGAAGCGAATAAACCGAGGGGAAACCATCAAGAAAAATCCTCTTTTCAACAGTTGAAACAACTAACACATGAACATAAACATCAGAAATTGGGAAACCTCCGACGCGGAGCGTTTAGCCAAAATTGCAAACAACTTTGCCATTGCCAAATGGCTCACCAACAAGTATCCTTACCCGTATAGTTTAGATGATGCAAAGGCGTTCATTGCATTTGCAAATGAAGCTGAGACTCCAAATGTTTTTGCGATTACCCTTGACGACGAAGTAATTGGCGCCATTGGAATCCATCCGCAAGATGATATTTGGTCTAAAAATGCAGAATTGGGTTATTGGATTGCTGAGGATTATTGGGGACAAGGCATTGCTACCCTTGCGATTAAAGAACTAGTGGTTTACGGATTTAACCACCTCAACCTCAATCGGATATTTGCGCGTCCGTTCGGTACTAATATTGGAAGTCGGAAAGCATTGGAGAAAGCTGGCTTTCGCTTAGAAGCAAATCTACCCAAAACCATATGGAAGAACGATCAGTGGTACGATGAGTGCATTTATGCAATCAGACAGTATTAACTGTCTTTGGTGCTTCGGGTTTGCGCTCTGATGCATCGACGACTGTCTCATTGGCCAGCTTAGCCAATCGGTGTGAAATACCTACTAAGTCGCGAAGCTTAAAATAGATACTAAAAAGAACTACCGCCCTTTTAGTAGGGGTTACACCGTGCTGTATGGCTGAGATGTTACCATCAATTAGCTCATCGGTCAGATCCAAAAACTGGTGTTTCTTTACACGTAGTGAAGGCTCACTCGCATGAGGCAATTTTGCCGATTGGATGTCAGCGAATTGGTCGCTAAAACTGAGGCCTAAGTTGACTAATTCGTCGATTTCAGACTGAGATAGGGCTACGGCTTTGGTCGTATTGATGTAATTACCAAGCGACACTAATGACTCACCGTTTGAAATTACTGAAATCGTAGCAACCATAACTGCTGCGCCCAGCAATTCGAACACAATAGACACTGTGGTTGAAGTAGGCATCCCAAAGGTGTTAAACACATCCAACAGGATTATATCGGTGAGCATAACCGCTAAGAAGATAGCAATGACCTGTTCGAACGTGAAAAAACCAGGGTCAAAAACACCACTCCTAGCCACTTCCATCATCCCACTAGAGAAGGTTACACCGGCAAATATTCCCAAACTGGCAAATACCATTATCACCTTTCTGCTGGCGACTTTAGAACCGATAGATGAATTAAGGAAGTTTACAGCATCGTTGCTTACCCCGACGATTAATTCTGACACAGCAAGCACAAAAAGAATAATTATGGCAAGTGTATAGAAGTCAGGCATTAGGCTGTAAAACAATCTCTTGCGAAGATACCTTATAGGTTAAGTCCCTAATATTAACTAAGTGTTAAGAATCGATTCAAGAATAAACGTGTGAACTATTTGCTTTCTTCTGGGTTTCATGTACGATGGGAAATTACTTTGTAATAGGAGGATCAAGCGGAATTGGGAAAGAAATAGTATCTCAATTACTTGCAGACGGTCATATGGTTTATGCCACGTTTAACGAAAATGAAACTTCCATGTCCGGAGCAGAGTTCTCAAGACTCAATGTTCTTGAAGATGACATGCAGATTCCGGAAGTTGAGTCGCTGGATGGACTAGTTTACTGCCCGGGCAGTATCAATCTAAAACCGTTTCACCGAATCAAACCTGAAGCGTTTGTTGACGATTTCAATCTACAAGTTGTAGGCGCCATAAAAGCGACACAAGCTGCTTTAACACTTTTAAAAAAAGGGTCTAACCCAAGCATTGTACTTTTTAGTACTGTTGCTGTTCAATTTGGATTCCCCTTCCATTCCCAAGTGGCGGCATCTAAGGGCGCGCTTGAAGGATTGACACGTGCGTTGGCCGCGGAGTTTGCACCAACAATTCGCGTAAACTGTATCGCTCCGTCGATTACAGACACACCATTGGCAGAGCGATTGTTAAACAGTGATGAGAAGCGCGAAGCGAATGCCCAACGCCATCCGCTTAAGGAAATTGGAAATCCGGACGACATAGCTCACACGGCAACATTCCTTCTTTCCCCTAAAGCAAAATGGATAACCGGTCAAATACTACATGTCGATGGTGGCATGTCTAGCATCAAATAATATGTTTTCATTATTCAAGAAAAAAAGTCCTGCAGATAAGTTGCAAGCTGAGTATGACAAACTCATGAAAGAGGCTCACCGTTTATCAACTGTAAATCGTGCAGAGAGTGACGCCATGCATGCCAAAGCCAACGAGATTGGCAAGGAGATTGACAAACTTAATCAACAAGGATAATGGGCTTCTATCAAAAGAAAACCAGTCAGCTTGTAAACGCTCCGCTGGACGAAGTCTGGGATTTCATATCATCTCCGGCAAACCTCAAAGAGATCACTCCGGATCACATGGGATTTGACATAACTAGTAAAGACATCCCGGAAAAGATGTATCCTGGGATGATTATCAGTTACATTGTTAAACCCATGCTGAATATCCCGACTACCTGGGTAACAGAAATTACGCATGTGGTAGAGAAAGAGTTTTTTGTAGATGAACAAAGAATTGGTCCATACAGTATGTGGCATCACGAGCACAGGCTTATACCTCAGGGCGACAAAACATTGATGGAGGACATCATTTCTTACCAACCTCCTTTTGGCTTTTTGGGGAGCATCGCGAATGCGTTGTTGATCAAAAGACAACTCAACAATATCTTCGAGTATCGAGAAGAGGCCGTGAAAAAACGCTTCCCGGGTAGTTGAAATTCTTAGACTTCATCGGTCGTCGATGTATTTTTGTTTCATGACAAAAGACCTGACCGAAATTCGAGGTGCACTGGCTGCGTTGTTTCTACGCCACAAATCGCTTTTTAAGATTACCGACAATGGTTCTAATATAGAAGCTCACGGAACAGTGGAAGCCATGCAGGGTAAGAAAAAAGTTGATGGATTTTACTTTGCGAGCATAGTTCCGAAACCAAAGGACGTCCGCTTCTATTTCTTTCCAATATACACGCATGCGAAGGAGATAAGTCCATTGTTGAATGAAGAGCTGAAAAAAGCCCTGAAAGGGAAGTCCTGCTTTCACCTTAAATCACTCAGTGAGGAATCCGTTGCTCGACTAGAAGAAATGACGGACAAAGCAGTTGAACTATATCAACAAAATAAATGGCTCGCAGGATGACAGAACTCAAAGAACACTGGGAGAATATATATGCTAAGAAGTCCTTTGAAGAGGTTAGTTGGTTTCAAAAACACCCGGAGACATCGATAGGTCTTATCGACTCATGCCGCCCGGGAAAAGATGACAAGATTATCGATATAGGTGGTGGCGACAGTTATCTCGCAGAGCATTTTCTTAAAACCGGATTTTCCGCTATTTCGGTTTTAGATATTTCTCAAAACGTACTGAATAGAGCGCAAGAACGCATTGGACCACATTCAAGTAACATTACTTGGTTATGCTCTGATATTGTTGATTTTAAACCTTCAGATTCTTATCAAATCTGGCACGATAGAGCTGTATTTCACTTCCTTACTTCGAATGACGAAATATCGAAATATGTTTCTTTGGTTAATCGTGCTATACATTCCGGTGGTTATCTAATCTTGGGCACTTTTGCCAAAGACGGTCCAACCAAGTGCAGCGGACTGGAGATTAGTCAGTACGATACGGACCACCTCGAGCAACTATTTACCGAATTTGAGTTGGTCTCATCACATCGAGTGGATCATGAAACGCCTTTCGACTCAATTCAGAAGTTCACCTTCGTCGTATTTAAGAAGCGCTAGTTGACAAATTTCGAAGCAAGTTAGTCATACTCACCTCGCTGCTGATGATACCAGGTAATTCATCCACGGAAACTCGTTTCTGCTCCATCGAGTCTCGGAATCGAATGGTTACCTGATTGTCGTTTAACGTATCGTGGTCAACCGTCACACAGATTGGAGTACCAATAGCGTCTTGTCTGCGGTATCGTTTACCAATACTATCTTTTTCTTCGTAATAGCAATTGAAATCAAACTTCAATTGAGCAAACACCTCACGTGCTTTCTCAGCTAAGCCGTCTTTCTTCACAACCGGAAGGATTGCACATTGATATGGAGCAAGTGCTGCAGGTAACTTTAACACTGTACGAGATTTCCCGTCTCCTAGATCTTCTTCTTGAAGTGAATTACTCAAGACAACTAAGAACATACGATCAAGCCCAATAGATGTTTCCACTACATATGGCACGTAACTTTCATTGCGCTCCGGATCAAAATATTGAAGTTTTTTGCCTGTAAATTCTTCATGCTGTCCGAGATCAAAATCGGTGCGTGAGTGAATCCCCTCTACCTCTTTGAATCCAAATGGAAACTCATATTCAATATCAACCGCGGCATTCGCGTAGTGCGCTAGTTTAACATGGTCGTGGTAGCGATACTTTTCGCCGGGAATACCCAGGTTTCTATGCCAGTTCATCCTGTGTTGCTTCCAGTAGTCGTACCATTTCATCTCCTCTCCAGGTTGAACAAAGAATTGCATTTCCATTTGTTCAAACTCCTTCATTCGCATGATAAACTGGCGCGCAACAATCTCATTTCTAAATGCTTTACCCGTTTGTGCGATTCCAAATGGTAATCTCATTCTACCGGTTTTCTGGACATTCAGATAGTTTACAAAAATCCCTTGTGCTGTTTCCGGTCTCAGATAAATCTGACTTTCAACGTCGGTAGCGCTCATTTGTGTGCTATACATCAAATTGAACTGCCTTACGTCTGTCCAATTCTTACTTCCGGAAATTGGGCAGGCTATACCCAAGTCTTCAATCAGTTCTTTGATCTTATGCAGTTCTCCAGACTCCAAACCTTCTCTGAGTCGATCGTCTATCTCATTTATTTTGGCGTTATTTCGCTTTACGTTTGGGCTGGTTGCGACAAATTGTTCCTCGTCGAAATCCTCCCCAAAACGCTTTTTCGCCTTTGCGATCTCTTTCGCGTTTTTCTGACGGTATTTTTCTTGATGCTCCTCAATCAGAACATCCGCACGGTAACGCTTTTTCGAGTCTTTGTTGTCAATCATTGGATCGTTAAACCCATCCACGTGACCACTCGCTTTCCATACCTTAGGGTGCATAAAAATGGCAGCATCTACTCCAACAATGTTTTCGTGAAGCTGCACCATGGATCTCCACCAGTACTCGCGAATATTCTTTTTGAGCTCAACCCCATTCTGACCATAGTCGTAAACGGCGGCTAATCCATCATAAATCTCGCTACTTGGAAAGACGAAACCATATTCTTTGGCGTGTGAAATGACGTTTTTGAAATGCTCTTCGGACATGAGAAAATTATTGCACGCAAAGATAGAAGAGGTTTCTGGAATGAATTAAAACCAACCTACATTTTGTATTACCTCGTTAATGAATTCAAACTGACGGTGAATCTTGTGACGCGCTTGGATATCTCATTTGACCCATATTGACGGGATAGTTATCTTGTTCTCAGGGGAGGAAGGGCTTTGCCCCAGCGGGAACTGCGGCATACTAATCCTACCTAAAGTACTTCCCATTAACGTACTCGAACCGCCCATTTCCAAGTGACCGCCATACAACCACAGCAAAATACATCTTAGAGCTAGTGCAGCCCAAACATGACACGAACTCGAAAGTGTCTGAGACTTTCTCATTCCCACTAAAAACATGCTTTTGGCCCATTTCCCCGTAATGTCCGCCTCTATTCACTCGGTGATGATCTCTACGGTATGGATTGTTGCCAGCCTGAACCTCGTTTAAACTATCTTCCATGGCATACACTTCGTAATACAATTCTTGATCACTCGACGAAGCATTTTCTATGGCAACGGTTACGTCGAACCTGCCATTTTCCTTCAATTTGTAATCCAGCCCAATGTACGCACCCGGTGCATCACCCATTTTATCACGAAGCTTTTCCTTCAGAAAATCACTGGCTTGTCGGTGAGAAAAATTTATAATGTCATACGTGTATTCCTTGTTGTGAACCCAAAGTTGAGGTGAATGATAAGTCACGACCAACGCTTTCTCTATTGCCAAACTAGAATTGGTTATGAACACATCGTTGTACTTAAAATGAGTTGGCAACATGAATATGCTGTCTCCCATTTCGTCTGCAGTTATTTCAGATACCGGAATACCAAAACGGCCACAGCCGCCACAGTGAATACTGGTGAACAAGTGTAGAAATGGCCGGTAGGTTTTATCTACCTCAGGTGATACAATATTCTTGTCCCCATCCTTGTTTATTGGCTCATCAATAGTGATTTGATCATCTTTACATCCAATGAGTAGCAAGACAAATGTCACAAATACTAAAACGTATTTCATACCATGCAATTTAGGTAGTCGGTCGTCCAGTATTGAATTACCTGGCCAAAAACATGGTATAATGACTAAAATTTGAACGATTCGTTTCTATCGACCACAATTTCACAAAATCTTACGTTCTTCGCTGTTGGTGTCGGTGAAGCAATTTCTAAAAAGTGATTTTCTTAAAAACTCCGGAAAACTCTTCGGGAGTTTCGGCATTGCTCAATTGATTTCTTTCTTGTTGGTTCCGGTTTTGTCAAGATTGTACCCTGCCGAACTACACGGAGAAATGGAAATATTTCTTCAGATTCTCGCTATTGGTGGCGCTGTCATTACACTGAAGTATGACCAGGCAATCATGATTGCTAAGTCACGCAGCGAGGCAAAGTCCGTCTTAGTCCTTTCCCTCGCTATTAATCTGGCTTGGACATTCATATCATTGCTCATCATACTTGTTTTCGATGGTTTTATCGCTCGAGCACTGCGATTCAGCGAAATTCCC
>Ga0181574_10000236_pt1 | contig 50743 bp, 59 predicted proteins | sample 101ome_24_FD_145600 | JGI IMG/M metagenome (GOLD analysis project Ga0181574, IMG submission 145600) | Coastal salt marsh microbial communities from the Groves Creek Marsh, Skidaway Island, Georgia - 101410AT metaG (spades assembly) | ecosystem: Environmental > Aquatic > Marine > Intertidal zone... | reverse complement strand
GGTGATTGGGTGTGCGCTTGGGCTTGTTCACGCCAGACACGCCTACGCGCTCCAGCAATCCCTTGATGTCTCTAGCCATATACGCAACCAAAAAAAAGCCCCGACAAGCGGGGCACTAAAAGGAGTGTTTAAAAAAACTTGACCTGGCTTAAATCGGGGTTGTCTGGCAGTGACAGCTACCGGACGCAATTCTCGCCAGTCCCGATTGTCAACCTTTTAAGTCGATCTTTCAACCGACATATAAATTTATTTTGGAAAGAGTTGACACAGTAACGCTACCGTGATTCACTCAGAGATGCGGCCAATTTGGTCGGCTTTAAAACCATAACCAACGGAGTGTTCATATGAAAAACCTTTATCTCGCAATCGCAATCATTAACGCCAGAGCTGAGCTTTTAGAGCAGGCGGGGATGGCAGTAACTCATAGCGCTCTCTTAGCAACTGCTAATGGCATTGAGGGCATAAGCGAGAAAGCTCGAGAGATGGCCCTGTTCAGGGTCGAAAGCATCCACAACATCGAGGTCGCATAAGCGGCCTCACAACAACGGAGTGTTTAACAATGGATACATTTACAACTTACAAAGAGTTCCTTTCCACCAGTGACAGCCTAGTCACTGAGGCGATGGAGTTAATCGCTGAGCGTAGGCTTGACGATACGTTCTGCGATGGCGACGAGTGCGACATCGTTCACGAAGTCATCGACGGCATTCAGGACGTGATCTATTACTCCCGCGCCTGGGATATTGTCACCTCCCTGAAGAATCACCATTCAGGCCTGTTGAATGACGTGGAGGAACTTGTAGCAGAGATAACCGACTTTTCAAACTTCTCATTAGATGCCTACATGACCCAGATTACTTATTGGGCTTATCACCACTTAGTGCTTGCCGATGTTCACACGGCACTCGAAGAGCTGGAGGAGGCTGCATGAGCTACCTATGGTTCGGTTTGTCTCTAACCATTCTTCTCACTGCGGGGTCAGTATTACTGGCCCTTTTGCTTGCAGAAGAGCGTTACATCATCAACCTAATGAAAGGGGAGCGCGATGAATAAAGTCGGATACCTTCGCACCAACAAGGCGCCAATCTGGGATCGCATTTGCCGGAGCGTCTACGCCAACGGTGATAACGATGAGTGGCAAGAGGTGATTGCCGAAGCAATGGCCCAGGGGATACTTGACCCTGAAGCCGTTTATTGGTGCGACATCGTAGAGTTTAATGAGGCCGCGAGTCATTACGCGGGAACAGTCAACAGCTTCCTTGGGAGCTTGAGGAGAGATTATGCGTAAAGGAAAAGTCATGCGTACAGGAACCCTGATGGATAACATCGAGGTAATGCTTAAAGGCGGATACCGACCTGATGAGATAGCGTTAACAATCGAAGGCGTCAAAAAGTATTGGGGACTCAATGAGTTTGATGTTGAAGACCTCGAGCAAATGATAATAGCTATAAAGCACGCGAGGGGTTTATGAGCAACAGAGAGCTAATCAAGGCCATTGTATGGGCGGCCCTAATCATTACGGCGTACTCGCTGGTGGAGGGATAAAATGGACGCAATCGTTTACCTAGTGCTTTACCGAGGCCAGGGTTCTGGTGATACCTACAAGCACTGCTGTTACAACTGGAGTGAAGCAGAGGAGACTTTGCAGGAGTTGAAGCAGTCAGAGCCAGATCGCGAGTGGTACATCTGCGAAAAGGATGTCTCGTGAAGCTATCACCAAGCCAAGTTAAAGAGGCATTCGAACTAGAGTCCAAGGGCGTACAGCTCTGGGCTCTGGCTCAGATGTTCAGTGTTCACTACGACACAATGCGGAGATACCTTCGCAACTACCGAACCTACGGGGATTCAATGTTCACCCCGTACCCAAAAGAAATCGAGGAGTGATTATGCAATCTGTTCAACAACTGCTTAATAGGATGGAAGCCGAGATGGCCGAGCTTGATCTGGATTATCAGGTCTACAAGGCGTCTTGCTTCGAAGAGGAGCCGATGGGTTACATCGAGTGGAAGGCCAGCAAGTCTCAGGAATCTGTGAATGAAGAGTGAAGCCGCCAAAGCGTTGCAGGCTATGCGAAAGACTCGAGTGCTCCCCTGCGGGATGTGTGGAGCTGAGTTCAGGGCAAAGGATAAGCGAGCGAAGTATTGCTCAGATGCCTGTAGATCAAAGGCCAGTCGAGCCAGGAATGAAGCGGAGTATTTTGATAAGCCGTGCAAGGCTTGCGGCTCCGTTATGTTTACCAATGACAAGCGGATAAGCTACTGCTCAACAGTTTGTCGTAGAGCTGCGGAAGTCTTCAGGAAGTGAATCGTACTCTCGCCGGAACGCATCTATCGCCATATCCCTCGCTCGTCGGGGGATTTTTTTGTCTTCAATAAAGACAAGGCGCAAGCTTTTTCTCAGCGCAGGGTGTAGTGAGTTTACCGCGAGCCCAGTGCGCTCGATATCAACATCACGATCAGTCATCACCACCGTGTTTCTATAGCCCGAGTGGTAGTCCTTGAAAGCCGGAGACACTGAAGGGTAATCGAGCTTTGACACCTCGCTCCGTTCAGCAGCTCCCCATTCAATCAACAGCTGAACTGCCGCATACTTAGGAACCATTTGAAGCATACTCATAGAGTGCGCGAAGGTATCTGATGTTTCGCTTATCAGTCTCATATTGCTCTACCGTTGATGCCTGCTGAATTGATAGTGCGGTTGCGTTGATAGCCGCCCAGATAGTCTCCGGTCTTGCATGTTGCGGCATTGGCCCCAGTGTCTCCCGATACTGAGCCATCTGCTGTTCCCATTCAATCTGCGCCGGATCTTGTACTTGTGAAGTCACCGTGCCAATCCTCAAACTCAATGCGCCCCGTGTGACCAGCCTCTCGAGCCTGGCGCATTAGATCGTACTCATCGCGATAATGTTTTGCGATGCCCCCTTTGCCCTTTGTCTTGCGAACCTCTTTGCCCCACATTACATCATTAGCAAGCTCTAGGACTCTTTCTCTTTCCCAGTCGGTCCAGCGCTTCTCTAGCCTTGCAAGACCTCCCTCGAGGAAATGACAGCCAGTACATAGCGCCTCAGCATTGAGCCCACAGAATCTAACCCCCCACTTGCCGCGAGTATGCCCGTGACTGCACTCTAAACCTCGCGCCTTTTCAGCGTACTGCGTACCGCACCGTTCACATTTCCAGTTTGCACGTTCTCGCACACAAAGCGAAAAAGCAATATCTGCTGGCGTTCTTTTTATGCCTCCCATCTAACCTCCGTGAATTGACTTATCGGAATGAACAGGTGCGGAGCGCTGACGCCAGGGCGATCATGCCTCTCAACATCCCTGACGCTTCCGGTTGCTTCGTTAAGATTTACCCATCCTGTTTTATCTGACCACTGACAAACAAAAATTGGCTTGAGACCGAACAGCTCGCACCCCGTTTTAAGATCCTGCACTTTTTGCTCAGGGATAATCGTCGTCTGATACTCACCCATTGGTATAGTCCTCACCTTGGCCTCAAGCAGAGCGACCCCCTGGCCTTCCTTGATTAGCGTGTAGTCTGCTCTTGCAAACTCAGGAAACTCCATCGGAAAAACCTTCCACTTTGCCGATAGCAGATGAACTAACCTTCGCTCCTTCTCTCGGTCTGTCTTGGTTTCGTAAGTTGGCATTAGCCGTGCCTCGTCGGCCACGGAGGAAGCGTTATGCCCTTACCGCCGAAAGCTCTAACGAGCGTTTCATAAACCAAAGCGTAGTCAACAGTATCAGCTTCAGTAGTTGACTCCTTTTTAGTGAGCGCCACCTGCACCGGCCTCCAGACTTCATCCTTGACAGAGCTACGAGTCCAATCGCACTCGAACGAACCATCTTTGAAGATCGAGCATCTGATCTCCCGAGTAAAACCAGAGTCATTAAAAAACTTTGCGGTCGCTCGACACCAAACCTCAAGGGCTGATTGCTGCTTTGTCGTGCGGGGCTTACCGGCTTTGACGTGATACGTCCTAACCTTTCGCTCCTCAGCATTGCTCATCACAAAATCGCAGAGCTTTTGCGCCTGATCCTTTCTTTCGATTACCCAAAACTCGCTCATGCACTCACCCCCTGTAGACTTACAGGAACTAGCCGCCGATCTTGATTAGAACAAAACGCCCGACAACGCTCGTGCTGCCAAAGCCCAGCCGATCCTTCGAATTTGTGATAGCGCTGCTTAGCCACCTTGACCACCAAATCTGGCTTCTTGTCATCGAAGTCGTCAATTGAAATCCCCTGATCCAAAAGATTGCGCTTCGCTGCTTTGCGTTTGTCATGCCAAACGATCAGGATACTTGCCGCGATATTCGCCAAATGACTAGACCCAATGAAATCGTATTTCCCAGGTATCCGATTCTCACCAGCCTCACCTTGCGGCTTTCTAACGTGATGAACTAATAGCACACAGATGTTGAACTTTTTGGCGACTGCCGCCAGTGTCTGCGTGAAGTCCCTTTCGCGTTCCAAGTCATCGCAAACGCCCATCATCATCAAGGCATCTAAAACAACCAATTGGCACCCGCGATACTTCGCAAATGCAATCGTCATCTGAATAGCCTCGTCAGGCTTGATTGCATCAACCCTGTCGTAAATGTGAAGCCTCCCCTCACACCAGCCAGCGAATCGCTTTACCCAGTCGAGCGGTGGGCCGGACCTTGTTGCAGCTATCTCCGCATACTGCTCAATAACATCCTCCGCCAGAAGCTCGAGACTAGCCACGCCAACACTGTAGCCCTGCTGCATTGCCGAAAGCCCAACCTGCGTTGTGATGGTTGACTTGAAGTGCCCCGTGTACCCGCCCATCAACACCATTTCGCCAGGCCTGAAGGCAAACAACCCGTGAAGCTTTGCCCAAGGTGTATTGATTCCTATCTGATGCTGACTTCGACGCGACTCGAGCCGGTCGATCAGATCGTTAGCGCTCAGCATCTCGATCGCCTCAGTCTCAGCAAGCTCCTCGTTTACGTTAATGTCCCTAAAATCTACTGTCATAGATACTCATCCGTTTTTTGTTTTGGCGGCAACTTTGCCCAGTTCCCGCGCACTGCATTTTGAAACGCTCTGTCCCAATCCACGTACTGCCTACCGTTAGCCAGCGCATAGCCCACGAAATATTCGAGATGCTCGTCCAGCCGATCAAAGCCTTTTTCTTTTGCCCACTTTTGTGTGCTTTCGGAGACCTTGAAACCGTTAGGTAAAGACCTCTTCTTTTTGACTTGTTTTTCTTGTTTATCTTGAGTGACCTGAGTGTCCTGATTCTCTTGTGTAAACCAGCCTTTAGGTTCTTTCTTGGTTATTTCTAGGTTAGTGTCCCCTTTTGGGCACTGGCTTTGTACCTTTTGGGCACTGGTTTTGTACCTTTTGGGCACTGGTCCCACTTCGGCACCGGTCCCCAAAACGGTACTGATTTGCAAGACGTATCGGTTGTGTCTTCCATCAGTTCTATCGACCAAAATGAACCCGCCATTTTCCAGTATTTTTATGGCCCTCATGATCGCCTTTCTGTCGAGACTCGTGAGCTGGCTAATGAACTTAATTGAAGGACAACACAAACCAGTCTCGCCGTTATGGCATTCGGCCAACGCGAGCAAAACCAACTTGGCAGATGATCGACTGACCTCAGCCTGCCAGGCCCACCCACTAGCAACGAAGCTCATCTTGATCTCCGAGACACAGCGACTATTGCCTGCTTGTATCTCGCTATGTCAGTTCTATTAAGTCGATCTCCTCTTCGCGCAGTAGACCTTCCGATCTCGATCACATAGTCATCAACGGTGGGTTCTTTTTGTTTTGGCTGGTAATCGCCATCACCTATTTGAGAGAACGTAAGTCCCATTGCGCTTATCACTGACGACTGATCGCAACCGGACTTGCAGTGGTAAAGGATCTTTCCTGATCCCGTTAGGGTGATGTGAAGCGATGGGTTTCTATCGTTATGAGAGGGGCAGCAAGCCTGCCATTTGTTGTTACCGCGAGATCGCACTTTTTCTAGGCGCGAAAGAAAAGAGTCTATGCCTGTCACCATATCACCCCGAGTTTTTATAAACATAAGAGGACCGAGAATAGACCATTTTTGTCGACCTTATCAATAATTATTTTGGTTGGACAATCAACCCACTAGAAACTAAACTTTGCTCAGCTCAAAACGCACAGACCGATGAGAACAATAAAAGACATACGGCGCGACAACCTCGAGTACCTTATAAGAACCCGATACGCTGGCGTACCTAATCGCTTAGCTAACGCCGCTGGCGTACATCAAAACCAGATAGCTAGAGTGCTGAAGGGGCCGGTGCCACGAGGCCTGGGAGACAAGCTGGCCCGTGCAATTGAGGCTGCTTCTGGCTTGGAGACTGGCTGGCTAGACTGCGAACACGCAACCGCCGAGCAGATCATTGAGAAAATAAACCTGCTTTCACCAGACCAAAAAGAAGTTATCGAAAAACTGGTAGATCAATTACTGTCAAGTTGACTAGAAAGCCGCTCTATCAGCAGCCAGACTAGCTGGAAGTCGTCATCATCAAGCAACAACATTTTGTGTACGATGTCGTGCATCGGCACATCATTTTGACTCTGCATTATCTTTTTCTTCTCTAAACTATTCTCTATCATTTAGCAAATTCTCGATCTGTATGTCCTATTTTGGTTGATCGCCTAACCATTTCCGTTTACTATTTGTTCAGCCGCTTAATTTACTAGCCGCTAAGGAGTGAGTATGAACAGACTGAAAAATAGTCTCGGAATAAATATAGACGTACATCCAACCCCTCACACAACCTATTCTTTGAGTATGGAAGTCCTCATGCGCTGCTTGCAGGACTCTCATTTCATAGACGGGAAGCAAGTCTCTAATTCTACCATCGAATCCTGGCTTATTGGATACAGTCAGGCAGGGATGTGTTTGCCTAAAGACTGGGATTTGTCAGAGGGTTACGAGGCAGGTTATGCCTACGGGTATGCAGAGGGTGAACACGCTCAAGAGGAGGAGTGGGAATGAGTATTTGGGAAACAATATCTGCTGTACAGAAAGAGGTATCTGAGAAGGGTATAGCTAAAGACCAATCGGGATATCAATTTAAATTCAGGGGGATAGATCAGGTTTACAACACACTATCTCCAATCTTTGCCAGTTGTGGCTTGGTTGTCCTACCCAAGGTGGTTCACTGGGATACCGTAGAGCGCAAAGGCGCAAAGGGCGGGATTCAGTTCCACACAAAAGTGACTGTTGAGTACACGCTTGGCTGCAAGTCTGGCGAAGCGTTGGTCATGACGGGTTGCGGTGAAGCGTTCGATAACGCCGACAAATCAACAAGCAAAGCTCTGTCAATGGCCTACAAAACAACAATGTTCCAACTGCTTTGCATACCTCTCGAAGGTCAAGATCCAGATGCTATCCAGTACGAACAGGATGAGGTCGTCATCGAGGAGCCGAACCTGCCCCCAGAGTCGCTTCTGAAGAAGCTTGAAAAGAAGGTTATAGCAGGCGCTGGAACAGCCGAGAGCGCTATTAACTATCTTCTTTCCAAGTACGAAATAGACGCGACCATACAGGCCCGTATGGCAGAAGCAGAAAAACTTTGCAACGAGAAAGCCAAGGAGGAATCCGCATGATTACCATCAATTACAGGCAGGGCTCTGAGACGTGGAAAGATTGGAGGCGCAACAAGCTTAGCGCTTCAATGGCTCCTGAGATGATGGGCCAGGGGTACAAGTCTAGGAAGCACAGCATCGAAAACTTCGGGAAGGATATTGAGGTCAGCCCTTTCTTGCAGGAGTTATTTGATCGCGGCCACAGAGCAGAGGAGGCTGCTAGAAAAAAGGCCTATGAGATTGCTGGCGAAGAGCTGTTACCCGTTACGGGGCAAATAGAGGATACAGACTTTCCGCAAGAGGCAAGTCTCGACCACATCAAGGAGCTTGATGGCAGGCTTACAGCCAGCTTTGATGGACTGAGCTTCGATAAAAGCATTATTTGGGAGCATAAGCTTTGGAAGCCAGCGATACAGGAGCGCATAGACGTTGGCCATATACCTATCCAGTATCGCATTCAAATGGAGCAACAGATGCTCATTAGCGGCGCCCAGAAGGCATTGTTTATGGCATCAGACCCAGATAACGGCGAGATGTGCTTCCAATGGCATGAGCCCGATATGGAGCTGAGAATGCGGATACTCGATGGATGGATGTCCTGGCTAAAAGATCTTGAGCAGTACAGCGTCATCGACTGCTCAGAAGACAAGTCTTGGCTCGATATGGAAGAGAGCCTTAGCGCCGCAGAAAGTGAGCTTGAGTCAGCAAAAAAGAAGTACGAGGACATCCGTGCGCTTGCCGCAGCTTTTGCGAATGGTCGTCGCGTGATTGGCAGGCAATACCAAGTTAGCACGTTTATGCGGCAAGGAAATATTTCATACGCAAAGGCGTTCAAAGAACTCAAGATCGAAGCCGATCTAGAGCCCTTCCGAGGGAAATCAACCGAAGTTGTAAACATCAAAAGGAATAAATGATGTCAGTTAATAAAGTAATACTTGTCGGCAATGTCGGCACAGATCCTGAAGTTAAGTCGTTTGACAACGGTGGGCAGATTGCAAAGGTGAGCCTTGCTACCTCCAAGAGCTGGAAAGACAAGCAGACCGGAGAGAAAAGGGAGTCTACAGAATGGCACAACCTTGTCTTTCGCGGTGGCCTTATCGGCGTAGTTGAAAGCTACGTCACAAAGGGCTCCAAGCTTTACGTCGAGGGTGAGATTCAGACTAGGAAATGGCAGGACAGTGATGGCAATGACCGTTACACCACAGAGATCGCTGTCCGAGATATGCAGATGCTTGACTCAAAACCTTCAGGAAGCCCAGCTCCTGCGCGTCAGCCTGCCCGAAAGCCAGAGCCTCAGCCTACAAAAGATTTTCCAGAGGACGACATACCATTTTAAGTTGGGCGTCCAATAGTTGGGCGCCAGAAGTTTTTTAGGAGAAGTAATGGAATACAAACAGACAGCGCACAAAGAACGAATGTTTATGTTCAATGAGTACGCCAAGGGTAAATCTGTTGAGGATGTGGCTAGAGAAACAAGCAACAATCCCGCTACAGTGCGATTTGTTATTAACAGGCTGCTCGAGCTTGCGTGGCAGTCGGAAGGTAGAGAGGGCGAATGCCCAGGCGTCAGGCAGCTCAAGAAAATTGGGATGTGGACTGAGATAGTTCTTGTTGCAAATCGTAACGAAAAATTCCTAGAGGAAAATTACGGCAGGCGAGGATCGTCTACCGGCTACGTTATTAGGCCTGAAAGCCTTTGGGACCGTATAGTTAATTGGCTAAAAGGGATATTCAAATGAGTAAAGCTAGACTGGAGCTGGCTAGAGAAAGCCAACGTCAAGCTCGCAAGAAGGTTAGGGCCGAAATGGATGACAACCCAGTCACTTCGCCTTACCACTACAAGGTGGCAGGGATTGAAGTCAGAGATATCCAGGAGGAGCTTTGCGAAAACCTCTCTGGCTTGCCTGCCTGCGACTATGGTAATGCTATCAAATACCTGCTCAGGGCTTACCGGAAAGGCAATCCTTTGCAGGATTTGAAGAAATCTCGATTTCACATCGAGGCGCTAATGCAAATACTGGAGGACCATAATGATTCACGAACCTGACATTTGGAGAAGGGCCCCAAACTGGGCGAGGTACGTTGCACAAAACTCAGACGGTGTTTTGGTCTACTTCGAGAAAAAACCACACGCCCGACTGGGCGAGGGAATTTGGTATGCGGCTGGCAAGTGTGAGCCAGTCGCGTTCAAGCGCCCTGACTGGGCAAAGTCTTGCAAAGAGCGACCACTAACCAGGGAGCCGTTTTATGCTGATTCATCTGGATAAGTGGCTTTATGTGACAGGCACTCCCAAGACAACCTTCAGAGGATGGAAGAAGAAGCTTGTCAAAGGGCAGCACTACTTTGTTAATGGCAGATCAACCTACGTTGACTCAAGGGAGATGGATAAGTGGCTAAGGGCATCAGGCGCTGGCGAGACAAATGGCAACTACGAGTCACAGTCCAAGGTAAAGCGCACACCCTCACGCTCGACTACCCCGATACTCAAGCTGGTCTGAGGAAGGCCATAAAAGAAAGAGAGGAGTGGGTTGACCAGCTAAAGTCTGGCAGCTCACCTCAATCCGCCACCTTTGGTGAGGTAGCCCAGCAATACCTGAATCAAGTAGACATCAAGCATTCAACCTACATTGTCTATCGGAACGACTTAAACAATGTGTGGATGCCAGGGCTCGCAACAAAACCCATTCACACGATCAAGCCTGCGGTTATACGGCAGATACTTAAAGACTATGACGTTACCGGCAAGACAAAGCGGAATGCCCTTATACCGTTAAGGGGAGTTTTTGAGCTTGCAATCGAAGAGGAGCTGGCTGACGTCAACCCTGTAGACGCAGTAAAGATTCGCCGTCACCAGAAGCCGCCGGTCATTAGGTTCACCCCCCAAGAAAAGGAAAAGATACTTGCTCGATTGAGCGGAGACTGCCACCTGTTCTATTTGATTGCGTTTGATACAGGCATGAGGACAGGAGAGATCCTTGGTTTGAAGTGGGAGGATTGGTCCGGCGATACCATAAACGTCACCAGATCCATTGTTAGGCGACGAATTGGCAGCCTGAAGACTTACTCCGCCAGATCAGTGTTCGTGTCTCCTGGGCTTCACAAGGAGCTTTCAGGGAGTGCAAATAGGTTTAGGGGAGGGTTTATATTCCAAACGCAAAAAGGAAGTCACCACAGGGATGACGATAAGTTTAGAAGGGCGTGGCACAGTGCGCTAAAAAAAGCTCGCATTACTTACCGGAGGCCATACACTTGTAGGCATACAAGAGCATCCGAAATGCTTATGGCTGGAGTGGAGCCAGCGTTTGCAGCTCGACAACTGGGGCACTCGATTCAGATGTTTTTAAATGTTTACGCAGAGTGGATCGACGGCGTTAAGGATAGGGAGCAAAAGAACATACTAAGGGGGATAGCGTGAAGATAGTAAGGTTTTGCCAGAAGTGCGGAGACTATGAGGGAAGGGAAATACCAATAAACTCAGCTCAGCTCTACGACTGGATGAGTGGAACTCCACTGGAGATAGCCGCCAAAAATTTGACGGACGACGAATTAAACTGGCTCCTTATTGACGAGGAGCCAGCCTGGCATCAAGGCTGTGAAGATCGAGGCTTTGGCTTCGAAGTAGAAGCCGAAGATGGACCGGAGTTGGACCAAGACCCCACAATTCATTGATTTAAATGGAGCGCCCGACAGGACTCGAACCTGCGTTCGGGTGCCCTGTAGTGCACTGCAATGCCCGTAGCTACTCACTTCCGCTTTCGCCACGGACAATGCAAATCATAAAAGTTGGACCAGATTATTGGACCGACATTCGCTCGATATGTTGGTCATAGTACAGATTGAACCGATCAACATAGTCATCTTTTTGCTCTCGCAGATCGTCTAGCATCTCCTCTTTCTCGGCAGGGCTAATGTCATCGCGATCCCTTATACTCATCTCCCTATCCCTGATTCGCTTGAGCTGGTTATACGTGTTGTTCATTCTTGGATAAAGAGTGCGTACTCCTTTAAACCCTAAATCACTAGCATCTCTCTCTTCAGGAGTCATAGAATCCTTGTACTCCTTGCGAGCATTAATGATTTCTTGTCGCCGCTTATAGAAGGTGTCTATATCTGAGTAATCTGAGCTATCCGCACCAACAAAGATACGAGCAAAGGGGATATTAGAAAGCTCAAGCTTTCGCCCTGTTCCCGCCCTGGCTACCGTATCAACTGCTCCAGTGGCAGTCCGCAACAAGCCGCCACCAGCATACTCAATAACCGCCTCTAATGTTTCTGGGCTAACGTCTGTAGAAATGCCCATAAACTCGCCAGATCTGTACTGAGATCCGCCGCCAATAACGTCATTCAAAAACTGAGCTACCTGCTTAAAGCCCTCTTTTGTTGATGGGTAGTAAAGATAGGCGTCTGCCTTCTGGGCTCCCGCAGGGAAGTTCTCAGGGTAAATCTTGTTGCCAAAAAAGTTTTGGTTAATAGCAATCTCCGTTACGGGTACTAAGAAGCTTGGCGATCCGGTAAGCAAAATATCTTCCGATAAATTTTCGCCACTACGAGCGCTCAGTGGGGCAAACGAAGTTAAGAAGCTTGCAACTAGGTCTCCGAGTATTTTTTCTTTTCTTCTACGAGACCCCTTAAGCGCTCCTTCAATTGCGTCTCCAATGTTGTAGAAGAAGTTGTATCCGTAAGGTAGCGGCCACTTGTAGTATGACCCTTCATCAAGGTTTCCTTGCGAGTCTAACTTTGTTGAGCCTGGCTTTAGGATAACAAGATTCCTTTCCCTGATCGAAGAAGGAATCTTGTCCCAATATGCTTCGCCGTCATCATCCTCACCACCAAACTCCCTCATAAAAGAGGCATAACCAATAGTTGAGGCAGTAATTCCACCGGCAATCTTTTGTGCCAGATTCATTTTCTTCTGAAGCCTTAGATTTCCTTGGCTGTTGACTTGTATTGGACTCAGCGTTCGTAAGAAATTGGCGGTTCCCTGTACTGCTGGGTTAAAGAACATATACCAAGCGTTCAACTTGTTGCCGACCTCACCCTTACGGTTAAAGTTGACGGTTAGGTTTTTTGCCATTGATGCAGCCAAGTCTCGATCAACACCCGCTTTCCTTGCCTCTACATAAGTGGAAAGCCGGACGCCGTTTTCGATGGCAGAGTTCCACCTTTCAACAAACTTTCCAATCTGGACAGCGCCCCTTCTGAACTTGTTGAGAGTGCCTGGCTGCGAGCTTCTCAGTTGAGACTCTATGTTCTTGGCTATTTTGTCCACATCTGGAGAATCGAAATATCCTGTCTTCGCGCCATCATTCAAAAACTCTTGATAATATCTGCGATATTCAGAGGCCTCTGGATCTTTGTCATCGTTGACAGCATCCTCTCTGATTGCGGACTCAATCGCAAAAATTGCTTTTTTGACGTTAGCAGCGGCCTTTGCAGCAATCTTTTCTCCCTCAATCAGTCCGCCCTCCATAGAGCCTTCCGCAGCAATATTCATAACCGCAGTCTGAATATCCCTTGCGAAGTTGGTAAAGGCAAACTGAGGGTTATAGGCTGTGTTGATCGAGGCTAGATATCGAGTTATCGGCCGAATATATTTAGTGACACCATCTAACTGATCGGGTCCGACGTTCTTCATCGCGTTTATAATGCGCTTGTCTGCAATCTTGATGTAGTAACCAACGCCGTCGCGCTTGACCCCAAAGTAATCATCGCTTTGCGCCATCTCAAGCTCAGTCATTCGGGAGCCAGCGTCTACCTTGCCATTCTTAAATCGCCGTTTTGTATCAGGATTTTGCGCTGTAAATACCTGCCATACCTCTGGGTCAGGGTATTGCTCGACCAAAGCCAGGAATGACTGGCCAACCTCGTTCTTTCGATTTCTAATTATCTTTTCTGTTAAGTCCGAAATAGCTTGAATTGTTGGGCTTGCCGCTCGTGACGATCTGCCCATAGCGCGGAAACTTTCCGGCCCTGTAACCTGAAACCCTTTCCCAGTTCTTGGTATTGCGTTCCCGTTGCTATCTTTCTCATCGACAGCAAAGCCTTTAAGCGGCACATAGTAGTCGTATCCATCACGCCAAGAGCTATTGGTCTCTTCAGATATCAAGCCGCCAGCAAGCTGCAACTCCAGAGTGAGCTCTATGATCGCGTAGACTTGATTCGCTAGGTTATCGTAATCTGATTGCTTTCCAGACTTTGCCACCTTATCAAGTATTTCTTTTGCTTCAGCATTCATCATGCCCGATCCGCCGTCAGGCAATGCGGGGTTTATCGCAGCCATCTCTCTGTTGCGCTCTTCGGCGTGCCGAGCGTAAACGTACTCATCTAACTGCGGGATTGATATGTTTGTTGAATCAAGGGTGTCAATAAGCGGTTTGACAAGCCTTATTTCTACCTGCCTTAAATCCTCTTCTGTTTTGTTGTAGAAGGCCTCTTCAACCCGATATGTATTCTGCTGCCTAGCAATCGGACGACCAGTCTGCTCTTCGATCGACTGAATAACACGCTTTATTGGAACAAACTTATCCTGCAACTTCCGAATGTAGAAGTCAGCCATTGATTCTTCTACAGGGATCTTCGGGTAGACGCGACCGGCTTCTGGGTCAAGCTGGTACATTGGAAGCCCTTCAAAAGTAACCTTTTGCTTCAGCTCGTCGGTGAGCGGCACCGCCCAAAATTCACCGTTGTCATCAAACACAGTGAACATTTCATTGCCGTTTACATCGAGGCGAACAGGCTTTTGCCCTGTAATCTTCTGAACGATCTTAGGTATCTTGCGGTTGTACTGCGCTTCGTAATCAAATCTCTCAGACCAACGAGCCTGCACACGATCAGCCTGAGACCAAGCGAGCGCCGTCTTGCCTTCCTCAATAGCGGTAATGATGCTTCGCTTTACAGCAAGCTCAAGGTAGCGGTCATCGCGGAATGGAGAGTCAGGGGGAGCGGCCTCTTCGTTTCTCTCCTCTTTTCTTAGCGCTTCTCTTCTTGCTGATGCGACATCGTACTCATAAGTTTTATCAGAAAGCGCTCGAGCTTTATCTTCAATTCCATAACCAGCAACAAGTTGTGCAGCTTCACCGTAATCTTTTAGACCTGTTCGGTTGTTCCGTAAGAAATCCTGAATTACATAGGAGTCATCGAAATTCTCGTAGCCGCTGGCGCCTGAACGCACTTTATCAACATCAAGTATGTCTGCTGTTATCGCAGTGGAGCCAGGTGTGCTTTCATTGAACAGAGCCTCTCTGCCGAACTCTGTCAGGTAGGGGTCAATCCTCCTGAATGCGTTTCGAATTATTTTAAACTCTTCAATAGAAGGCTCTTGTATATCCTCTTCGATCTCGCTCCGCTCATCGAAAAGCGCCCTTTCCTTGTCATCGGCTTCGTTCCGATCTCTTCTTACTTGCGCGAGACGTTCTGCATCTTGAGTGCGTCCTGCCTTTCTTATCTGAGAGTGCCAGTCAGACTGCATCTCTTCGATGACAAACGTATCCCCAAGGTCGGTTTTTCTATCCGTGGAAATGACGTTGTAAAGAACATTGTCTTCAGGGAAGTGGCCTCTGTAGCGAGGGTAAGTGCCCCACTTGCCATCAGTCGTCATGCGAATTTCGCGGTACTGATCCCAGGTCTCGTTTTGCAGATCGTTGAAGTATTGATATACCTCTGTCTCTCCATCTTCAAACTCAAGATAGCCTTGCTCTAGAAGATACTGCTGAGCCTGAACTTTCGCCTCTTCGAGAGAGTAAACCCCGTCTTCCAGCACATCAGGGGATCTGGCTGCATACCCAATTCTTGTGCTGTAACCTATTTCGTCGTTACCAGAAATGGTGACGTAGTTTACACTCGCAAGCTCGGTGTCTAATTCGGTGTTTGTGTATGGATTTTCGAGATATATATCTTCGGCTATCTGCCACATATTCTCGTCGATCTCGTCGTACATCTCCTCCTTAACGGCGCTGTATACGGCGTCATTGCCGAACTCTTGCAGGAGATAACGCATCTTGTCATCTGAGGTGTACCTGTCGCTCAAGCGTGATTGTTGCTCATCGCTCAGGTCCAAAGCGCCAACGGCAATGTCGATGGCTCTGTCAGAATCGTCAAATATCGCTTTTTCTACGGCTTTTCCAGTACCGTAATTATCGTAATACCCATTAGCCAGGTTATCTGCCATATCCTCCCAAAGGTATTCGTAGTTGGCTTGATTCGTGTCTGGCACTGAATCGCCCCACTCAAGATCCTCTTCCGTAATAGCCCCTGATTCTCGGCTGCTATAAACCTCCTCAAGCATGACCGCCTCTTCTCGCAGATGCTGAATCACCTCATCGCGGGTAAACCGTTGCTTTGGATCACTTGTAAGAAACTCTTCGAGGCCAGTGTAGCGATCCTCGTCAGACTTGAGCCCTCGAGCCTTGAGGAATGAATAAATCTGCGGTCCCAGTACGCGAGCTTCTGGATTCTTATTGGAGGCCTTAAATATCTTGCCGCCTTCATCGAGAAGCACTTGCTCTGCGTTGGAGTAAAGACCGTCCTCAACCGCCGCTCGCTCTCGCTCGCCAACAATAAATGACGGCGCTCCAGATTCTGCATTAGCGCGGTTGTTTATGAAGTTGTCTCTTGCTCTCTTGGCAATCAACGAAATATCGCTGGCCCTCATGCGAGAGAGTCTCAGGAATGTGTTGTTACGCAACCACTCTCGGATGGCGCCAATAACTTCGCGAGTGCGCTGGCGCAGCTTCTTCGACCCCTGCTGGCCGGTATATGCCAGCATCTCATTGACCAATACGGCATTCCGCACGTCTTCATCGAGACTAGATCCCTCTAGGTATGGCCGTATGTTTTCCTCAATGCCAAGCTCGCGTGATAGCTTATCAAAGCCCTTTCTGCCGCCCATAGCCGCCCACATACGGTTGAGTGCCTTCTTAACACCCTCGTCTTTGTACATCGCGTCTATGCCGCCGTGAGTTCCCTCGTGCAGGAGCGCCTCCTCCACTTGCGACTCTGTGGTAAGCTTATCCTTGACCAGATAAACTCTGCCCCTATGGTAAACCGCGTTAATAGAAGCTGGATCTACGCCCTGCTGCCTAGCAGACTCAATGATTTCTTGAGGAAGCTCACTAGACGAAGACCGCACGTCTACTCGATTACGGGCATTCCCGTCCCGACCGACGACCCGATCAATGACCGCATTGAATTTTTCGTCTCCAATAGCAGTTCTAGTGGCGCCCCGCCCTCGCTGGAATAGCGCTGGGTCATCGCTCTGACTCATCTCACCGTCAGTAAAGCTTGTGCCTGTACGAGCGCCCCATTCAATGATTGCTCTTGTGGCGGCATTGGGAAGCGCTGAAGGCCTTGCGGCTTTAATTCTGCGGCTTGCTGTTCGCTCTGTATCACCTAAAGCATTAGCCTTGCTGAGGACATCAGCCCTCATCTGCTCAGAGGCCTCAGACCACCATAGGCCGAACCCTACTCGATTAGACTCAAACCAATCATCTTGACTCTGTTTTGTGGATTGCGCCTGAGAGCGCTCCACCTCAAGGCGGTCTCTCGCCTGAACCTGCTCTGGGCTCGACTCAAAAGCTTCCTGCTCAGAGTCTGTGCGGTAAGGTATGGATCTGCCGGTAATGCGCGAAAGGGATTGAACAACTAACCCAATATTGGCGGATGATCCAGTCATCTCTGTAGCAGACTGAGGGGTTGATACGCTTTGCTGTGACGTAGATACGCCAGATGCCCACCGCGCCATATCCCTAGCGTCGATGTCGCCATTACGCACGGCCTCTTCAATCTGCTGTTGGCTTTCAAAGCCTGCGCTCTCTACTACAAACTTAGCTTCAAGGCTGGATACTATGCGCTCAATCTTCTCCTGCTTGCTACCAGAGACCTGGAGTCCGGCGTCTCTGAGAAGTCTGTCAACCTCCTGATCTTCCTTTCCATTAAGGACAGACGTGAGGCGAGTGCGCTCTTCTTCGAACCCATAATCACGGCGAGCCTCTTGCTGCACATCCGAGAATCCAAACAAGTCGGTGCCTTGGGGCCTTTGAAGTGGGTCGTTAGTTCCAGCAATAGACTCCCTGCGCGAATCAAGGGTGAAGTTTTCGCGCTCTCTGTCTATCTGCGCCTCTCTCTCAAGAGCCTCAATATCGCGGGACTCAATGTTCTGGATATCCTGCTCTGTGTATGACTGGAGCGTAAATCCTTCGTCAACGTCAACACCTTCGGCTGTAGGCTCGTTAATAGCGTTAGCCAGGGCGCGATCTGCGGCCTCGAAGTCCTGCTCCATATAGTAAGGATCGTCAACAACCTCAGAGATGTCCTGCTCAGTGAACCCCTCATCAAGCGCGTTCTGGATAACTCGCGCATCCATCATGTCGTACTTGTTCCCCACGGCCATAATCGGGTTGTCTACTGCATTGTTGGCCTCAAAAAACGCATAGGCAAAACCCTCTGGAGTTTCGCTTCTGGCATTCTTTGTTGCGAGTGACTTGCCGCCGTACTGGCTGTGCATCTTAGAGCCCATTGTTGGCTCTGTAGGAGCAATAGGTAGGTCCGCGTTAAATCGGCCCCATAGCAAAGTCTTCTTTGTGTAATCTTCACCGAAGTGGAAGGGGTCAAACGATAAGCGCCAGGGAGGAAGACCGCCCATCTTTTCGATGCGACCAACGGGATTCTCTACTGCCCAGATATTGGGCTTGAAGTATTCAATCGTGCGGAGTGTCTGATGCACTAGGTCAACGCTGGCAAGCGTTCGCCCGTCCTCATCTTTCGCTCCGAACCACCGAGCGCCAGAAGAGGCGAAATCGGTGCAAGGGCAAGCGGCTAGGATTGCGTGTATATCCTTGCCTTCAAAGTTGCTGTACAGGTCGTTAAAAAATTCTATGCTGAAGTTGTTGATGTCCCCGTATATAGGGTCATCTTGAATATCAAAAGTGTAGACTTCGTATCCAGCCTCAGCCCAAGGCTTTGCCCACGAGCCCGTTAAATCAAACAGTGAAAGAACGATCTTGCCTGAGTTTTCGCTTCGCGTATTTGAGTCTTGCCCCTGGGTTAAAGCGTTTTGCCGCCACTGATCGACTGTCTGGTCCGCCTGTTCTTTGGACATAAAGCCGTTTTGATCGACATACGCCTTTGACTTGTCTTGAAGTCGGACGATCTCGCTTTTTTCTGGCGCCTTGAACACCTGCGTTATTGGGTTGTTTCCGTCAAAATCTCCCTGCATTCCCTGACGGAATTGATCGGCGATTTCAAATAGCTCTTCTTTGCTTACGCCTTGATCTATTGCTCGATGCTCTGGCGCCGTGCTTGGCAGCTCAGCCTGCTCAGCGGCCTCTTCCTGAGCAATAGGGTCTGCAATTTCAAATTGTGTTACAGGCGCTGGCTCGGGGAGCTGTCTTTCAACCTCTGCTCGCTCTTGCGTCGTAAGCTCTCTAGCCGGATCAATACCGCCTGCAATTTGTCTCGTGCCAAATCCTTCACTTGCGGCCTCACCTGCAAAGGCCTGCTGTACAGGCTCTCCACCTGCTCCAAGCTCAGTCTGTTGAGCATTTCCTGTTTCGCCGTAGATTGCATTAAAGCTCTCCTGATAGTATTGATCGACAAACGCAATCTCGTCGTCTGTAAGCGAGCCAAACTCTCGCTCTATTTCGTTGATAGCGCTGTTAATGTAGTTTTGTTCTTGTTGCAGTCCTTGAATCTGGCCCTGCTTTTCACCCATAAAAATACGGCTATCGCCGTATAAAGCATCGGTAAACACGTCAACGACTTCATTGGCAGTTGGCCGCTGAGGGAAGAACCCATTTTCCGCAAGCACTTCGCCCATTTCATCGAAAGTTCTGCCGGTCGATCTGACGGGCCTGTTTTTGCCGACGAATCCTTTAAATGATTCTGGGTCAATGCCCTGAGCAACAGCGTCATCTGTTTGAATGCCACCAAGGCGCGTAATTGCTGTAAGCACATCGACGCTTCCAGCATCCGTCCGTTTAGCAGGAATTTCTTGCGCGGCCTCTATTTCGCTTGCTACGCGATCTAGCTCGCCAATAAGCTGAGTGACATCGCCTGCCTCATAAGCCTCTCTCAACGAAGATCCTGGGGCATCATCAGGAAGCGTCCGAGCCATAGCGTCCTGACTGACTTGCTCGATATAGCGATCTATAGGATCTGGCTGTGCGCTAGAGCGCGTCTCTCTGCGAACCCCGCCAAGAATAAATCTGTCTCCCTCTGGAATAATCTCCCAATTAAAGCCAGGCTCGGCCTTCTGCCGCGAGCGCATCGCAGCTTCAGCGCCTTTTCGCGTTGCAAACCCATCTCCCGCAGACCCCCTAAAGAATCGCGTGGGGGCGCCCTCTACTGGCTCCTGATAGATGACGTTATCTTGGGGTAAAAGTAGGCGGCGCTGAGTTGCAACCACCGGCCCCTGCTCAACGTATGAGGCATCAAAATTAACGTCTGTGTCTGCGGTGATAACCGGACCTTCTAGGGGCTCGCTTGGATCTCGAACGGGGGGTTGACGCAAGAACTCCTGAGACATCTCAGTGCCGACAATCTCGTTGGCTCGCTCTATGAGTCGCGCTCTCAAGCCTTCATCTGCCGTACCTTGGGCGCGGTTGTAAATAGCTTGTGCGTTGCGGAGGCGAGTAGCTCGCTCTGGCTGGTTTACCCTATCGGCGAAAAGGATCTCTTCTGTTAGATCAAAGGGTAACTGGGGGACTTCTTGCTGGGGCTGGAAAGGTGTTGGCGTAACAATCGGTTGGAAAGGTGTTGGCTGTAGCGTGTCCTGATCGAACTGATTGGCAAGCTCTGGTAGCTTTACGGTGCCAGTGTCCGCACTCTGCTGGACTTCTTCAGGAATACCCATCCTAGACCTAAGATCGGACAGGTCGGTATTTGCAAAGCCGCCAGCAGCAGCATTAGCCTGGTCAAGGTTGTCGCCGCCTTGGCTTGCTACATTGGCGCGTTCTCGCTCAGCATTTTCTGTGGCCGCGCTGATGCTTGGAGATAGCCCACCAATCGCACCACCTATGATTGTACCGCCTAGCGCCCCAAGTCCTGCTGATTGCGCTACACCTTCAAATGTATCTCGGCTTGGGTCGAAGGGTTGTACATTGATGTTTGCGGCAATTTGACCGCCACCCTCTTCGATACCCTCCTGAAACCCTTCGCTCAAACCAGACTTGAAAGCCTTCGAAAAAAAGCCATCCCCTTTGACGCCGCCTCGTGCAATAATTTTTTCGGCTGTGTCGGGGATTAAGTTAGCGCTTACTAAGGAAATTACGCTGGATATACCTGCCGCTTTACGGGCTGCTGTTGTGGCGATGTCTGCTTTTGCTTGCTCAGATCCTACTTCTTGAGATAGGGCAAGGTATTCTGCATTCTGATCCCAGACTTCGTCTGGAAGGTCAATTAGGTCGTTGTAAACAGAGCCGCCAACATCGCCAGCCTGAAGTGCCGCGCTAGTGCCTTGACCGGCCGCGACTCCCGCTTTAACAGAGCCAGTTGCAAGCTGAACACCTTTACCAGCGGCGCCTCCAAGTAAAGCCATAGGCGCCTGTTCGACGAGGAAGTTACCCAGAAGATCTAGATCACCTACAGTTCCCCATACCGCAGTTCCAACTTTCCCAAGGAAGCTATCGGAGGAGTCAATTTTTTGCTGAAGATCTGACTGTTTTTCAAAAAGCTCATCAGTCTTAAACTGCTCGTAAAACTCCCTTCCGCGCTCGGCTTGGCGCGTTGCCATATTGTCGAAATCGCCAGTAACAAGACCGTAAACATTTCCTACCGTGTCGAGGAGGTTGTTTGCGCCTACACCAAACGACCCAAGAGTATTGCTCTTGAAAGGCTCGGGCTCAGGCTCAAAATCATCAAACAGGTTTGAAAATCGCCCAGTCCCCTGAGTTTCAGGCATCTGAAAGTTGTCATCGAAAAGATTCGAATACTTCCCCATTAGCGAATAGCCCCTAGTTCTAGCAATCTAGCTACCACCTCTTCCCTACTTTTGCCAGGGTTGTCTTGCATAGCCTCTAAAATTGTCGATTCTTGCGAGCCGCCAAGTTTCCCAGCGATTGCAGACATCAGACTTCTGCGGAGCTGGAAGTCACCGGCACGCGCCGGATCATTAGGGTTTTGCCCTAGCAGGGATGCGTTAAGGCTGTTAAATGTACGCATATATTCACTAAGAGTGTCGTCATCAACAGTAATCGTTCCAAGATTTGTTCTCTCGCCAGATCTGTTAAACCCAATCAGCTCACCGTCGTCACCCTTCATAATTTTTGTGATTGCATTATCGTTGTAGGTGCGCTCATCATTTAGCAGTGTTTTCCGAAACCCTTGGCTAGCCTCTCTTTCTGAAGTTTGGAAAGCACGATTCTCTTGAGCAAGGTCTCGTTGAAATTGCTGATTTACTTGCCGGTCCGCAACAGCATCAGCTCTAGACCGCGCATACTCTTTGTCGCGAATAGCTTGGAGACGAGCCTCGCGCTTTTCTTCAATGGCTTCGCTAAATAGCGTTTGACCGTACTGAGTAAGACCCTTGCCAAGTCCGCCAAGGGCTCCTAATAATCCCAAGCTCATGCCATTACCTCGCCTTCTTCCATCTCTTCATCTTCATCAGGAACACTATCGAGCCGAGTATCGAAATCATCCGGTAGCTGGTCGGCAACCATATCGACCTCATTGTCATCGACCTGCCCCATAGCGGCGGCAAGCTCAGTAGGATCTACGCCGTTGTCTTCCGCGTAAATAAGGATCATCTCTTGCATTGCTTTTGATGCGGTCGGGCCATCAACCTGCATACCCGTCGCCTCAGCAACAGTCAGTATTTCCCCTAGAGTCATAACCCCAAGAACAGAAAGATTTTCCTCGCGAATCTCTCCGCCTGTCTCTGTATCAGCCGACTGAGCAAGCTTGTACGCCAACATAGCGATCATCTGAGGAACGGCAGTAGGTGCGCCATCGAAAGTCTTGGCGATCTGGGTAGCCATATCGTCCTCGTAAAGGCGCTTGCCTACGAACTCGATGGCTTTTGTGAGAGCCTCGTCGCCTAAACCTTCTGGGTCGCTTGATGCCACCATTGTCTCCTCTGGCGACATTTCCTTTTCTTCTGAGCCTGCTTGCTCCATTAGTCCTTTCATTTTCTATCTCCTAGCCCAACACGCCTTGCGCTCTGCGGCCAAAGTTTGGCATTCCTGAATTAGGTCCACTCACTGGCTGGGTAGACTCTGACCCCATAACCTCATATCGCCTGGTAGCTGGATTCCAGCGAACTTGGGGAATATAAGAGCCAATGTTGAGCCCGTATCGCTCGAGCTCCTCATCGCGAAGCTGCTGCTCTCTTCGGTACATATCCTCCTGAGCGCGACCTTGAGCGTACCCAGAAAGCATCTGTCCGCCGGTCATAATTGCCGCCGCGCCGCCAGTCGATGACCAGAAGCCTCCAGCCGCTTCAGGGGCTAAATTGGAGCCTGCACTGCTTAGCAAGCCCTGACTTCCTGCCGCACCTCCTTGGGCAAGACTAGGCAAAGCCGCGTTCATATTAAGCGAGGCGGCACCACCAGTCGCGCCAGCACCAGAGCCTAAAATATTTGTACTCGATCCAACTGTCGATGTCAGAGGGTCTAGTCCTGCCGTCGATAAGGCGTTACTTGCGTTGGCTGTAGATTGCGCGGCAGAGGCCGCAAAATCAGTTGTCCCTGGTATGGGGTTTCCTGCCGAAGTCATCAGCGGGGTTGCCGCCTGAGCCGCCGCAGGGGCAACAGCGCCAGCTCCTGCACCATACGCGCCAGTAATTCCGCCTTTAAGGCTTGACCCTGCCGCCGCAAAGTTACCACCTGCCGCCGCTGACGCCGCACCAGTAACCCCAGCCCACGCGCCTTTAACCCCAGCAACGGCACCTTTAAACGCCCCGCTGAGAGATCCCATAAAGCCCGTTCCGGCGGAGGCACCCCCCATAGCCCCCATAAGCGCCGCACCTCCAAAGTAAACAAGTGCCGCAGTAGCAACGACCTTTAAGATCTTGCTTTTCTTAATCGCCTTCCAAGCCTTAGAGACGCCTTTCTTAATGCCCTTGACTACCTTCTTGATGCCTCGGGTAACCTTCTTAACAACCTTGCTCATTGCATTCCCCTCACATAGGAACAATTCATACTTAGACGCGAAAAGCCTATGCGCCCCAAAAATTTAATAAGACGAGGATCGGCGTTTGGCTCAAGCTCCATTACAGCCACCTTGATGACTGGCCTAGACTTAATCCATCTACCAAGCTCACGAAGTAGTTTGATGCCCTCACCTGGCACCCTTGTGTAGTACAACATAACCGAGCACTGCTGCCGCTCATACCAAAACGATCTTTCGCTCATAGCGCCAACTGCGGCAACCACCTTACCGTCAATCTCTGAAACCCAAACAAAGTGCTGATTGCTAGAGATAGCTTCCTTGATCGTATCCTTAATCGAGTCAGGATCAACGCGAACGGGAAGCGGATCTATCGACACAGACTCAACTGCTATATCGGCGATTGCGGATATATCGGAAAAAGTGGCCGGTCTAATCATTAGGGTATTGTGTCCTCACCTCTGTCATTTTGATCGCCAACGGGGATGGTGGTTATGTAGTTGCCATCTTGGTCGTAGATGTCGCCCGTGTCAGGGTCTAACCAGTTGCCGTTTTGATACTGCTGATAGCTAGAGGGGGGCGTCCACGTAGATTCATCATCATTGCCACCATCATCATTGCCACCATCATCATTGCCACCATCATCATTACCGCCGTCGTCATTGTCACCATCATCATTGCCGCCGTCGTCGTTCCCGCCGTCGTCGTTCCCGCCGTCGTCCATTTCGTCATCGGGTGGTGGAATTAAATCGTAATCAGGATCTTGGATTCTAGCCAAAAGCTCCGGCATTGATGTCGCAAGGTTCTGAAGGTTTGCTACCGCCTGGGCTTTCTGCTGTGGCGTCAAGTTTGGATCAGCGTAGATTGCACCGATAGAGGTCATTGTTTGACCCAGAATCATCGTTGCAGACTGCTGGTCAATGTTTTCTCTCTGGAACTGACGGTCAAGATCAGCCTGTATCGCCGACCATTCTTGCTGGTTTGTTTGCTGCCATTCGCTAAACGCCTGTGCCGAAGCTTGTGCCTCAGCGCTTGCATCGCGGTTGAGTTGTGCCTCGGCCGCCGCAAATGTGTTCTGTATGCTCTGGTATTCAGCCTGTGCATCACGATCGGCCTGAGCCTGATCGCCTCTGAACTGCCTGTCAGCTTCTGCCTCTCCAGACCGGAAGTCTCTATCCGCCTGAGATTCACTTGCTCTGAAGCCAAGCTCAGTTTCAAGGAGTCCGCGCTGTTGCTCGCGATCAAGTGCGCTTTCAGATGAACGGAAAGACTGATCGCTCTCCTGTAGTGAGATGCGAGCATTAATGTCATTGTTCTGGATCTCAAGCTGTTGCAAGCGGTCAAGTTCTGCCTGAGTGCCTTGGAAGTTGTTTTGAATGTCCTGCATCTCTCGATCATTAGCGAGACGCGCATCTTGAAGCTCCGAGGCAGACATACGATCAAGCTCTGCCTGAGTGCCTCGGAAGTCAAGTTCGGTCTCTAAGAGGCCGCGCTCTTGATCTCGGTCAAGGGCTCGCTCGCCAGATTGAAAGTCACGATCAGCTTGGTTTTCTCCTGACTGAAATTCTTGTCGCTCTCGCTCAATCTCAAGGCGAGCATCAATATCGTTCTGCTGTACCTCAAGCTGTTGCAAACGATCTAGCTGAGACTGCTCTCCAGTAAAGTTATTCTGGATGTCTTGCATCTCGCGCTCATTTGCAAGGCGAGCGTCTTGAAGCTCACTAGCAGATAAACGATCAAGCGCAGACTCAGAAGACTGGAAGTCACGGTCTGCCTGTCGCTCAGTTGATTGGAAAGTCTGCTCGTTTTCCTGCAACTCTAATCGAGCATCTATATCGTTTCTCTGAACTTCTAACTGCTGTAAACGGTCTAGTTCTGCCTGAGTGCCTTGGAAATTATTCTGAATATCTTGAATCTGTAGCTCAGTCTGAATTCTTTGATCTTGTAGTTCTGCGGCAGACATTCGGTCAAGCGCGCTTTCGCTACGAGTAAGCTCTCGATCAGCCGCTCTCTCAGTGGACTGGAAATCTCGGTCAAGCGCTGACTCGCCAGATGTAAAGTCTCGATCAAGCTGTCGTTGGGTTGCATCAAACTCTCTGTCGGTCTGTCGCTCATCACGATCAAGCTGACGCTCTCCGCCCTCAAATTCCTGTGCGTCATCTTGCAAGAACCTTGCCTGAGAGCGATCTGCATCAGCCTGAGTAGCCTGATTGCGAGAATCTGCATTAAAGCGTGAGGTTTGATTTGACTCACCTGCATTAAACAGGCTTGCTTGGTTGCTGGCATCTGCACCGAATCGGCGAGACTCATTAAGTGCCTGAGCATCAATTCTGCGATTGTCATTCTGCTGGCCGACATTAAACATATTCGCTTCATTGGTCATCTGGGTATTTGCCAGATTAACCTGATTCTGAGCCTGCTGATTCTGAGCCGCAGTGTCTGCGAATGTTCTAGCGTCCTGAAGTGCAAACGGAGCCGCCGCGTCGATTAGCGCCGCCTGTGCCGCGCCTGCCGCCATACTGGAGTTAAGTAGTCCTCGCGATGCCGCTACTTGCAATCCCTGTGCCGCCGCTCGTCGCATCAACGGAGAGTTTGATGCCAGTATATTTTCTAGCTGCTCTTGGGATAGCTCGTTCTGCTGTACTGCTCGGGTTACTGCGTTTGCCTGCTCTATTTCAGCTTGGCTTGCCTCGCCTACCTGAGCCGCGTTATAGCCTGTTGACTGAGCCCTTTCGGTTTGCGCTTGAGCTACTGGCGTAGAGCCAGGAGGAGTTGGAGTGCTTGGACCGGAAGGCCCAGTCCTGCCTGTCTTCAACAACTGCATTTGCTGATCTTGGCGCTCTAGCATTGGCTGTTGTTGGGATTGCATTGGAGCTGGAGCGCCATCACTCATCCCAGAGGCCAATAGACCCTGATTTGGGTCGGGCGCAGGAGGCTGTCTAGGATCGGTAAGCTTCCTTTGCTGTTCCATTTGAAAATTAAGCGCCATAGTTCTCTCCGTTAAACCAGCTCATAGATGGCATAAAGCGTTAGGTATAAAAAAAGCGCCACTAGGGCGCTCTCTTGGAATGTGTTCATTGGTTAAAATTCGACCCACCCAGTCATAATGTATTTAGTGTTGCTCAAAGGCGGGTTGCCCCTGTGCGTATGCGTAAAGCCTGCTGGCCAAAGTAGGATGTCTCCAGTCTTTGGCTTGAACCTTTTCCCGTAGTACAGGAACTCTGTCTCTCCGCCTTCCTCGACATCGTTTAGATAAAGAATGTAAGTCAGCACCCTATTCGCTGACTGCCGATTCATATTCTCTGTATGCCAAACGTGGTAGCCCTCAGTGGGCTCCGTCTTCTGGACCTTGTGGTGCCAGATATGGTGCTTGTCGAAGTCGTTAAGTATTTGCCACTTTCCTGCGTATTCAGAGTAAACCTCACCCCAAAACACTTGGTTAAAATCAGAGACAACATCTAGCCCTTCAGCCTCTGTCTCCTTAAATGGAAAGTAGGCTAGATCGTCCTTTCTTAGCTTGTATCCTTCTCCGTTAGCCTGCCTATCTATGACGTTGCCAACAGAGTTGGCTCTATCAAACTGCTCAATGACTCTGTTGCAGTAATCCTCAGAGAAGGCAGACTCTTTGTGTAAAATAAAATCAGGGGTTTGAATTTTCAATACGGGACTCCAATGATTCCGGTAAGGTATCAGGGAAGTCTACAGTGCTTGGCCAGTCTCTTAAAGCCTGTCTGTACTCTAATAAAATAGCGTGATTTGGGTAGTCTGGAAGCCTCGCAAACTCGTCTGTTTTAGCAAGCTCTTCGTCTCTCCACTGTCTTGCGTCACCCGCGCTTGTAGGAAGCACCACTAAGTTATAGTGTTCAAAATTTTCTTCTACAAACTGCTGACTGGCAACGATTCTATTAACAACATTCCCATCAGCATCTAGTATCTCCCAATGTGATCTAGTTCTTATCATCGCTTAGCCCTCGTAAACAATTAAAACACAGCCGTTTCCGCCTGCGCCGGCTTCAGAAGAATTGCTCCCAGCGCAAGCACCACCACCGCCACCAAAATTCGCGAATCCACCAGTGCCGGTACCGGTGTTGCTTTGACCACCTGCGCCGCCACCACCAAGCGAGCCTGCTTGGCCGCCACCACGACCGTGACCGGAGCCACCTCCACCTCCAGGTCCGGCCGCAGGAAGGTTAGTGTTGGAGGTTGTTCCTGGGGCACCAAAGCCACCAAGCCCAGCCAGCCGAAGGTGCATTGCTCCTGCCGTAGATGAAGTGTTATTAATGCTACCGGCACCATATACGAAGCCGCCGCCGCCCGTGTAGGCCGACAATGCAGTCTCGTTTACGTGGTTGAACGATAAGCCAATCCCTATGCCGCCGCCGCCGTTTGTAAATTGGCTGGCGCCTGCGTTTTCTGTTCCACCGCCGACTCCTGCGCCACCCGATAAAGAGGGATTGTTTGTATTCATAGTGGCATTGCCAGAGTTAAATACTCTGCCATACAGGTTTACAGAGCCACCACCAGTAGCCGCCGCATAAGTGGTTTGGGTTACATTTTTTGTCGCGTTACCACTACCGCCTCCGGTGTAGTTGAGATCACCGCCTGTTCCGTTGCCGCCTGTGGCACCTGATGTCGTGCCTGCGGTATTGAAAGCGCCGCCGCCGCCGCCAGCACCACCATTGGCGGTAAGAGAAATTGTTACGTCGGGAGAGTTTACGGTTGTTTGCCCTCCAGCAGTCCCGCTGTTTCCAATATCGCCGCCAGCTCCTCCAGCGCCTAAAACAACAGTAAGTCGGTCCCCAGCAGTCACATCAAGCCCAGTTTTAATTGCCGTTCCGCCAGCGCCTCCGCCGGTCGCCCTTAAATGATTCCCTGTGCCTGAGCCTCCGCCCCCACCAGCACCAATACAGTAAACGCTTACTGTTCCGGTTGCGGGGAAGATAGATGTTCCTGAATCAGTAATAGAATATTGTATTGGGGCTCCGGCGACTCCACCACCGCCGCCACCAAAAAATCCTGATAATGAACTCATTAGATGATCCTCCAGCCCTGAGTTGCGTTGCCTGAGTAAACAAACTCAAGACCTATATACGCTTTGTCGATTGTCATATTCTCTGCCAATCCCATAATGTTCTGTGAGTTTCTGCCGACAGTCGTGTCGGTGAAGTTGCCCACGCTAATGTAAACCCTGTCACCCGCAGTAGGTGAAGCGGGTAGTGTAATAGTTCTTCCCGAAGCTGTAACCGTGCAGAACTCACCATCAGCAAGGGTTTTGTTCGTTGCTGTAGTGGTGGTTGTTGAGACAAGCCTGCTTGCGGTTGTAGCGCTTGTAGCGTTACCACTTAAAGCGCCAGAAAATGTTCCAGCGGTAAGAGTGTTTGTAGATGGATTGTAGAAAAAGTTAGAAGCGCTGTCTTTGTATAAATTACCGCTTGCGGTTGTTGTATTATTAGGATCAGTAAACACCATTCGATATGATGTACTAGTGCCTGTTGCAGTTACTCCTACTGTTGAGGCTGATCCTGCATTTCCCGTAGTGCTTCCACTGCCTGTGATATAGCCAGCGCCATTTGTGAGCTGGTTATTGTTTGTGGGAATTACAGGCGTACTTATGAGGTTGTTATAGTCAAGGTAGTACGACCCGTGCTGACCGTCGAGCAGATCAGCATCAAGATTAGAGTTTGCGCCATCATTCTCCGAATGCCAGATTTCTGTGCTGGCACCAGTAGCGCAAGTATTGAGGTCGATGTATGCGCCTCTGCTATTGCCCCCGCTCTCAAAAAAGCGAACGCTGTTTGTTTGTGCATCTAGCGTTATATGGGTTCCCGAAAGGTTTGTCGTAGGGGGCATTGTGAGATTAATCTCGCCGCCTTCCCCGCCAGAAACCGAAGTGCCTCCTATTACGGCGACACCGTCAATTAGAGTAGACCCAGTAATATTAATTCCGCCACCAGACTCCTGAATTCGAACATCATTGTCTTCAGCGGTACTGTTCTTGAAGTCGATATAAGCGCCAGAGCCTGCGCGAGTGATCTCAATAGCTCCGTCTGCGGACAATTGGACTTGGTTGCTACCAGAGTTCATTGTCACTGCGCTAGCAGTGGTTAGTGTCCCAGGAAGAGTTGACGCTCCATTGCTGTCGTTGATCGTTGCTGTCTTACGACCAGCCCAACCACTTGCCCAGTTATCTGGCGAGGAAACAATCTCTATGCCATTTTCTGCGTTAAGATAAACCTTCTCGCCAGTCTGACCTGTTGCTTGGCCGCTGGAATCGCCGCCGTTAAGAACGAGCTGTGTGCCGTTGTTCGTTCTTACTTCTGCCGTAGTAACAAGAGGGGCTGAGTAAGCGCCCGTTGTAGTGTAAGTGCCAGTACCTGATCCCTTGTTAAGCAGGTTTGCAAACGAGTGGCCGTGGCTATCATCAGTAACAGAGATTGCGTTGTAAGTTCCGCTTACATCCCCGCCAAACGTGGTCGATGTTGTAAGTGATCCCGTGATCGCACCGTAGCGACCGTCAAGGTTTACAACAACCGTTCCGCCATCGACCTGATTCAAGGTCAAGTTACCGTTGTTTATATCAAAACTAACAGTTGTGATCTTGTCGTTGTACGCTGTGTTCCAGTTGCCTACCGCAGTATCAGTGATCGTGTTGACGCCCATAAGGATCGTGTTGCCATTAGCGTCAAGCTGACCGCCAAGCTGAGGCGTGGTGTCGCTTACTACGTCAGTGATTCCGGCAGACGATCCATCAATTGTGAAGTTGTTGCCTGTTCGGGTGATTGCAATCCCACCACTACCAGAGAAGTCAATTGTCTCCCCAGCAGAAATGTTCTCCGCCGTACCTGCGCTTGCCGAGACATTAAAGTTTGTAGTGTCAGTGTCAGTAGAGGTAATTGTTACTGTGTTACCTGAATTTGTTACCGATGCACCCCCTGCACCTACAAAGGTAACAGTTTCGTTTTTGCCAATAGCCTCTGTGCTGGTTCCGCCGTTTAATTGCCAGCCCTGATAGTTGTCAAAGACAGTGCTGTTAAATGCGTTAGAGCCGAGCGTCTTCTTCTCAACAAGACCTGCCGCCGTAATCATTAAAACGGGGTCTGTTGTTGAGGTTGTCGTACCGATGTTAGTAAAGTTTACCGAAGCGTTTGTTGCGGTAAGCGCGCCAACCGATATGGCGTTAGTGGTTGTATTGCCGTTATTCGTTACTTCATTCAGCGTTAAGAGGCTTGGCGGGACATAGGCGCTATCCCAGGCTGATCCGTCATAAACCTTCATCGTGCCGTTGTTAGTGTCGAAGTAAAGGGCTCCCGTTAGAAGACCATTGCCGTCATTGTCTAATGTTGGATCAGATGCCTTTGGCCCAAGGTAGCGATCATCAAATGAATCGTATGCCGCGACAGCGTTTGTCTCTGCCGTCTGTGCAGCGCTGGCACTGCTAAGAGCCTCACTTGCCTTTGTTGTAGCAATGCCAGCCTGAGTAGTTGCAATGCCAGCCTGAGTAGTTGCTGTGCCTGCGTCTGTAGATGCTGAGTTTTCCGAGGCCAGCGCATTGCTTGCTGATACTGACGCCTCGTTTGCTTTTGTGGTTGCCGTTCCTGCTGATGAAGCTGAGCTGTTAGCAGAGCTAAGGGCATTAGCCTCTGATGTCTGAGCGGCAAGTTTAGCCGCCTCTGCGTCGTCTGCGTGTCCCTCTGCAATCACGACCTGAGAGGTCATAGCCGTCTCAACCCAGTTCTTGGTTGTCGCGTGATCTGCGTTGACTGGGGTGCCTACAGGTACTGCGGCAGAGAATCCCTGCTCTCCCACCTTTGGCGTTGGAAGTCTATCAAAGCCTGATACCGTATTATCGTAACGGTCATTAACGTCAGCCGATCGAGCGAGATCTCCAGAGCCAAGCGGAGTTAGATCGGGTACATATTGGTTTGTCATCTAGCGAGTCTCCTTGGAGAAAAATGCACCGTAACGCCATATAGCGTGTGAACAGAGTCTGTGGCGGACGTTGAACTCATAAGAATTGCAAGGTTCTTACCTACTAAACTCAAGCGGACCCTGGCGTCGTGGTGATACACCGAGTCCCAGTAAAACTGATCCCATACCGCGAAATCCCATAGCGCACCATTAGTCTGCCCTAGAGAGCCTGTGGAGCCTCTAGAGTAAAGACCTTTGCCGTAGTCGGTAGTGCCGCTTACCGCCAGATTCGTTGAGTCCCCGTCTACTGACAGGTCTGGCTGTATCATGCGGAATCGCTTGTATTGCGATGGAGATCCGTGATGGTGAAAGCTAGTTACAAGGTAGGCGTAAATTTCCTGCCCAGCAAAGTTTGTGCCCACCTCTAGTTGGTAGACATTGCCATCATCAGATCCAAAAAAAGATACAGGGGCGTTGTTTGGGAATAGCCCTTCACAAGCGCACTCAACAGAGTGTTCGTAAGCCACTCGCATAGCACCAATGAGTTCGGTGCCTGCAAAGGTAAAGTATAGCCCCTGACGGCCATTATACAGTCGATATTGGCTAGACGCACGACTAATTACTGCCAAAGACCCCAGCGGGAAGTTGCTCATATATGAAGCAATCTTCTGGCTTAAAAGCGCATACGAGAAGTTGCCGTATGCCTGAGTCGCGGTCAGGCTCATTACGCCCTGCTGATCTAAACCGATAATCTGGCCACCAATATTCGCCATTGTCTTTGGATAAGGACCGATCTCCGTCATCGTGTCCAATCGGAAGTTGGCGCTGGTGTCCCCTGAAAGGAGCTGCGTCTTGTTCTCAGAGCCGACAATCAAAGCGCTTGGTGCCGCCATAAGGTCAGTGATCGTGTCCCCTACAGCAACCTCAAAGGCGTTTTGAACGGGGTCATATCCCGATGGGTTGCCTGGCTCGCTTGCAACCAGACTGGACTCTACACCTAAAAATAGCTGAGTTCGATATCCGGCAACACACGAGGGGTCATCTGTCCCAACTCCGGTCGTTATCTGGGTAAGCGTAGTCCCATCGAAACGGACTGCCTTATCAACCCCATTAACGATATACATCTCTTCCTGAGCGTCCTGCCCAAAGAAGTTGTAATTGACGGCTCGATAGTCGCCCCCGACTGACCACGTAAAGGTGTTATCAACTTCTGACCAGCCGGAGGTGGTGGCCTTGTATAGTCGAGCGGCGGAACCATCTTCGCGAATTGCATAAAGCTCGTTCTTGTAAACGTGTACAAGAAGAACAGAGCCCTGCCCAGGGACAGACTGAGATGCAGTAGCCTGCCCATCATATAAGTCATAGCCGTAAATGCGACGATAACCACCACCAATAAGACACTCATAATTTGTAGCGTCCAATACTTCGCCTGGCTGAGTAGCAAGTGGTGGAGCTTCAATGTTCCATCCTCCAATTAACGGGAAGTAACTCGGTGTAATCATACAAGGCAGTCCGGCGCTTCAATTTTGGGAAGCTGATCTCTCTCAAGTGTTGCGAGCATCATTTCGTAATTGACGACAGCCTTCTTTTCCAGCTCTAGCGCATCATCAAACAAGGCGTAATCACGCAAAGCTGAGTAGACAATCAACATATGGTATTGAGATGGCATCCCTGGCGCGTCAAAGTTTTCAACCATTGACACCGGAACACTGTAATACTCATAAGTAACTGTTTTGTCAGAGTCTGGCTTGGCGTTAAAAGCAAGCTTTCCGTCTGGGCGGATTGCCCAAGCAGAGGGCTCCCCTGCCTCTATGTCTCGATAAGCATCGGCCAGCTCGTCATAAGTCAACTTTTGCAAATAGGTCTCACCAAGAGACACTCTTTCGATGACCTCCACGTCTGAAGGAAGCGTTACCAAATAAGTATTTGCGGTGAGTGTGGATGAGCCGCTAGACCACATCCACGCCCAGTCTTTCCGCATAGACTGGATCTTTAGCCAACCATCATTAGTCCAATCAACAATACGGCGCATATCGCCAGTTTGTCCGACAGTTGAGGACGGCCCTGTGTCGGCTATCCCAGTCTCTCTAACGAGGCGTTGGCAAAGTTCCAGAAAGGTCATAATTAGCTCTCGATCCTAAATGGGTAAGTAGGTACGCGCTTACTAGATCCATCCTTGGGATTGATAATTAGCTGTTGCGCGTCGTTCAGTACGTTTACGACTTCAGGAGGAACGGCAACCGGCTCACCGCGTCGTATACGGTAGCTTTTACCATTTACGCCAACGAATGCCGGCTGCTGGTCTTGCTCGTCCTCTGCAATAATAATAGTGACCCATCCCTTTTTTCGGTCTGGGTTATCTTCTTTAACCTTTTGATCTGCCGCCGGTTCTATTTCAATTGCGGCTTTGATCCTAGATCGGAGTGTTTCAGCACTCGGATTGCCCTTAATAACTATGCCCAAAATTCGAGCTTGTTCTTTGAGCTGGTCGATACCAAGGTTGTAAAGGTTTACTTCTGACATAAAAGTCTCCTGCGGCCATTCGGCGGCATAATTAAAAAAGAAGGGGGCCGAAGCCCCCGTTGGTACTGCTAAAGCCTATTAGAGTGCGCTTGCCGCAACTTCAAGGCGAGCCATCCAAGCTTGGTTAGCAATGAAAGACTTGTGATAAGTCTTCCAGCCAACAATGCCCTTCTGGCCGAGTGGATCGCTCTTGTCGAGCTGGCCTGGGTTGATGATGGTGGGAGTCATAGCTTCCGCACCTTTCAGAGCAACGTGGCCGTAGGCATCCTTTCCAGCGTATATAATTGGGTATACGTCAGAGTTAGTGCCAGTGGTAGAGAGGGTGTTGTTCGTGGTTGCCGCACCGCCAGCGTCCTCGATCTGAGTCAGAACTGGAGTAAGGATGTAGCGAACATCTTCTACTTTACCAATCTCATAAGGCAGCGCCTTCATTGAGCCGTACTTTTCGGTAGGCACAAAACCAGTCAAGTCGCGGATGTCCGCTTCTAGATCAGTGTGTGCAAACGCGATAAATGCAGCATCAACAGCTTCAGTGCCGTACTTAACAGACGAAGAAAGCATAGAAGTTACTTTCTTCGCTCGCTCTGCTTTTAGTGCGCGAGTAATTGCACGCTGCTTATCCAGGCTGATGACTGAATTTACGTCAGAGCGCTGAGTGCCGTTCTGATAAAAGACGTTAGTGCCGCCCTGAAGAACGCCCCACATCAGAGTCTCGATGGTCTCTGCGGCCTGCTCGCCACACATCATCGCTGAATCCTTCAGTACGGGGTCTTCTGCCAAGTCGTGAACAACATCGGTGATTTCAACGATGTCGCCATACTGGCTCAAAGTGACTGTTACGTCTTCATACGTCATTGCCTTTGCAGTAGGTGGAGTACCTTCTGTCAAAGGGGTTGTTGCTACCGCCAGAGGTACAGGGCGACGGAATTTAATTACATTCGCCTTGTTCTTTGGCATTGGCTTGGTCATACCAAACTTTGCCAAGCAAAGAATGGGTTCTGCGTGGGCGAGCATTTCCTTGGCCGCAAACGCATTGGTGCGCTGCGACAAGCTCGTGTAAGTTGTCGTTGCCATTGTTAAGTCTCCTATTGAGTGCTGATTGGCAAATTAAAGGTTAAATAATCGACCGATCACCTACCCAATGAGGAAACCATCGCTGATGCGGCTTTCGCGGCTTTGCTAGGTAACGTCATTGTTTGGGTGTTAGTCTTCAAGCAAATAATCCTTATCGAGATGCAAAAAACTCAAATGCGGCTTCGAAGTCATCTTCTGGCGGCATATTAGAGCGTGATCTGCCCCCTCGAGTCGGGACTGTTTGCGCTTGTCGAAGCTGCTTCTCACGACGCTGCTTCAGTTCTGACGACGCCTGTTGGCCAGGCATCAAGTCATTCTTGTAAGTCCTGAGCAAATAAGCGGCATCTCCCGCTTGCTGGCTGGACATCATGCTTTGGATATTATGAGGCTGAGCCTGAACCCAGGCCTTAAAGCTTTCAGATTGCGCTACATCGCGATAATCTGGGTGCTCCATCTCTAATATCCTAAATTGATCCTGCACATAACTCTCTTGTGCTTGCTCTTGAATAGGCTGAAGTTCACGCCGAATTGACTGGATTTCCTGCTCATGCCGAGCTTGTAGCTGGGCAAATTGAGACTGGACGCCCTGTGCAATATCGGGGTAATCATCTTGCAGCGCTTTCCATTCGCTCGGCGTCATTTCTGAGTCAGAGCCGGATCGCTTAACTTGGTTTTGAAGTTGGTCGATTAGCTGTTGCTGTTCGGTCAACTTTCTTTGAAAGGCATTTTGCCTTCCAAGGTCTGAGTTGTATTTATGCTGCCAGAGCTGTGCTTCTTTTTCAGCCTGCTCTAGCCGCGCCTCGATAGAATCCTCGGGCTCTATTTGCCCTTGGTCTTCTTCTTCTTCTTGCCTTTCCCGTAGCTGTACATCTTCAGCCTCCTCTTCAGCAATTTCAGAGCCTGACACAGGCTCAATTTCATCGAACGAATCATTATTAGATTCACTTGCTGGATCACTGGCCAGCTCGTCAAACGCATCCTCAAATGACTGTTCTTCTGGTTCGTTACTCATGTTTTACTCCAGCGGCCCGAAGGCGGCTTGTTAGTCTTCATCAAGAGACGCTAACGCCTCCAACCTATCCAGAATAACCAACGCACCGCGCTGCCTATCTGAATCCCTGTCAGCAATCAGCATCTGGATCGCATCCTGACGCTCTTGCTCAATAAATTTAAGAATGTCTCGCCAAGTAGCCGAATTAACATCAATTGCCATTAGAAGCTGTCAAATCCTTTTTGTAGGTTTTGGGCTTTAAGCTGTGCTGCGGTGAGCTTTATGTTCGTGTCTGCTGCGGCTTTATCTCGAGCTGTTTTGTTCTTCTCCGAATCTATTGCAATTCGCGCTCTAAGCTGCCGGTCAGTCATTTCAGCTTTAGCAGCAATTTCAGCAATCTTGATTCGCTCTTCTAGCTTGAGTTTTTCGTCTGCTATACGAGCCTCTAGCTGGATTTCCTGCTCTTTAAACGCCATCTGCTGCGCTTCAATCTGAGCTTCCACCTGAAGCTTCTGCTGCTCGAGCTGGAACTTAGCCTGCTCCAACTGCATCTTGAATTGCTCTGATTGCATTGCTGGATCTGGCTGTTGTTGCATAGCCATCTCCTGATCTTCCATCTCAGCAATGTCTGCGGCTGTTTTGGTGATCGCCTCATAGGGCACTTCAAGCGACTTGGCAATTTCTTGGTCTAGGCCTGCCCAGTCTCGACGCTTGAAGAACTCTGGGTTTTGCGCTGAGATGTTTGCATAAACCATTAGGTTTTCTTGCTGCTTTTCTCTGACAAGCAAGGCGCCAGATCCTCTGGCCTCGATTGAAAAATCGCCCTTGATTGCTGGGTTGCTATTGAACTGCATATTCCAATCGTAAAAACGAGTAATTAAGGGGCGAGTAATGTCGTCATCCCAGTTCTTAACTGCCTTTCGTAGCACGATATTTGAGCTGTTCATTAGCATCGCCATACCAGACGATGTTTTTGTGATATGCGGAGCCGCCTCTCCCTGGGCAATCAAAGGAAGGTTTGTCTCTTCGTCAGCAAGCTGGCGAGCCATAGAGAATATGTTGCCTAGTTCAACCTGATGACTTGGCGTAGAAAAGGACGCAAACGCTTCGCCTACTGATCTAGTTTTGTCACGCAAATACCAAACTTTCTTCGGCGTCATCTCCCAGCTACCGTCTGCCGGAGACAGAAGCTCTTTATTTATAACAAGCTGGTCCGCAACAGAAAGACCAGCGTTATCCATCATCATTCGCCAAGATGCGTTAATAACCCGCTGCGGGTTACGCATTAGGTAGGGAACGCCAAATCCAAAAATGGAAGACTCATCCTTCTCCCAGTTAAAGACCGCAAAGGGGCGGTCATTAGAGTCCATTGGGTTAATGGCAACCTTGATAACCTTGTCACCAGAAAAGAAAACGACTGCCTCTACTTCATCATCTAGCTCGTCAATTTCTGTCTCGTCTAGCGAGCCCTCTTCCTGCATATACAGTGCATCAACAAGCTCTGACTTTGAGATAGGGCCGTGATACTCCCATATCTCATACTTATTACCTTCGCCAACAGTATTGATCCCAGTAATGTTTCTGATGTCGTCGATAAAATCTCTGGCAATGTGCGTCGATTTTGCTTCGCCTCGAACAAGCTCTCTTATCTGCTCAACCAGAACGCCAGGGAGCTTGGACATTTCCCGAAGCTGCTTTTTCGACATTCGACGCCGCTCAAAAATAAACTCAGCCTCGTCAACAGTCCTTGCCGACATATCAGGGAAAAAATCCCAGCAGTCCACTCTTTCAACAGTAGGCTCTAGGGCTTCAACAACTTGCAAGACGCTCATGCCATCAGGCATTACATCCCAACGCTTTTTTGTTCTGCCGATGATAATCGGACCTTTGACTACAGCAGTTCCTAGCTGGCAAGCATCGTGGATTACGTCACGCGCTTTAATCTGGTAGCGAGACTCAACTAGCTGATCGTCGATTTCATTTTGCATCATTTCCGCAGCTTTGTTTGCAATAGCAACCTGTTCCCGCGCATACAAAGCAGGATCTTGGTCGCTTTGCGGCACCTGCTCAGACATCGCCTCAATTTCAGGTACTGGCGTTGGGTTGATTGCAAAGTTGCGGTCATCCGTTGGGAACAGCATATCTTGCAGCCTTGCTTCGGCTGCATTGGTTTTGTTGCGCGTAATGTTTACAAAAACCTCAGAGCCTCTTGCCTTGGCAAGCTTCGCCGCTTCGTCAGCAGAGTATTCCCCGTGATACTGGCGCAAATCTTCAAGCCAGCGCTGCTCAATCTGGCTTTTTTTGGCTACCTGCTCTGTGCATAGCTTGCTAAGCCTAGAGGCAAAGATACTAAGACGCTCGGCTATTTGAAGTTCAAGCTCTTCTTGTGAACCCGCGCCTTCAGCGTTGTAGCTCATATCATCCATAGGGTTTCCCTTTAATACCCCGCAACCTTGTCAACAACAGAAACAGACTGCGGCATTTCGAAATCGTCAATCGTAAGCGGCTCTGCAAACGTCAGCGCCAAGGCATCAGCGCAGTCGGTCGATCTAAGACCACGCTTCTTAATATCGTCTTTACTTTCCAGTTTTCTACGCTGGTTTGAATCGTGCTTGTATTGCGGTGCAATCAAGTCTGTATGCAAATCATCCCTATCGGGGATCATTACCGGCCTGTCGCCATCTAACCAATCTCGCATTTCCCACCACATTTCCGCTCTGCGGTTAATGAAGCGTTTTGGGTCGAGCGCCGCACTCCCGAAGTTAATTCCAACAACCACATTCCCGTGGCCAAGCTCTTCGAGGCGATCAACAACGCCAGCGCCCAGGCCACCAACATCAATGGCAACCTGATCAGGCTTCTCATCTTTAATGATGGTGTGGACAATGCCAGCAACTTCCATAGTTGATAGTTTTTCGAAAACTTCTAAGTCGTACACTGAGCGACCTTTGCGGCGAACAATGGCAGTTCTGTCATCTCCATATCTCGCCGGATCAACCCCGACTATCAACGGGCCAATTGCAAGCACTTTGTTTTGTCTTGCCTGTACTACCATTTCTGGGCGTATCAAACTTTGGCCGCCGGAGACCTGAAAAGCCTCTTGGGCAGTCATCGGATATTCCTGTCGGAAAGCGACTAATCCATCGGTTCCATCGGCAGAAAGCTCTGCGATTTTCGACCTTCTGAAAGCAAGCTGCTCATCATCAATGCCATACAGCTCTACCAGCTTCTGCTCTTCAGCAGTTCTTTTTAGTCCAAGGCCAAACTTGCGGTACTCATCCTGCCAGTACCAAGGCACAAATATTGCCTGAAAACCACCCTCACCAGCCTCAGCTTTTATCCATTGCTGGTAAAAATAATTGCCGACTCCGTTGGCGGTGGACTCCAGAATAATCTCTGTGTCCTCTTCATCGGGCACTGCCTGCAAAATGCCTTTTGCGTGTTCTGCCGCGTTAGGCCAGTACGCAACTTCAGACCCGTGAAAATACTGGATCGTTGATCCTCGCCCTACCGACTTGTTGCCTGCTGTTCCTACTTTGTATCCAGAGTCCAGCTCATCAAAGGCCAGCTCTTTTGCGTTAGATGCGCCAGTAGAAGGCTTTACAAACTGAGGCGCCTCTTTGTGGTAGCGCTCCACCATCTCAAAGAGTGATGCTGTAGAGTCTGCTTCATGCGTTAAAATAAACGCCCTGACACCAACCCTATGCGTTACCTTCCAGTAGTACCGAGCCTCTGTGTAGGTCGATACACCTTGCTGTCTGCCTTTAAGGACAATCGCCCTTACCCTTCCAGTTTTTTCTTTCTGTTCCTGTATACAGGCGTGTATATACTTTTGCGCCTTATTCATCTCAAACGTCTTTACTTCACCAGACTTGGATCTAATGTAAAGACAGTTTCTAGCGTAAAAGTCGAAGTCTTCTTTTAACCGAAGTCGGGTTATTTCAAGCTCTTTAGCCATTCTTCGTGCGACAATTCCGTAACTGCCGCCTTGACTTCGGTTGTAGAAAGACGGGAATGAATGTAGGGCGCGGCGGCTTTAGCGGCCTCAATCCTATCTTTCTTTTCTTCAGTTGGATTCTGATAGATGGATGCTAGGTACTCCAATGGAGACAGCTTGCCATCTGATGTAACTTTTTCTATCTGAGCCTTTGACGCTTTGCTATAAGACCCTTTTGGCCTGCCTCGTCTTTTTGGCGGTACTTTTGCTTTCTCGTCTTCAGTCATCATAAGAGCCTTAACTGGTTATCCAGCACAAGGTCTGTCTTCTGGTTAATGCGATCTATATTGTTTGGTAGCGCTTCTGTGCTGGAAAGTATTGTCTCTAGCATCTGCTTAACCTGGGCATCGTCATAATTTGACAGCTTGCCAACAAGCGATCGAACAGCAGAAAGCTCTTGTTTAGTTGCAATTGCTGATAGGTCTGGCGCAGGAATGCTGCCAATGTCCTCTTTGACATCAGCAATAGACTCAGCAATAAAAGTAAGCTCGTCCTGCAATTCTTGCATCTGCGTCCTAATCGACGACAAATCTTCCGTATTGTCAGGAATATTTAGTCCAGAGATCCTATCCAGTATCTCTGAGCTTTCTGGAGCCCGTGAGACGCCAATAGCCTCCATAATTGGGTCTAGGTCTATGCTGGGTATATCGGCGCTCTGAGAGCCCTTGACGGCCTCGTAGAGACCATCGAGTTTGTTGCTCAAAGTGCGGATCGCATCCGAATAATCTTTTTGTTTGGTTGCTCGCTTTAAATGCTTTGGCGCAGCATCCCAGATAGTCGATGGCGCAGGGAACGCAGGTATCGAAGCCTGAACAGTGCGCTTGATGTCCTTCTCAGACAATGATCCGGCAATATCTGCCGCAACGCGCCCGTCATCACCGAACGTAAATCGACCGGCAACTTCATCCGCAATTTCTGTGGAGTCTACGTCTACAGTCCCAATCTCAGCCGCCGTGGCCGAAGCAATGCCTGCCGTTGTCATTGAAGGCTCTGCGAACTGAGTAGCAACCGCCGCCGCTAACTGGTTGTAATCAATGGTGACGTTACTCTTAATACCGAGGGCAGATACCGTCGCAGGGTACACCGGCGATCCATCCGTAAAGTAATACGGGGTAGCGTAATCATCTGAATACAAGATCCCCGTTACCGCAACAATGCGAGGGTCGTATATCAGCTTCCAGTTGTTAATTAAAAAGTAAGTATCGCCAGTCTGACCGCCAGGAATCGGATCAAGGCCGGTAAATCGCATTGCAAAGTAATAACGCTCGTTATCACCTCGCTCAACCCACCTGACCCAAGCCGAGTAAACGTCATCGCGTATGTCTAACTGTGTGACACCATCGTTGACGTGTATCTCTCTGGTTGCGCCGTTGAAGTTGACCTTTTCATCGGCCAGCCATTCTTCACCGTGACTGACCCAGAGAGACAGCGCCATTTACTGGACAATCTCTTTCCAGTTCACAGTTATCATAAGCTTCACGTCGCTCGTAAATGCTGTGCGGGTCTTGGCAAAGAAGCTCCAAATAACGCGAGAGCCTCGGAAGCCTTTAAGCGTCGCCGTTCCTGTAAACGCGCCAAACGCTGAGGAATCAACGGGGGTCGTAAGTGCCTGATCCGTATAAAGTTCAGCCGTCGTTGTGCTTGTTGGCTTGATGTAATACGTGCCGTTGTAACTAGCGTTAGTGGAGCCAAAGATTTCTACCTTGCCAGCGTATGCACTTGTGTTAAACGGGAACGTAACAGACTGTGGTTCGCGCAGGTTAAGCAAGCCTGATACCGTAATTTCCGCTGTTGCCGCCGCTGTAATTCCGGTGATTGTGTTTTCTTTTGTGCCGCCATCGTCAGAGAAGTTCTTAACAGCTCCCGCTTGGAAGTTATTGTAGGTGTCTGTTAGCTCGGCGCTGTATTTACCTTTAAACATATCCTGCAAAACAACTTTGCCTGATTCATAGCTAGTGCCAGCCGTTGACACTTCAAGCGTCGTTGCAGGAATTAGCGTAAAGTCGTGCCCCGAGTGAACACTGTTAATCTCTGCCTTGAGGTCAATGATTGCATCGGGATAGCCCGATACATTGTCAAACGCATAGGCCGAAATACTTGTAGGCGTATAAAGCGTATGGTTTACATCGCCGTTAGGCAAAAGCTCCTCTGGCGAAAGGCTAAATACATATTGCCAATCGTCAGTAATGTTTGCACTAATAGTTTCGTGAGCGCTGGCGTATGTTGCTGGCTGTCCGTAAGTTCTCAAGTCAACATCTGATTCAGTCCAAACAGAAGCCGACCACGTTTCAAGATAGAGGTTTGAATTTGTAGCCGCAGTAGACTTGTTAGACCAACACACGTTAAGTGAAGCTGTCTGGCTCATCGCGTAAGAGTAATTGTTGCCGTGGTAGTACGAGTGGCAAACTACTCGCTGACCGTCGATATATGTACCAAAGCGCACTCGGCCTGAGCCGTGCCACTGCACGTCAATCCACCAAATGTTGACGTTGTTTAAATCAATAACCGCCTGACTATCGCCGGTTCCATCTAGCTTGTCACCGTTCCAGTTTGCTCTTGGAATCTGAAGGTCTTTAACTGGAGCCTCTGGGACGCTCGAACGAATGACGACGTTGAAACCCGTATCGTCGGTGGCGCCTACGCCTCCAGTCCCTACTTGAAAAAAGAATCCGTTGTTTGCATCAAACATTCCCCAGCTACGAGTAGAGCCTGTCGCTGATGGATCATTGATTCGGCAAGTGCCCGCGTACAGGTGCGAGCTACCAGCAATGTAGTGGTGATACGTGTTCGAGGAGTTAGCCGCAAATCCGTCAGCCGCAACAAACTCAGAACCAAGATTGTCGACGCCAATCGTTACCGACTTGCGTGTGTCGCTATAAGTAACATACCCGCCGCTAATCTGACTTGGGCTAAAATTGTTTGTCAGAATGTTTTCCTGAGCAAAGACATACTCACCAAGAGGTGTTGCGCCAGAAGTTCTAAGCTTTCCCCACGCATCTAACTGAGGAAGTCCCTCAGCAAACCGCACGTTAGCTGAGCCGGTAATGTCTACATCCATACCGTACTCAGGGTTGTCATAACCCATAATGTTGTTTGCGGTGATATAAACGTCGTAAGCATCAACAACAGCACCAGCAACTGTTGTTCCGTCTGGATCAATGATGTCCTGACCAGCAATGGGAACTACTTCGTCGTACTTGTCCTGCTTTGAGTAATGAACACTCAAGTGCCCAGTTACGCCATCGCCTTGAACGCCGTGAACGTGGACCATCATTGTAGGGCCGCCGCCACCTGAAATGGTGTACATCTTGCCTATCTTCCAGTCGTTGTATCCGCCTGAAAACTGCACCTCGGCAGTATGCACCATATGTATTCGGTCGCCGGTGGCCCGAGGTGGAACCTGCGTAAACCGCTTATCGTTTGCCGCCATATTAAATAGCCCTTAGTTTTTAGGGGGTGTAAGCGCGATCTTGCTCAGCCGTCAGCGTCACGACGTTAGACTTACTGCGCTCAATCTGACCTGTTGCAACCACAGGCTTCGCTACGCCCTTGTTACCCGCAACGACCGTAATGCCTATCTGACCAGTAGCCGCAGACGTGTCCGTTCTGCCGCCCTGAGAGTTGTTGTCGTAATCAACATTGAACGAAAGACTGGCCGCATTAATAGTCCCAGCAATGTCTGCCGGTGTTGATGCGTTGTCATCAAGAATAATAGCCGTTGACGTACCGTAGTCATCACCACCTGTAATTGAGTCGGTAATGTACACCACAAAGTAGCCAGTGCTTCCTGATTGCAAGAAGCTGTTGAAGTTGAGCGTCAAAGTAGCCGCGAAGTCGTAAGCTCTTGGCGTACCGCCCTGATCGGTAAACTCAACTCGGTTTACGTCAGCCGCAGCAAGGTTCGTGATAAATACGCTGTCAGAGCAAACCAAGGTGTCACCAACAAAGCGCATTAGTGAGTCGGCAGTCTGGCCCGTTACTGTTCCCTGCGAGTTAGTAACCGCAGAGTTGATGTCGCTGTTTTGGCGAAGCAAATACTGCACCTTGGTGTAAATCTGCTCAAGCGTCTTACCGTCGCCATCTACAATGATTCGGAAATCAAAATCGTCTGTTGGTGAGTTAATATCAATCGCCTGGGAAACGGTGTAGTAGCTAACGTCAATGTTTGCATAGGTAGCCGACTCTGATCCCGTGATCTCCGCGTCTGTGTTCGCAATCTTCAGGTCGTCTGCGTTTGAAAGCAGGACGTTGACCGTAAAGGCTCCCGTACCAGTCTGACCAGTATCCGCAAGAACCGAATCACTGTAAGTCTTACCTGCTTCACGACAGAACGCTTTAAAGAATGTTTGGTTGTTAAACGTGGTTGTAGTTGCATCCACCGTTGCATCACCGACAACCTGAACCGCTTGGTTAGCTTCGTCTTGATATACAAAATTGACTTGGCCGCCATCAGCATCAACCGTCTGATAGTAAAGCTGAGCTCCTGCGCTTACCTCGCCCAGAGAAACAATGCCGACATATCGACGTGCTAGATCACCTGTCGCGCTAGTGCCTGCGACGTCTGGTGTTCCGCCTGCCTGATATTCGTTCCAGCCGCCGTCTCTTAGCGCGTTACGGGTAGCATCGTTGGCCGGACCCCAATCACTGTAACGCGAACCGTCGAAACCGAATTCGAACTGTCCCGACTTTGCGTCAATCGCATACATCGGGAAAGGAAACTGGTTGTATGTCGATGTCTCCCAAAGCTTAATAAACTTTGAGTAAAGCGCCTGTAAGGTGACGCCCTCTTTGAGAGACGTAAGCGATCCAAAAACATCTAGCTCAAATGTGCGAGCAGTTGTGTCAATCCAGATGTTTCCATCGACACCAAGATTGCCTGCTGATGAACTGACAACTAAATCGTCACCATCAATAATTTTTGCCATTTCCTATTCCCCTTTAAGGCACGTAATTGCGGTCAACAGACTGAGATACCTGAATGGAACCTCCGTCTGGACCTAACTCAAAATTGTTTACATAAAACGGAACATAACCTTCCGCATATACCGCTATGTCAACAAACGTCCCAGCACTAAATGTGTAGCTGTAAGTTGTTGATGTTCCTGCAATATCTTGATCGTCTTGCAGTTTTGTTGTGGTTCCTGCGGACTTAATAACAACATCTGAGCCGGCAATCACGTTAGAGATCGTAAGAGTCTTCTGGCCAACAGTAAGATTCACCGTTGCGCCAGCAGTCCTATAACTAAGCGCTGAGTCGGCAGTGATGTTTACCGTCCCAGATCCAATATTGACAAAAAGAGCTTCGTTGCCCGTAGAGCCGTTAGAAGCCGCATAGTCTGTAAACGTCAATCCGGTAAGGGTGTGGCTTGTCCCGCCAGTAATTTCCAACCCGTGTCCTGTACCAGAGCTAATAAACTGCGTGTTCGATAGCGACGTTACGGAGCTACCTGCGTTTAGGGCTGTTGCCGCTGTGCTGTTGCTAAATATGCAACCCATCATTGTGGCGCCACCTAGCGTCACCTGATTGCATCGAGCAAACGTCGTATCGTCGATCGTGCTATTCGATTGAAATATGAACGTATCCATATCCCGAAACGCGCAGGAATCAAAATTGATATCTGCGTTATCGACAGCCTCGAAGTAGCCTCGGCTTACAGTGCCCAGCGCATTGATAGAGATGCCAGTCCAGTCTACTCGGCTGGCCGCATTCTGCACCTCTACGCCATTAAACGTGCTACCAACAAAGTCGGTCTCTGCTACGAAGCAAGCCTTGTTGCTGTCTCTGAAGTCAACACTGTTCCCGCCGGTAGATCCAAACTGTAATAAACCTTGAAACGTATAAACGCCGTTACTAAAACGTAACAGACCCCACTGTCGGGTTGTGTCATTGTCAAAGGTCGCCGCTCCCGAGAAAGTCGAGTAGCCGTTAGCTAGATCGCCATCGGTAATAATTAATGACCGACCGTGGCGTATCGCATCCAGCTTAAATGGCTGGCCCTTTGTCGGACCTGATGCGGGTACGTTCCACATACAGCCAAATATTGCTGTGGAGCTGTGCGACCCCGTACTGGGCGTTACCGTTGGGTCAATCGGGTAGCACTTCCAACCGCCGATCTGGTACGTGTCATTCCCGTCTACATACCACCGCGACTTGGTGTTTGCGTTGTTGCCGATGATTAACTGAATGCCACCATTGGCCTTTGAGTCAATAGCCTGCGCTACATCGGCCTTGGTCCAGATAAATACCGCATCACCTGAAGCAACAGTCGTAGCGCCGTTGTCGTAAAGTATTCCCCGCGTTGAACTAGAGAACGGGTTTCGTGACGCGCAACTCGTGCCTTCGATAAAGTCATCCGTATCAACCGCTGTTAGCGCGTTCTGGCCGCCACCGCCATCAGTGACAAGAGCAAAGTTGTTCGTGTTGCCCGTGTTCTGGTCGATAATCGACGTTAGGTCTGTGGTGTAGCTCGGAGCCGCCATAGCTTACTTGGACAGGTAGACCGAAAGTATTGAGAGCCCTGCGGCAAACAGAGTCCAGATAGCTCGCTCTGCTAAGCGCAACGTGTGCGCGTTCTCAGATGACTTGTGCCTGTGTGTGTCCATCTCCGATTCGTAAGTGTCTAACCGAAACTCAAAGCGATCCATACGCTTGTTAGCGGCAATCTGACGCTCTTCAACACGAGCCAGCGCTTCTAATGTTTTTGCCAGTGAATCTAGTTTGTTTTCGATCCTGCCTAGCCGCGTATCGTAATCGCTCACATCTACCCCTTAGAACGGTCTGTAATCGCGTTGAAGAAGACCAGGGCCGGTAGTGTTAATTGTCCTGCCGTTTGCGTTCTGCGGAATCTGTTGATTCATCATTGGTCGGCCTTGACCAAGGCTTGGTCCGCCTTGTTGGTTGAATCCTGGGGCCGCTCCTGGCGTCATTGATACAGGTTGACCGCCAACGCCAACTGGAGCGCCCAGTGGCTGAGAGGGCGCCGCCTGACCTGCCGTACCACCCATACTTGGGGGCTGATTAGACATAGCCTTGTTTGGTGTTGGCATTGGTCGAGGCGTTGCAGGTCTGACAGTGCTGGGTCCGCGATCAGGTATTACAGTGCTTCGACCTATCCCTTGGCTTGGACCTCCTGGGCTTCCCGCAAAGTCAGGCATACCACCTGCAACGGGATCTTGTGGGCGCATTGGCCTGCCACGAGAAGGCGTAGGACGACGAATCCCACGTCTTGGTCTGGCGTTTTGAAAGCGCTCAGCCGCATTGGCCATTCGGTCTCGTCTGGCTCTGGCCTGCGCTCTCCGTGCGGCACCAGTGTTTCTGGGGTCGTCACTTGGGGCGCCCATTCCTCTACTCATCTGAGCCATATCAGTATCTCTAGCCATTCTTGGTCCCTCCCGAGAACCTATTCATAGCCGCGCCTACGATCTTGTCCATATGCGGTGCGGCAAAATAAAAAGACAGGATCAGCATTACTGCGCCAGTCATTCCGTCAGCGTGTTGTGTAGTGAGCTGTGACGCTTTGTTGAGTTGATCCTGCACTGCGCGGTCCTCGATAAAGACAGCGACCGTTAATGCAAGCCACGAAAAAATGTATTGGAGCAACCACACCGTTGTGATGGATAGCGCAATCAATCGGCGCGCTAGGTGTTGCCCTGATGTAGCCTCAAGCCACTGCACCAGCAGTGCCCTAGCCTCAGCCCTGTCCTGAGATGCCGCCTGGGCTTTTTCCTCATCGGTATATACCAGCGCATCGAGACCCTTGGTTACGCCGTCTACAGCGCTTTCCAGAGCCTTGTCCGTTCCGAATATTCTAGATAGCAGATTAGCCATCAGTCACGCTCTTCCCAGTGTTCGAGGACGTTGCTGTTTTCTGACTCAAGCATTGGGAACAAATTGCCGCAAACAGAACAAGCGATAACGTGAACCTTGCCGGTATCGTCTGCCTTCCAGTTAAACAAGCCTGAGCTGCATTGAGCGCAGATCACCTGGCTCATATTGATGGTAGGCTCTTCAGGCTTTCCGCCGTCAAGAACTTTTAAGTCGCCCACTGCGCGCCCTCCGAATGTCACAGCGATAACGCTCTACTTCGCCGTACTCTTTGGACTGCACGATGCAGTACATATCGCGACCCGATCGGTAGCCTGAATTGTGGTGCCAGGCATCTTTAGCTGCCATAGTGCGGAACGACTCCTGAACGCACCCCCTCAGCTCTTGCCGAGTCGTATGATGAATATGACCTGTATACCAGTATCGGTGCTCAGACTCTGCCCACAGTTGAGGCTCATCCGTAGCCATCAGCTCTGACAGCGCGTTAGTGCGAACCGTATCGCCGTGCGTTGTGCCAATCAGCACCTTGCCGTGCGTTATGTAATTGAATTTGTTGACCGTTGAGTGGATCAGAACTCTTGGCTCCTTGTGGAAGTACGCCGCAAGAAATGCCGACAGCATCACGCTCGAATGATCGTCGTGATTGCCAATGCAGTTGATGACCTCGACCGTTGGGTGCTTTGACAGCGCCATCGAGATTAGATCGACCATCAACATGCAGCCAGCTTGCAGTACCCGATGCCACCTTGAGTCAACGTCAAGCTTCGCCCCTGATCGCGTTGTGCGCTCAGAGCTGTTATCAGCGTGAAAGAAGTCGCCCAGATTGACGATCAATGCTCGGTCTGTCTTGGGCGCCACATCAACCAATCGAGACGTAGCGTTAATGAGGTCTTCTCGCGCTATGTCTACGTCGAAGTTCTCGCCTGCTTCCTCCGCGTGGGCATAGCATCCAATGTGCGGATCACCCATCACGTAACAGGCCATCAGATCCTCGCTGTCGGATACCGGAGCCTTGCGTGGCTTGTAGATCCCTTTGAAGCCTTCCATCGCATCGGCGATTGCTTCGTTAAGGCTGGAAAGCTTGTCTTCGTGCGACTGCTGAGTCTTGACCCATTGGACTTTGACTGAGCCGTCGTCTGCATAAAGCGTTGACGTACCCTTGACCGCAAAGCCTTCTGCGACCTGATGCACCATATCGTTGTCGGGAGCAACGCCCTTCAGTGCCGCCTTTTTCTTTAGCTTTGCAACCCTGCGCTTAATGCCTCGCTCGTCAACCCCAAGCAACACAATCGCTTGAGCGACGTTGCCGTCAGTTGCCGCAAGCGCATCCAAAAGCTCATGCTCTGCGACGGTCTCAGCAAACGGTTCAAGGTAGCTAAGTCGATGCCCTACCATAAGCAAGCCTCTCTGCTACATCGCGAGCCCTAGCAGGTGTCTGCTTTGCCCAGCGTGAATCGAGAGCCTCTTCGCGAACTCTCCCCCAGTCAGAATGCTCGATGGCGGTTATCATCCGCCTGAAGCCAAGCACTCCGTCGTATCCCATTTGGTATCCCATCTCTAGGATGGCGTCCTGTCGATCAGGATCTAGCCCATTAAACCAATCAAGCGCACCAAACCGTGCCCTCAATGTTTTTATGTAGTCTTGCAGAAGGATCTCGGCAACGTAATCAGGAACCCCGTGCCCACCCTCTTCGATCATTGTCCCGTATCCGATGGTGAGTCTGCCTTCACTGCATCGGTACGCATACCGCCTGTAGCCCTCAAACGCTCTCAGACGGTCGATAAGGGTTACAGCCATAGATTGTTGGGTGTTAGTCGTCTTTTCGCTTACGCGCTGTTTTAGAGGCCTTTTCGAACGCCTCATCAGTTGGAGCGCCCTTCGAGCCAGGCTTACGCATCCGCTCCTTTGACCCATTTGCAATCCGCTTGCGCTTTGCGTGGATGTTGGCGTACAGCCCTGGCCGCTCTAGTAGCCCTGGCATTACTTATCGCCCACGGGCTGAGTGGTCATAAACCGCAGAACCACGATGCCAGCCGCAATCGCGCAACCGATAAACGCCTGCACTGCTGGATTCGCGGGGATGAACCCCACAAAGCCCTGAAGCACTGACAGCACCGCAATTGCTACGCCGTACTGTACGGTCCGAGACTTTAGCGCCTGCCTAACAGTCACTTGCCCCGACCCTTTCGTTTTTTCTTTCCGCAGCTCATTACCATTTCACCTTGTGCGACCAGTACCGCGCCGACAGTTTGCTAGGGCTCGAGTCCTGAGCATTATGTCTGGCGTAGTAACTTTTCCGCCTTGCTTTGTCTTTTGCCGTCTTGGGGTTTTTACCAGCGCCCTTGACGCCCTGCTGTCCGAATCTAATGGTCTTCACCTCATCCCCTTGTTTAGCCACAACGACGTGTGACTTCGTGGGGTGATTGGGTGTGCGCTTGGGCTTGTTCACGCCAGACACGCCTACGCGCTCCAGCAATCCCTTGATGTCTCTAGCCATATACGCAACCAAAAAAAAGCCCCGACAAGCGGGGCACTAAAAGGAGTGTTTAAAAAAACTTGACCTGGCTTAAATCGGGGTTGTCTGGCAGTGACAGCTACCAGACGCAATTCTCGCCAGTCCCGATTGTCAACCTTTTAAGTCGATCTTTCAACCGACATATAAATTTATTTTGGAAAGAGTTGACACAGTAACGCTACCGTGATTCACTCAGAGATGCGGCCAATTT
>Ga0181574_10000232_pt1 | contig 51284 bp, 46 predicted proteins | sample 101ome_24_FD_145600 | JGI IMG/M metagenome (GOLD analysis project Ga0181574, IMG submission 145600) | Coastal salt marsh microbial communities from the Groves Creek Marsh, Skidaway Island, Georgia - 101410AT metaG (spades assembly) | ecosystem: Environmental > Aquatic > Marine > Intertidal zone... | reverse complement strand
GTCACTGGGTATTGACCCCGATTGGGTGGAAGCGTTCTGTTTTGCCTGGCTCGCGGCAAGAACACTCGATGATCTGCCTGGCAACGAACCTGCCGTTACCGGAGCCTCAGGGTATCGAGTGCTTGGGGGTATTTACCGGGGCTAGATCCCGGACTGGATAAAGCGCACTAGATAGAGAAGGATGCTCCGCACCCACAGGTAGTAACGGCATTAGGATTGTTGACTACAAATCGAGCGCCTTCCAGCCCCTCGGTGTAATCCACTTCAGATCCCATCAAATACTGATACGACATGGCGTCTACCAGGGCTGTCACACCGTCACGCTCTACGACCCAATCGTCTTCGGCAGAGGCTTCATCAAAACTAAACCCATACTGAAATCCCGAACAGCCGCCGCCAGTGATGTAGATGCGCAGCTTGAGATTTGGGTTACCCTCATCCGCCACCAACGCGGACACCTTTTTCACCGCATTGTCGGTTAAACGAATTTCGTTGGGATCAAAGGCTTCGACAACTGTCATGATGCTAGCTGTATTGAGTATTAGTTAGCGATAGTGTAACGCAAAGGGATCGCGTGAGGAGCGGCACTACTGCCGACTTCCTCACCACGCTTTTTTCAGCCCAACTCGGACTGGGCGCTTTCCTCGGCCTGGCGCTTCTCGCGTTGACTCGCAAGGTCGTCAATCTTGGCCGACACATGACGCAGACCACCATTGGCGCGACAGCCAACGGCCATCTCGATGAGGTGGTAGTAAACATCCCCATCGACCTCTGCTTTTTCCGCAAGCTCGAGTCGCTCGCTGGAATGGATATCGCCTTTGACGGCACCGTTGATCACCGCAGAAGGTACCCTGATCTCTCCAGAGACTTCGCCCCCTTCCATGATACGCAACATGGCTTCTTTGCCTTCTTGGGCAACGATAGACCCGTTAACCTTTCCCTCGACATCCAAATTGCCAGAAAACTGGATGTCCCCCGTGACCACCGCGTCTCGCGCGATCAGTGTGGTCGAGCCCTGAACGGTTGTCAGCGGCTTGTCTTTACGTCCCATCATCAGTCTCTCCGTACCGTTTTGACTGCTTAATCAGCAGCGGAACCTCCTAACGTAACACTAATTCATTCCAATTATAACCAGTTCGAATATCTTCTAAGGCTGGCTTTGAAATATCGACCACAACTTCCACCTGATCGGGCGAAAAGCCCAAGGGGAACTCGATCTCTCCCTCAGCACGCTGGAAATACCGAAAATTGAGGGTGATGGGGGTGCCTTTCAAGCGTTGATCGAGTTCGCTGAGGCGGAGCGTCGTGATTTCTCCGGCCAGAAAGCCCATAAAACTGACATCCATGTCTCCGCGATAGCCACTCGACGTTTTGCCCCCTTGCTGCACCACAAGCTGATACCGCCAGACCCCTGGCTGATCCGTGGCGCTGAAGACCGGCTGGCGGAGGCGCGGGCCCCGGCTCAACTCCTCGGGTGCCAGCACTTCTTTGTAAAAGGCGAGTTCCCGCTCCCGCTCCTCAATGATTCCCCTGGCTTCTGCCAATGACTCCGTTAGTTCCCGGGTCGCTTTAGCGTCGATAACAGCGCTGGTCTCCGCCTGTGCCAACTCGTCACGAAGCTGATCGGCTTCACCAGTCCATGGCACCGGCTCTCGGCTGCCATGTTGCTCACCAGCCAAATAGGCCAAGCTAATCGCCGCTGCCACCAGAAGAATCGAGACAGCCCACAGCATTCTCCGCCGTTGAGGATGTTCCCGCTTGATAACGGTTCGATACTGCTGTCTTGGCATGGTTTGGGCTCAGGGAGAGATGGCAATGCCATCGAGTCCGCAGGTCTCCGGCAGTCCAAACATCAAATTCATGACCTGCACCGCCTGTCCCGAAGCACCCTTCACCAGATTATCGATGGCGACAGTCACCACTGCAGTATCCCTCTCCTGCGGCACGGTGACCCCGATCTGACAGCGGTTGCCGCCCTTAACATGACCCGTCTCAGGGGTCTGGCCCACAGGTAGCACATCGACAAAGGGTTCATTGGCATAACGCTCACTGAACACCTGATGAAGATCCGTATCGGGCCTCGTCAGTCGGCCAAAAAGGGTGGAATGAATGCCTCGACTCATGGGGACTAAATGGGGCACAAAGGTGAGCGAAACCGAATCCTCGCTCATCGTATTGAGCCCCTGCTCGATTTCGGGCAGGTGCCGATGTCCGGCCACACCATAGGCCTTGAAACTCTCCCCGGCCTCGGTCAGGAGATTGGCGACCTTCGCCTGACGACCCGCACCGCTGACACCCGATGCACTGCTGGCAATGAGCGACGAGGGATCAACAAGTCCCGCTTCCAAAAGAGGCATAAATCCCAGCTGCACCGAGGTGGGGTAGCAGCCGGCGCAGGCCACCAGTTGCGCTTTGGGGATCGCCGCCCGGTTCATCTCGGGCAGACCGTACACGGCCTCGGCGCACAGGGCCGGGCTGGCGTGGGCCTCGCCATACCAGGACTCCCATAAGCCAACGTCCTTCAACCGATAATCCGCCGACAGATCGATAACGCGCACTCCTTGATTAAGCAGGGCTGGCGCGGTCTTCATGGCGACATTGTGGGGCGTGGCAAAGAACACCGCATCACAACTCTCCCAGCCGGCATCGGCAGGATCAGTAAAAACCAAGTCGACGTGAGACCTCAGCGTTGGAAACAAATCGTCCAGACGCCGCCCCGCCTCTCCCCGTGAGGAGATAATCTCCACCGACACCTCGGGGTGACGCAACAGCAGGCGTAGCAGCTCAACACCCGTGTATCCGGTGCCGCCAACGATCCCAACCTTAATCATGGGGAGTCTCACTTTTTCTGATATGGTTCCAAAGCCAAACTTTCTCATGTTACGGCGAGGTCGTCATGCTCTGGATTAAGGCGTTTCATGTCATTTTTATGGTTTGTTGGTTCGCGGGGCTGTTTTATCTGCCCAGGATCTTCGTTTATTACGCCCAGTCCACCGATCCCGAGACCCGTCAGACCCTCGCCGTCATGGCGCGAAAGCTCTACCGCTTTGTAACTCCTTTCATGCTCTTGACCATCGGCTTTGGGCTGTGGCGATTGAGTTACCAATGGGAGTATTACCTGGCGGCTCATTGGATGCAGGCCAAACTGGCGGGAGTGGCGTTCCTCGTCGGCTATCACCTGCAGTGTGGCGTTTATATGCGCCGCATTGGCATCGCAGAGGACGACAAAACCCACGTGTTTTACCGGTTTTTCAACGAGGTGCCGGTGTTGTTTTTGTTTGCGATTGTGCTGCTGGTCTACACGAGGCCTTTCTGAGCGGCTAAAGCCCTGCGATAATGAAGCAACTGTCCACCCTTTGACCAAGAGCAAGCGCGACATGAGCCGATCAGAAGACCTGTTCGAACGGGCCAAGCAAACCATCCCAGGGGGCGTCAATTCTCCGGTGCGCGCCTTCAAGGCTGTCGGCGGAACACCCCGCTTTATGACCCGCTCCGAGGGTGCCTACATCTGGGATGCCGATGGACAGCGCTATATCGACTATGTGCTCAGCTGGGGCCCGATGATCATGGGGCACAACCATCCCGAGGTTCGCGAAGCGGTTATCAAAGCCGCCGAAACCGGGCTCAGCTTTGGCTGCCCCACCGAGATCGAGTGCGAGGTCGCAGAACTTATCTGTCGTTATGTACCGAGCGTCGAACTGGTGCGGATGTGCAGCTCGGGCACCGAAGCCACCATGAGCGCCCTTCGACTGGCGAGAGGAGTCACTGGACGGGATAAGATCATCAAGTTCGAAGGCTGTTACCACGGGCACTCAGATTCACTGCTGATCAAAGCGGGGTCCGGGGCGCTGACCTTTGGCGTGCCGAGCTCTCCGGGGGTGCCTGAGGTGCTGGCACAACACACTATCACCCTTCCTTACAACGACACGGAAGCGCTGGAACAAGCCTTTGCAGAAATTGGCGATGAACTCGCCTGCGTCATCATCGAACCGGTCACCGGCAACATGAACTGCATTCTCCCCGAGCCCGGGTTTCTGGAAACCCTGCGGGCACTCTGCACGAAACATGGCTCAGTGCTGATTTTCGATGAAGTCATGACCGGATTTCGCTTTGGGACGCAGTGCGCTCAGGGCTGGCTGGGCATTACCCCCGACCTAACCTGCTTCGGCAAAGTCATTGGTGGCGGCATGCCGGTTGGCGCCTTTGGCGGCCGACGGGACATCATGGAGCACATCTCGCCATTGGGGCCGGTCTATCAGGCAGGCACTCTCTCGGGTAACCCGGTGGCCATGGCCGCAGGTCTCACCTGCCTGACCATCGTAGGACGCGAGGGTTTCTACGACGAACCCTTCCGGCACACCGCAATGTTGGTAGAGGGAATGCAAGCGGCAGCTGACAAGGCGGGTATCCCCTTTACCACCAATCACGCGGGCACCATGTTTGGCGGCTTTTTTACCGAAGATCAGAATGTGACCAACTACCATCAGGTTATCAATAGCAATACCGAAGCCTTTAGTCGCTTCTTCCATCACATGCTGGACGGAGGCGTGTATCTGGCGCCGGCCTCTTTCGAAGCGGGTTTTATGTCGAGCGCACACACAGACGCCGATATCGAAGCCACCATCGACGCCGCCGCCCATGCCTTCGCTGCGTTGTAGCGCGCAACCTTTAGAAAGACGTCACGTCTTGTAAGGAGATCACCATGAGTACACCTCGAGGACCCTTCCCCGCGACCCGTATGCGTCGATTGCGGGCCAGAGCGTTTTCTCGCGCATTGGTATCTGAAAACACCCTATCCCCCGCGGATCTTATTTACCCAGTCTTTGTGTTGGAAGGATCGGGCCAGCGTGAAACGGTTGCCTCCATGCCCGGTATAGAAAGGCTCTCTATGGATCTATTAATCGAGCAAGCCAAGGAGGCCGCGGATCTTGGGGTGCCCGCATTTGCTCTCTTTCCGGTAGTCGGTCAGGAACACAAATCTCTTCTCGCCGAGGCGGCCTATTCACCCGATGGTCTGGTGCAACGAACCGTGGCGGCACTCAAGGACGCCGTGCCTGATCTCGGCGTCATGACTGACGTTGCGCTGGATCCCTACACCACCCACGGCCAGGACGGCATCATCGACGACAGCGGCTATGTGTTGAATGACATCACCATGGAGGCGCTGGAGAAGCAGGCGCTGTCCCACGCCGAGGCAGGTGCCGACTGCGTCGCACCCTCGGATATGATGGACGGCCGAATCGGCGCCATCCGAAGTGCGCTGGAGTCTGCAGGACATGTGAACACCCTGATCATGGCCTACGCTGCCAAATACGCCTCTAGCTATTACGGCCCTTTCAGGGATGCGGTGGGCTCTGCAGGAAATCTGAAAGGCGGGGATAAAAAAACCTATCAAATGGATCCCGCCAATCTCGAGGAAGCGGTTCATGAGTGCGCGCTTGATCTTCAAGAGGGCGCCGATATGATCATGGTGAAACCCGGTATGCCCTATCTTGATGTCGTGCGCCGGGTCAAAGACAGCTTGCGAGCACCGACCTTCGCCTATCAGGTCAGCGGCGAGTACGCGATGCATCAGGCCGCCTTTGCCAACGGGTGGTTGGATGAAGAGGCCGTGATGATGGAATCGCTGCTCGCTTTCAAGCGCGCGGGCGCCGATGGCATCCTGACCTATTTTGCGCTGGCTGCCGCCCGAGTCCTCAATCGCTAGTACCCCGTGGCGGGCTTTCTTTCACCCAGCCAGCGGCCTGACTTTTTGCGCCAGGACCGCATGCAAAAGAACTGTCGGGGGCAGCGTTGTCTCTGCACGGTGTTAGCGCTCCTCGCGGGCCTTATCCTCGTAGCACCTTCGGTTGATGTTGTCGCCAACGAGGCACCGGAATCCTGTCAGTGTCTGTGGCAAGGAAGCTTCACCGAGGTGGCACCCACATCCGATCTTGTGATCGTGGGTGAAGTGGCAGTCGTTCGGGGCAATGCAGTGGACGTATCCATCGAACAAATCCCGCTCGGGCCGGATTGGCTTACTACCATCCGGGTATGGACCAAGACCGGGGATTACTGTCGGCCGCCACCCGAGCAGTTTCCCCCGGGAAGCCGCTGGATGCTGGCGCTGGAAAAAATCTCTGCCCTGCCTGAGGGAGGGTTTGATCCCTCAACCCCCAATCAAAGTTTTGGTCGGGTCGGAGACTACGCTTTATCTGCCTGCGGAGGTTACTTTCTCGAAGTTTACGGCAATACCGCCACGGGCAATCTGTTGCCTGACATGCCGCGCTGGGCTTACGACCCCAAGATGAATCCCGTGTTGATTGATCTCATTACTAGCTACCTTGATGGCGCGCTCACCATTGAGCGTTTGCAGGAGGCGTCACAGGAAGACCCGACAGCGCGTGAGCTTCTGCTGGACACCAAAAGCTTTCTTCGGGGGCAGGACCCTTATCCGGAAGACTGAACCTTGGGCAAAATACCCAGCAGTTCGTCGATCATCATCAAAGACAGCCCCCAGATTTGATTGTCCTGATAGTAGTAGGCATCGGACTCGATCGCCCGACCCCGCCACTCCCATTTGAGGGCCTGTCGGTTACTGGCATCTCGCAGGAAAGCCATGGGCACCCACACCACATCATCCACCTCATAATTTAGCGTAAGCGATGGCACGCGCTCTAACCAGTAAACGTAGGGTGCGATGAGCATTTCGGGGCGATCCGGGCGCCAGCCTGTGTTGACGTCACTCAGCTCACAAAGCAGCGAACCATGCGCATCCAGATCGAGGCCAATCTCTTCAAGGGTCTCCCGAGTGGCGCAAGCCAAACAGCTCGCATCATCGGGATCCCGCCGACCGCCGGGAAAGCCCATGTGACCCGACCAAGGATCGCCTTCCCGCACCGCGCGTTTGATCATAAGCATCTCGACCCCATCACTACCCTCGGAAAGGGCAATCGCTACGGCCGCCTTACGATCAGTTGAATCCTGATTGAGTTTCGGTCGCTGGAAGTCACGAAGATGAGAAATGATGTCGTTGGCTATCACCACGCGTCCTCTATCACGATGTACTCTACGTTCACCCTTCTTTGTCTGTCACGGTAAGCTTGGCAGTCTACATGGCTTGGAATCGGGCGGCATCCTGTCTACTGACCACTGCACTATTGATTTTACTTTACGCCGCGCAGGTACCGAGGATGGAACCCTTGTCACTGGTCTCATTGAAGAGTTTTACCAGCTCGGTCAACACGAGTTTGACCCCACTCAGGTGGAACAGGCACTAAGGCCCTTGCTGGTCTCTGATGAGTTTGGCGTCGTTTACCTGATCGAGCGGCCAACCGACACTACCTCGCAAACCAATCAGCGCATGGATAATGCAATAGGCTATGTGGTCGTCACCTGGGGGTACAGTATTGAATCCGGTGGCCGCGAAGGGCTTATTGACGAGTTCTATTTGCGCCGGCGAGGAGCAGGCCTTGGCAGTCAGGTCTTCCCCGAGCTTCTGCGTGCTCTTGCTTTCTGTCAGCTCAAGGTCCTGTTTCTGGAGACCGAACTGGCGAATGGGGCCGCTCGCCGCTTTTATCAACGTCAAGGGTTTGTCGAGGACGATTCAATCTGGATGTCAAAAGTGTATCCGCCCAGTAATTAGTGCCAATCTCAGAGATCGCAGGTTTCGGGTATCATTCCCAGCCTTCCACTTAACTGAAAAGGACCCCCGCGTGAAGAAATACGCCGCGTATGCCATCGGTGCCGCTCTCGTCGACACGGAAATTCAGGTCAGCGATGCCGAGCTTGGTGACATGAACGTGGAAAAGGGCATGATGACTCTGGTGGATGAAGCCCGCCAGGAGGAACTGCTAGGGCATTTGGAAGGCCATTTGATTCGCGCCAGCCATGCTTCAGGAGGAAGTGCCGGTAACAGCATGATTGCGACCGCCCTATTTGGCGCGCCCACATTTATGAGCTGTAAGGTCGCAACCGATGCCGATGGAGATATCTATCTAGCCGATCTGGAGGCCTCCGGGGTTGCCCATTGCCTCGCGGACAACCGGGGCAATGGAACGACGGGCAAGTGTCTGGTTCTCATCACCCCTGATGCCGAGCGCAGCATGAATACGTTTCTTGGGGTATCGGAGACGCTGTCGGTCAATGAAGTTGATGACAGCGCCATTATTGAATCCGAGTGGGTTTATCTCGAGGGCTATTTGGTCAGTTCACCTACCGGACTTGCGGCAGCGCTACACACCCGCGCAGTGGCGGAGGCGAACGGCGTCAAAACCTCGGTAAGCTTCTCCGACCCGGGGATGGTCCAGTTCTTCCGGGATAACATGAAGCAACTGGTCGGTGAGCAGGTTGATTTGGTGTTCTGCAACGAGGCCGAGGCCTTGGAGTGGGCGGAAACTGATAATCTAGCCGACGCCGCCGAAACGATCAAACAAGTCGCACGTAGCTTTGTCATCACCCGCGGCGCTGATGGGGTCATTGCCTTCGATGGTGACAATACGGTTGAGGTCCCGGCACATGCGGTAGAGGCTGTGAACACCAACGGCGCCGGGGATATGTTTGCAGGGGCATTTTTGTATGGGCTCTCTCGAGGCGAGAATTACGAGCGCGCCGCCGAATTTGCAGTACGCGCGGCAGGTGAAGTAGTAAAATACTTCGGCCCGCGGCTAAAGCCCGACGAATACCGGACCCTTCGTCACTCGTTTTTTGGTGATTGAAGCGTGATGGCCAGAAATCCACGTAGACACATTACGACCATAACAGGTGATCAATCATGAGCACTGAACAGGACATCAAACCCGCGGTCAAAACCGACCCGCTTTATCAGATGCTGAGGCATGAGGACGTAGATGCCTTCAACGCCAACCGAGACAGCATGGATACTAGTCACCTTAAAAGTGGCGACTACCGGGGCCGGGATCTTCGGAAAATGAATGCCCGTGGTCTCAACTTTGCGGATGCCTACTTCCGAAACGCCGATCTCTCGGGTATTGATTTTCGGGAAACCAACCTAGAAGGCGCAAGCCTAATGGATGCCAAAGTCTCGGGGGTCTATTTCCCCAGCGAGTTAAGTCCCGAGGAGATTCGTTTATCACTCGATCACGGCACCCGTCTGCGGTACCGAAAGACCGACTAGCACCGATGGACCGTAGCTCTCCACTCGCGGCATGGCGCCGCTACTTATTGCTCCTGCTAGTTGCGGTAGTAAGTATGGTCGGCTCCCTGACCGCCCTGGGTCAGGGGCTCAGTGCACTGGTGCAAGAGTCCAACGACTTTCTGCCAGTGGAAGAGGCCTATCATCTGGAGGTAGAACAGGTCGACGCCACTACCCTTCGCCTCTACTGGCAGATCGAGCCCGCTTACTATCTGTATCAACACCGCTTTAAAGTCGCTATGGCTGATGCCCAAGGGGAAATAGGGAATGAGCTGAGCTACTCCCCTGCACTGGCAAAAACCGATGAGTTTTTTGGGGACGTGGAGGTCTACTACGATTATGCCGATCTGCGCGTATCTGCGGATCGACCTTTCGGCCTAACCCGTCTTGCGGTTACATCCCAAGGCTGTGCCGATGCGGGTCTGTGCTACCCCCCCCACACCGAAGTCCTTAGTGTCGACGGCGCTACCGGATCAATCAATTCCGGCGAGCCCGAGATTGTCCCAACCGCGACTACGTCTCCTGTGGCTCAGGACTCACCACCGTCGAGCAACGATCTGGACAGCATCACCCTGCTGAGCGCCCTTGTTTTCGCCTTCCTCGGTGGCGTCATCTTGAACGCCATGCCCTGCGTTTTTCCCATCCTGTCACTAAAAGTTCTGAGCTTTGCCACTGGCGACGCGGGGTCCCATCACCGTCACGCTTGGTGGTACCTGACGGGAGTGGTCGCGAGCTTTGTGGGTATTGCCGTCGCGCTGATCAGCCTCCAGTCCATGGGACAACTGATAGGGTGGGGATTTCAGCTGCAATCCACCGGTTTTGTTATCGCCCTCGCCTATCTTTTCACAGCGATGGGGCTTGGGCTCTCGGGGGTAGTGCAGCTGGGCTCTGGTTTGATGAATGCGGGCAATGCCCTCACCAGCGGTCAGGGAGCTCGCAGCAGTTTTTTCACCGGGGTACTCGCGGTAGTGGTAGCAAGTCCCTGCACCGCACCGTTTATGGGAAGCGCTCTGGGCTTTGCACTGACTCAACCCATGACCATTGCACTTCTCGTATTCGTGGCCCTCGGTGTAGGCATGGCAGCGCCCATGGTATTGCTTAGCTACAGCCGTTTCGCCAGGGAAGCCCTGCCTAAACCGGGTCCCTGGATGGAAACCCTGAAAGAGGTGTTAGCCTTTCCCCTCTACGCCACCGCAGTGTGGCTGCTTTGGGTCGCGGGCAAACAAAGTGGCGTGGATACCATGGCAGCGGCTCTGGCGGGGTTGGTTCTACTGGCCCTGGGCCTGTGGCTTTACAGCGGATCGGCCCTTCGAAAAACTCTTGCCATCGCAAGTATCGCGCTGGCCCTTGGATTGGCAACGGTTCGTGGTCAGGATACACGTGCCGACGCCAGCCTGCGCGAGGGCACGGTAGCTTGGTCACCCTCAGCACTGGAAGAGCTGCGCAACGCTGGCAGCCCCGTTTTTGTAGATGTCACTGCGGACTGGTGCATTACCTGCATCGCCAATGAGCAGGCAGTTCTCTTTACCGAGGAGATGACTGCGGAATTTCAGACCAGCGGCGTAATTTACATGGTTGCTAACTGGACCGACTACGATGAAGACATTGGGGAATTTGTGCGGAGCCACCGCCGCAATGGCATCCCCCTCTACGTTATGTACCCAGCGACCGGAAAGGGTGACCCCTTTATTCTGCCCCAATTGCTCACGACTGCTATGATGCGGGAAGCGCTGGACCGCGTGGCGGGCGATTCCTGAGACACCTGTGCCAATACGGTGATCGACCGGATGCGCCTGTCTCAACACTGACTAAAGGCGAAAGGAAAACCTATGTCCTACTCAAACCAAAAAAGCAGACCTATCTTCGGCGTCGGCCTGTCTTGGTTTGTCATGGCAACCTTGGGTGTGGGTATCACCCTCTCGGCGCAGGCTCAGTTAAACCTCGAGAGCTTCTGGATAAGGGCAATGCCACCCGGCCAGCCCATGACCGCGGGATACGGAAAAATCATCAATAGCGGCGATGGCCCTACCACCATCCTAGGTGCCAGCGTGACCTTCGCAGACAAGGTCGAGTTTCACGAGACCGTCACGGTTGATGACGCCGTTCGCATGCAGCCCATGGCGAGTCTCATCCTCGAGGCCGGAGAAACCCTAACGCTGACACCCGGCGGGGCCCACCTGATGATCATGGGGATAACCACCATGCCCAGCGAGGGCGTGAACGTGGCCTTATGCGTGCAGACCAGTGCTGAGGAGGTATGCACAAAAGCGCCTGTTGTGAGACAGGCTCCTGCAGCGATGGACATGCATCATCATCACGCCCATTAAGAGAGCAAGGAGCGCCTCGGCATGGCATTGAGCGATAAGACAGGACGTTTCGTTCAACAACTGAAGGACACCCTGTTACTAACAGGTTTTAGAGATGGCAGCGTTCCCCTGGGGGCTATCGGCGGGACCCTGCTGGTTCTTACGCTGATTATCAGTGGCGTTGGGATGTGGTGGAGTATTGCACCCGATCCCTTTGACGTCCGAGTACAGGCAGAGTCTGAGGCAGCCCGCAGCAATCAGTCGGTTGTTCGAGGCACTGCGACCACTGCCGCACTCATTGGTGTCATCGACACCTTGCTCTCAAAAACTGGCGGTTATCTGCACAACGATATTTTTCCGCCCGGTGTGTTTCTCGACAACATGCCAAACTGGGAATACGGCGCACTGATCCAATCGAGGGATCTCGCGAGAGCATTACGAGAGGTGTTGAGCCGATCCCAATCTCAGTCCAAGGAAGATGTGGACCTGACTCTCGCCGAACCACGAATCAACTTTCAGTCAAACAGCTGGGTACTGCCGTCTACCGAGAGAGAGTACCGAGCAGCCTTGCGCTACCTTCAAGCCTACGTCGACAGACTTCCTGTCAAAAACGAGGGGGGCGCTCAGTTCTATGCCCGTGCCGATAACCTGAGTTACTGGTTGAGCATGGTGGAGAAACGACTCGGCAGTCTCTCCCAACGTTTGTCAGCGAGCGTGGGACAGCGGCGAATCAATACGGATTTAGCGGGTGACCCTGCCGCTGCAGCATCGACCGCCGATGCGCTGGAAATTGATGTCCAAACCCCCTGGAGCGAAATCGACGACGTTTTCTACGAGAGCCGCGGTGCTGCCTGGGCACTGATTCATTTCCTGAAAGCGGCGGAGATTGATTTTGCCGACGTCCTCGACAAAAAGAACGCCAGCGTAAGCTTGCGGCAGATTATTCGGGAACTTGAAGCGACCCAGCACACTCTGTGGAGCCCGATGATTCTGAACGGGTCCGGGTTTGGTTTGTGGGCCAATCATTCGCTGGTCATGGCGAACTATATCTCTCGAGCCAATGCCGCGCTTATCGATCTCAGGGGACTGCTCGCTCAGGGCTAAGGATCGCAGTGCAGGAAGTCAGCGCCGTTTGCCACCAAGCAATACCCACCCTTCAATTTCCTGCTCGATCGTGAGTTCAATTTCGGGCGCGTAGGCATTGATTAGCGCTTCTGCCTGATCAATCAGCAAGCCAGCAAGAATGAGTCGACCCTCCGATTTGACCAGGCTTTTTAACCGGGGGGCCAGGGCCTCTAACGGACCCGCCAAAATATTGGCGACCACAATATCGGCGCTCCCCTGAAAGGGTGCCCACGAGATATCCTCGGGGAGAGCAATCGTCAAGTGCTCGCTAGCTACCTGATTGCGCGCGGCGTTCTGTGTGGTCGCGATGATCGCCTGAGGATCGTTATCCACCGCCAGGGCCTGATGTGCTCCGAGTTTAAGGGCAGCAATGGCAAGAATGCCGGTGCCACAACCAAAGTCGATCACCTGCATACCCGTCGTGACATAGCGATCCAGAGATCCCAGGCACATGGCTGTGGTGGGGTGAGTCCCAGTACCAAAGGCCAAACCGGGATCGAGGATTATGTTGACCGCCTCCGGTTGCGGAGGGGTGGTCCAACTCGGGCAGATCCAGAGCCGCTCACCCATCTGCATGGGATGAAAGTTATCCATCCATGCGCGCTCCCAGTCCTGATCGGGAATGTGCGCTGGGGCAGGAGTTGCGGTCTCAATGAGTTCTGCCGGGACGGCTTCAATCACCGGACCCAGATCCATCCCCTCCTCAAAGAGAGCGACAACCTTCACCTGCTGCCACAGCGGTGTCTCTCCCGGACCCGGTTCCAACAAAGGCTCATCGGCGTTGTCTTCAAGGGTGACCGCTACCGCACCCTGAACGAAGAGCCATTCCTCCAAGCTCTCGACCCGGGGTTGGGTGGTCTCAAAGGTCAGCTCTTGCCAACCCGTCTGGCTCAACGCTCGTGTTCCAGTTTACTCTCGAGATAATGAATACTGACGCCCCCTGCCATGAAGGAGGTATCTACCACGAGCTCACGGTGGAGCGCCGCATTGGTCCGGATACCCTCAACAACGAGCTCGTCGAGTGCCTGTCGCATTTTGGCTAAGGCGGCAGCTCGGGTATCACCGTGGGTAATCAGCTTGCCAATCAAACTGTCGTAATGCGGGGGCACGGTATAGCCGTTATAAACGTGGGAATCGACGCGAACACCCGGGCCTCCCGGCGCGTGAAACGTGTTAATCGTGCCCGGGGATGGCAAAAAGTTGCGGGGGTCCTCTGCATTAATACGGCACTCGAGGGCATGGCCGTGAAACTTGATGTCCTCCTGCTTGAAGGAAAGCTTTTCACCCGAGGCAATCAGCAGCTGCTCGCGGACAATGTCGATACCGGTGATCATCTCGGTCACCGGATGCTCAACCTGAACACGGGTGTTCATTTCAATAAAGTAAAAGCCTCCATCCTCATAGAGAAATTCGAAGGTACCCGCGCCGCGGTAACCCATATCAATACAGGCTTTAACACAGGCGTCACCAATTTCACGACGCAATTTGTCATCAATGCCGGGGGCCGGCGCTTCCTCAATCACCTTCTGATGCCGACGCTGCAGTGAGCAATCGCGATCCCCCAAGTGCACCGCATTGCCCTGGCCATCAGCCAATACCTGCACCTCCACATGGCGAGGCCGCTGTAGAAACTTCTCCATGTACACCACCGGCGAACCGAAGGCAGCCTGGGCTTCCGACTGAGTGACCTTGATCGAGCTAAGGAGCACCTCCTCGTTGTGAACGACACGCATACCACGGCCACCGCCGCCAGCGGCCGCCTTGACGATCACGGGGAAGCCAATGTCTCGGGCTATCTTCAGAATTTCATCCGGGTCATCAGGTATCGCACCCTCAGAACCAGGAACCGTTGGCACGCCTGAGCGAGTCATTTGCTGTTTGGCGGACACTTTATCCCCCATCAGCCGAATCGTCTCTGCAGTGGGACCAATGAACACAAAGCCGCTGTTCTCTACCTGCTCCGCAAAGTCCGCGTTTTCCGACAGGAAGCCATAGCCAGGGTGGATACCATCCGCATTAGTGACCTCAGCCACACTGATGATGGCAGGGACATTCAGGTAGCTCTTTGCCGAGGGGGGCGGCCCTATGCAGACCGCTTGATCTGCAAGCCGGACATGCTTTAGCTCACGATCAGCAGTGGAGTGTACGGCGACTGTCTCGATGCCCAGCTCCCTGCAAGCTCGCAACACACGAAGTGCTATTTCACCACGATTGGCGATCAGTACTCGTTCTAACATCAAACAATTCCTCGTTGGGAGGCGATACCTTGATCACCCCGAAGGGTGTCAGGCAATCGTAATCAGGGGTTGATCGAATTCCACTGGCTCACCATCAGCGACATGAATCGCGGTGACCGTGCCGGCCCGGTCTGCCTCAATCTGATTCATCATCTTCATGGCTTCAACGATGCAGAGCACATCGCCGACACGAACCGTCTGACCCACTTCAACAAAAGATGCGGCATCTGGGCTGGGGGAGCGATAGAACGTACCCACCATGGGAGAAAGCACAGCGTTATCTGTGGACACCGACTCCGGTGCGGCCGCAGTTTCACTGGCACTACTTGCGGGTGCGGGCGCGGCCACAGGGGCTGGTGCGCTTGCCACTGGTGCGGGAGCCGCTACGTAATTCACCGGTGCACCACCACCTTTGTTGCGGCTGATGCGAACCGACTCCTCGCCTTCGTGGATCTCAATCTCATCGATATTTGATTCTTCGAGTAGCTCAATGAGCTTTTTCACCTTGCGGATGTCCATGACATGCTCCTCGTTCAGGTGTCAGATTGAATGGCGTTGATCGCGGCGGCGAGTGCGTAGTCATAACCCCGACTCCCCAACCCGCATATCACCCCAACGGCCACATCGGAAAAATAACTGTGCTGCCGGAAAGACTCTCTGGCGTGCACATTGGATAAATGCACTTCAATAAATGGAATGGCTACCGCAAGCAACGCATCGCGCAGGGCTACGCTGGTGTGGGTATAAGCGGCGGGATTGATGATGATAAAGCGGGTGTTGGCCCTCTTTGCACCCTGCACCAGATCGACGAGATCATTTTCCGCGTTGCTTTGTGCACACTGCAGGGACACACCTGCCGCCGCGGCCTGATCTCCTAATCGGCTATTAATGTCCTCAAGGGTTTCCGACCCGTACACCTCGGGTTCTCGGTCGCCCAATAGATTCAAGTTGGGCCCATGAAGCACTAATATCTCGGACATCTCATCGAGTTCCCGTATTTTAGCCGCCAGTTTCAAGCAAGATTGCGGATAATGGACCAAGCAGGCGGTGCTGTCTAACGAGTTGCGACATTTCCCCAAAAAATCCTCTGATTCTTCGGCGTTTTGTCGAGGTTTCGCCCATTTTGCGAGCAATTTCACCGCAGAACCCGCCAAAACATCAATCTGCTGACCCTCCAAGCCCAAGCTCGGCCTGAAGTCCGTGCTAAAGCCCATACCCCAATTGCTTGATGTACAACACCTGTCAGCGATAGGCAGTGGCTGAATCCGCTTCCGGGCATATGGGATTTAGGGAGGCGAGGCGTCTCCAACCATGTCTACGAAACGACGGTACTCCTCTGGTACTGCTTGGGCCCAATTTCGAACACCCGGTCACCCATCGGCAAAGCGGCTGAAAGACGCCACTCCATTTTCTCCCACAAGCGTCGATCCAGTTGAATGACCTGTTGGCGACCACCCCTGTCGGTAACCCAATTCCTACTCCCAATCCAACTGCCGACGAGCCTCGCAAGACACCCGATGGCTGACTACTAAAATTTTTGACATCGAACGCACCAACAAAGTGCTTAACTTTTAACCAAAGTCACTTCATCAATTTACCCGACGGTAGTATGATCACCGGCCCTCTCTCAAAGGCGTATTTCCCTTGTCCAACGCATCGCCTAAACAGTCGACGCATAACTCGCCCTTGCCTGTTGCTACTCCACTTCGCATCGGCAAGCACGTTCTAGGAAACAACGTCGTTCTGGCACCCATGGCAGGTGTTACGGATCTGCCCATGCGTGAGCTGTGTCTGGAGCTGGGCGTTGGCCTAACCGTGGGCGAGATGGTTACCGCTGATCCATCACTAGTGGACTCACGCAAGTCCCTGCAACGTCGACGAGCAAGCGCTCTGGAAAAGCCTAGGTCGATTCAATTGGTTGGGCGAGAACCGAGCGTGCTCGCAGAGGCCGCCCGCCGCCACGTTGATGAGGGTGCCGACATCATTGATATCAACATGGGATGTCCGGCGAAAAAAGTCTGTCGAAAGGCTGCGGGCTCCGCCTTGCTCGCGGACGAAGCTCTGGTCGGCCAAATCCTCGAGGCGGTTGTTAATGCGGTACCGGTGCCGGTCACACTTAAAATAAGAACGGGTATCGATCCGAAATCCCGCAACGCAGTGACGATTGCGCGAATTGCCGAGGAAGCCGGGATTCAGTTGCTGAGCGTTCACGGCCGCACCCGGGCTGATCGTTTCAAAGGAGAGGCCGAATACGACACCATTGCTGCTGTTGTTCAGCATACGCGACTGCCCGTACTGGCCAACGGCGACATTACCTCTAGCGGAAAAGCGCGTCAGATACTGGCTCACACGGGCGCCGCCGGCGTCATGATTGGACGTGCCGCCCAAGGCAGACTGTGGCTTCCAGGGCTGATTGCAGATCAACTCGCAGGCCTTGAGCGCCGCACGCCGAGTCCGCAGGAGCAGCTTCACCTGCTGCATCGCCATGTCGTGATGCTGCATGAGTTCTATGAGGAATTTCTCGGCACTCGAATCGCCCGAAAACATGTGGGCTGGTGCCTTGAATCATTAATGCCGTCACAAGCAGGCCATGCAGGCGAGCACCACCCTACAACCATTAGAACGCAAGTAACGCGATGGAAACAGGAATTTAATCGCTTGAGCGAGCCGCGCAGGCAGCTCAAGCATTTACAGGAGTTCGAATCTCGAATGGAACAGTTCATGACCGACAGGCCTGTTGGCGAGCTAGCGGCATGAGTACCAAAGCGAAGACCGCGAAAAAAACCGAAAAGGATAAACCCAAGGTACTTAAGCCCAAGGTTCTTAAACCAAAGCCTCTTAGGGAGAGCGCCAACGACAGTATCCAGAATTTTCTGGATACCCTCGATGGTGAACCCTGCCGCGACCTCTACGCCATGGTCATCTCGCAGGTTGAGGAGCCACTGCTAACAGCGGTCATGTCCTATACCCGAGGCAATCAAAGTAAGGCCTCTGAAATGCTGGGCCTCAACCGCGGCACCCTCCGCAAGAAACTGCGCGAGCACAAGCTGCTAACCAAATAGGTGGCGCATCAGAGATTATCGGTTACCCCATTGATTCATTGCTAAACAGGACCCCTAGCCCCATGACAGACAACGCCCTTGCACCGGTTCGCCGCGCACTCCTTAGTGTCTCTGATAAAACCGGTCTGCTTGAGTTCGCTCAGGCGCTGAGTGACCGCGGCGTTGAGCTGCTCTCCACGGGTGGCACCTGTAAATTATTGCGCGACGCTGGGGTACCGGTGGTCGAGGTCTCTGATTACACGGGCTTTCCCGAGATGATGGACGGGCGAGTCAAAACACTCCACCCAAAAATACATGGTGGCGTTCTGGGCCGTCGGGGCACCGATGATACGGTGATGGACGAGCACGGCATCAGCGCCATCGACATGGTAGTCGTTAATCTCTACCCCTTCGAAGCCACGGTCGCCAAGCCAGATTGCTCCTTAGAAGACGCCATCGAAAACATTGATATTGGCGGGCCGACCATGGTTCGGGCGGCGGCCAAAAACCACCGGGACGTGACCATCGTCGTTGACGCTGGCGACTACGGCTGCCTGATCGAAGAACTGGATGCTAATGACGGCCACACTGGATACAAAACACGGTTTGACCTGGCGATCAAAGCCTATGAACACACCGCCCACTATGATGGTGCGATCGCTAACTATTTCGGCCGTCTTGTGGGCGATGGCAGTGATCGCTTCCCCCGCACCCTCAATATGCAGCTTATAAAGGCGCAGGAAATGCGCTACGGGGAGAATCCGCATCAGCAGGCTGCCTTTTATAAAGAAAAAAAACCGGCGGAGGTAGGCATATCCTCGGCTGTGCAATTACAGGGTAAAGAGCTTTCCTACAACAACGTTGCCGACACCGATGCGGCACTCGAGTGCGTCAAGAACTTTACGGACCCCGCTTGCGTGATCGTCAAGCACGCCAACCCGTGCGGTGTGGCAGTGGCTGACTCGCTAGGTGCCGCTTATGACCTGGCGTTTGAGACCGATCCAGAATCGGCCTTCGGGGGCATTATCGCGTTTAACCGCACCCTCGACACCCACACCGCGAAGACCATCGTGGATAGGCAATTTGTTGAAGTGATCATTGCACCTGATGTTGAGGACGAGGCTATCGCGGTGGTCGCTGAGAAGAAAAATGTCCGCTTGCTCCGCACTGGGATGTGGAGCGAGCTCACGTCCGCTAGGGACTATAAGCGGGTCAACGGTGGCTTGCTGGTTCAGGATAGAGACGACGGTATGGTATCCCGCGCGGATCTCAATGTGGTGAGTCAGCGGCAACCCACCGAACAGGAGTGGCTTGATCTGCTTTTCGCCTGGAAGGTGGCCAAATTTGTAAAATCCAACGCTATTGTTTATGCCGCTAATGGCCGCACGATTGGCGTAGGTGCAGGGCAGATGTCTCGGGTAAATTCCGCGCGTATTGCCGCGATAAAGGCTGAACATGCAAAACTCGAAGTAAGAGGCGCCGTTATGGCGTCGGATGCATTCTTTCCTTTCCGGGATGGCATCGATAACGCCGCTGAGCGAGGCATCGCTGCGGTCATCCAACCCGGCGGTTCGATCCGTGATGAAGAGGTCATCGCGGCAGCAGACGAGGCAGGTATGGCAATGGTCTTCACCGGCATGCGTCACTTCCGACACTGATTGATCGCAAGAGGATCCAGACCTTTCATGAATATCCTAGTTGTGGGCAGTGGCGGGCGCGAGCACGCGCTGGCCTGGAAGTTAGCGCAGGCGGGTCACGTAAGCCGCGTGTTTGTTGCCCCGGGCAATGCGGGCACCCATCGGGAAACAGGCATCGAAAATGTCGCTCTTGATGTGATGGACTTCGAAGGTCTTGCGCGCTTCGCCCAAGAGCAGGATTGCGCCCTTACCGTGGTGGGGCCCGAGGCACCTCTGGTAGCAGGCATCGTCGATTTCTTTACCGAGCAGAAACTCCGCTGTTTTGGTCCAACCCAAGCGGCCGCTCAACTCGAGGGCTCCAAGGCCTTCACCAAAGATTTTCTCGCGCGCCACAACATCCCCACAGGGGCCTACGCCAACTTCACCGAGGTAGAGCCTGCGCTCGCCTACATCCATGAACACGGCGCACCCATCGTTGTAAAAGCAGATGGTCTGGCAGCGGGTAAAGGAGTCATCGTCGCCGAAACCGAGGCAGAGGCGGAAGCCGCGGTGGTCGATATGTTATCAGGCAATGCCTTTGGCGATGCGGGCTGCCGAGTAGTCATTGAGGAGTTTCTCAGCGGCGAAGAAGCAAGCTTTATTGTGATCGCCGATGGTACTGTCGCGCTGCCCATGGCAAGCAGCCAGGACCACAAGCGGATCGGTGAGGGTGATACCGGACCCAACACGGGCGGCATGGGCGCCTACTCTCCAGCGCCGGTCGTCACCCCTGACGTCCACGATCGCATCATGGCCGAGGTCATCAACCCCACCCTGGCTGGTATGGCGGCTGATGGCATGCCCTACACCGGGTTTCTTTATGCGGGACTCATGATTGATGATCAGGGTAGCCCCAAAGTAATCGAATTCAACTGTCGCTTTGGGGATCCCGAAACCCAGCCCATCATGATGCGGCTGCAAAGTGATCTCGACTCCTTGTGCAATGCCGCTATCGATGGCGCTCTGGCTGGCGTGGCTGCTGACTGGGACCCCCGCCCCGCTCTTGGGGTGGTGCTTGCCTCAGAAGGCTATCCGGCCAATTACCGAAAAGGCGACCCGATTTCAGGCCTAGAGACCTCCCTCGGCGAAAACGCCAAGATCTTTCACGCGGGAACCCAAGAGGTAGACGGCCAGATTGTCACCAGCGGTGGGCGCGTGCTTTGTGTGACGTCTCTGGGTGAGGACATTAAGGCCGCTCAAGAAGGAGCCTATCGCGGCTGCGAGGTGATTGACTGGGCGGGTAAAACCCTCAGACGAGATATTGGCTGGCGAGCTGTAGACCGCTAAAGTAGCGTTTTATTTAGGGGCGCTTTATGCCCCCGATAACCCGGGTACCCAACACGTAAGCGCCCGATAAATAGGTAATCTGAGCCTGTTCCCATGATCGACTCATCACACGACGACACTCACCACTCCCGCAGGCTGACAGCTAGCGGTCGCCCTGTAGGGCGTGATCTGACATTACTGGATCGTCTCATCGTCGAGGCAGATGGTATTGCCCGGACTGTGGCCGGCAAGGGTGCGACAGCAAAGCGTGAATCCCCAGCCAGGCACCACGAAGAAGCGGTGTTGTCCGAGAGAGAAAGACGACATATTGCCGGCTTAATGCGCGTCAATCATACGGGGGAAGTATGTGCTCAGGCTCTGTATCAAGGGCAGGCATTGACCGCCAAAACCGCCGGTACCCGGGTAGAGATGGAAGAAGCCGCGCAGGAAGAGATCGACCATTTAGTGTGGTGTGAAGAACGCCTGGACGAGCTCGGGGCCAAACCCAGCGCGCTCAATCCGCTCTGGTATGGATTGTCACTTGCCATGGGCGCAGCCGCCGGGGCCATCAGTGACAAAGTAAGCCTCGGGTTTGTTCACGCTACCGAGGAGCGGGTGGCAAGCCATCTTCGCAGCCACCTGAAATCCCTGCCGGCTCAAGACCGAAAGTCGCAACTCATTCTTCAGCAAATGCTGAGCGATGAAGAACGTCACGGTGAAAACGCCCTAAAAGCCGGTGGCGCTGCCTTTCCGCAGCCGGTGAAAGATGCCATGACCCGGCTGTCAAAAGTGATGACCGAAACCAGTTACTGGATCTAGGCAGAGGCATCTTCTACCGCAAAACTATGGGTAACGTTTACGCCCGCAGCCGCTAACATGATCGAGGCGGAACAGTATTTTTCTGCCGAGAGCTCTACCGCACGCTTAACCTGAGACTCCTTTATCCCGCGACCGGTAACTACAAAATGAAGATTCATTGATTCGAAGACAGCGGGCACTGCGTCCGCGCGGGTAGCCTGCAGTTCCACCCGACAATCAGTGACCTGCTGCCGAGATTTTTTGAGCATCGAAATCACGTCGTAAATGGCGCAGCCGCCCGTGCCGAGTAACAGCATTTCCATGGGTCGAAGAGATTGGTTACGGCCACCCAGATCTTCGGGGCCATCCATGACGACACTGTGACCACTCCCCGACTCACCGATAAACATCGCACCATCGAGCCACTTCACTGTTCCATGCATTCTGAGGTCCTCACATAATTGGGGCGCGAGAGTAGCATAACTTCTGCATTCCAAAGCAGATTGGGCTACTCTTGGGCGGAGCACTTTCTCTTGCTACCAAGCCATAGGCCTTTGTCGATGAAACCTCAGGTTTATCAACGTATCCCCCAAGCGGATCGGTTCCTGCGCTACTGCGAGCGCCAGGTGTATTCCGCAAGAACAACGATTTTTCGCCAAGGGGATCCCTGTGACTTCCTTTATTTAATCCTGGAAGGCTCGGTCTCGGTGAACGTGGATAATACCGGCGACCCAGAACAAACCATGGTGGTGAGCTATTTAAATCCCGGAGATTTTTTCGGGGAAATGGGGCTTTTCGGTGAAACCAAACGCACTGCCAATTTGGTCACTCGAGAAGAGTGTGAGCTCGCTAAAATCAGCTATGAACGGTTTCATGAAATCCGCAACGAATTTCCCGAGACGCTCTATGCCCTCACCTATCAATTGGGGGCCCGACTCCGTCTCACCACTCGCAAACTCACTGATCTTGCTTTCGTCGATGTATCCGGGCGAATTGCGCAAGCGTTGATTGATCTGACACAACAACCGAGTGCCATGACCCACCCTGATGGAATGCAAATTCGCATAACCCGGCAGGAGTTGGGAAAGATGGTTGGATGCTCGCGAGAAATGGCGGGGCGGGTCCTGAAAGCTCTCTCGGAGGAAGGCTTGATTGATGTGAGCGGCAAGACCATTGTGGTCAAGAACGCCCCCGAATCGATAGCTCTCGATGCCAAAGGAAATATTATCGCCTGAGTTTATGGCATAGACGCTGGATTCAACACCGCCAACAGTTCAAACAGGACTCGGCACGATTTGCAGGGGCAAAATGTGCTCACTGTGATCTGGGTAACTTGCCCACACCATCTGTGGGCACACGAACTACTGACACTTGCTGGTACTAGTAACGACTTGTCGAAGTCACTTTCATTTAACTTGAACCAATTGACGCCACCAATACGGCTTTTAGAAATAGCGTCTGTGACAAGTCTATGAACACTTCACCGGGCAATACACAGTGGAATCAGCGCGAATCAAACAAACGCTGTAACTCGGTACCGGGGTCCTCGGCGCGCATAAAAGCCTCGCCCACCAAGAAGGTGTGGACCCCGGCTGCTCGCATTCGCGCCACATCCTCCGGCCCATGAATTCCGCTCTCGGTCACCACTTGAATACCCTCGGGAATGTGATCGAGTAAATCGAGGGTTGTATCAAGCGACGTATCGAAGGTGTGTAAATCCCGATTATTGATGCCGATCATTGAAGGCCCAAGTTGCAGGGCTTCCTCAAGCTCGTGTCGATCATGCACTTCAATGAGCGCGTCCAGTCCCACCTCCTGTGCTACACCAAAAAGCTTTTTTAACTGCGGCAACTCAAGACAGGCAACAATCAGCAAGACAGCATCGGCGTTAAGCGCCCGCGCTTCCCATATTTGATACGGGTCAATTGTAAAGTCCTTGCGAATAACAGGAAGCGAACAGGCTTGTCGCGCCACCCCTAGAAAGCTATCCGCTCCCTGGAAGAAGTCCACGTCGGTAAGAACCGACAGGCACGCTGCGCCTCCGGCTTCATAGCTTTCGGCAATCGCTTCGGGATCAAAGTGTTCCCGGATAACGCCCTTGCTGGGGCTCGCTTTCTTGACCTCCGCTATCACCGCGGGCTGGCCATGGCACACCCTGGCCGCGAGGGACCGTACAAACCCGCGGACGGGATCGGCCTCGGCTGCTCGGATTCGCAGATCATCAATCGAGGTGTGAGCCTTTCGCGCCGCCACTTCGTCGACCTTTCGATCGATGATTTTCTTCAACACAGTGGGGGTAGTTAATTTACCGCTCATACCGGTTCTGCCTTGAGCCCATACGAAAAAGCGGCGAAGGTCTCGAGCTTATCGAGGGCCTGACCAGAGGCAATGACGTCATCCGCCAGTGTTATCCCCTCTCGCAGGGAATTACAGACGCCAGAGACATAAATGCCAGCCCCCGCATTTAGGGCGATGATGGATCTTGCCTTTTCAACCACAGCATCTCTCTCGGCGCTCTTGTCCTTCGATTTTGCGCCCAGCGCCTGCTTGATCAAATCTGCAGATTCCTGCGCCGTCTCAACGGTCAGCCCTTGTAGTGAGTCGTAACCATGGCCATAGTCGGCAGGGTCAATTTTAAATTGCTCTACCACCCCATCACGCATTTCCCACACCCCGGTAGGCGCCGCAATGGAAATCTCATCAAGCCCATCATCACTATGAACCACTAACGCATGCCGGCTACCAAGCTTGCCAAGCGCTTCGGCAATGGGTTGACACAGATCAGCACTAAATACGCCCATGACCTGACGCTCCACATGAGCGGGATTGGTCATCGGTCCAAGAATATTAAACAGGGTACGCATCCCCAGATCTTTACGGGGACCTACTGCGTGTTTCATTGCACCGTGATGCGCCGGGGCAAACATGAAGCCAATGCCAACCTCGTCGACACAGCGCCCGATTTGTTCTGGCGCTAGATCGAGGGGCACGCCAAACACCTCGAGCACATCTGATGACCCACTTGAACTTGAGACAGAGCGGTTACCGTGCTTGGCAACACGCCCTCCGGCAGCGGCAACAACAAAGGTAGATGCCGTTGATACATTGAACAGGTTGGCACCATCACCCCCGGTGCCTACGAGGTCGATAAGATTGTCCTGACTCACCCGTACTCGAGTGGCCAACTTGCGCATGACCTCGGCCGCGCCCGCGATTTCGTCGATGGTCTCGCCCTTGATGCGAAGGGCGATGAGCAACGCGCCTATTTGCGCTGGTGTCGCCTCTCCAGACATCACCGCTGTCATCACGTCGCGCATAGCCTCGCGTGAGAGGGATTCACCGTCCACCAGAAGCAGCAGTGCAGCCTTTATTTCCATAATCGTCTTGAGAACCTTAATTTAATGCCCAAATGAGTATCGAGAGTCTACGCCGCGCTTCGGGAAAGGAAATTATTAAGCAAGGCATGCCCGTTCTCGGACAGTATCGACTCGGGGTGAAACTGTACACCTTCAACATCGAGTTCGCGATGACGAAGCCCCATGATAGCCTCTCGCTCACCTTGCTCGGTTTCGGTCCAGGCCGTTACCTCAAGGCAATCGGGGAGCGATTCGGGGTCTACGACCAGACTGTGATAGCGGGTAGCGACGAAAGGATTGGGCAAGTCTTTAAATACGCCCAGCCCAGTGTGGTGTATCGGGCTGGTTTTTCCATGCATGACCCGAGGCGCCCTGACGATATTACCTCCAAAAACGGCGCCGATACTCTGTTGGCCGAGGCAAACCCCGAAAATCGGTACCTTGCCCGCAAAGTGGCGAATTACATCGATGGAAATCCCTGCCTCCGCGGGCGAACAGGGACCAGGTGAAATGCAAATCTTCTCGGGCTTAAGAGCCTCAATACCCGAGATATCGATCTCGTCGTTGCGCCGCACCTCAACATCGGCGCCGAGCTCCCAGAGGTACTGCACGATGTTCCAGGTAAAGGAGTCGTAATTGTCGAGCATTAGGATCATTTTCAAGTTTCAACGCAACATCAGACGAATAAAATCAAACCTTGTTCGAGGACGCAAAGTTTAATACGAAAAACCAGCAACTATTACTAGATGGTAAATAATTTAGAGGTCGAAACATCTCCTCCTCTCTAGTCCATTCAGCAACTTCGCAACCAAATTTCTGACACCTGCAAATCTCAATCATGATGCAACACCTTGGGATTGTCGCGACATAAAAAGTATTAACAAGTCCCACACTCGACGGAGACGTTTCCTTATTAAGAGCAGAGAACTGCTGAAAGACAGATGGTCGGAGAGTATACTGGTATCTCGACTTCACGAAATACTGACGCGTGAACCTAGGGATATGCGCAGTGCCGAAATCAAACCGCTACCCACTGCGATCTAATAGTAGCCATTATGCATCTTCATATTTTTTTTAATAGTGACAATGTTACGCCCGAGCAGATAAAAAAATCCGGCGTCGCGTCCGCACGCCTCAGAACGTCTCCCATTATAGAGGTAGCTCATGAGGCTGAGCTGGGCCTATCGATCGGTAACTTCGCGCCAGCAAACACAACAGCGGCGGTTGTAACAAAAATTGGATCGCTAGATATCGATAAGCGGGAAAATCAGTGGATTCATCAAATAAAACTCCTCTCTGCCGCGGGCCACCCTGTAACCGTTGACTACTCAGACCATCATTTAGGCTTCGCGTCTCCGCAAAGAGGTTTCTATTCAGAGGCTGCAGAAACTTGTACCAATATTGTTACACCCAGCACCGCGCTCACTGAGGAGATCAAGAAAATAGTTACAGGAACGAAGTGTCACACCATCTATGACGTGCTTGAGTACCCCCAGTGCGAGCCTAAAAGAGACCCCTGCAGCAAGGAAATACGCGCGATGTGGTTTGGACATCCGGCAAATGCAAAATTCCTTGCACGCTTCATCGACGAGTACAGTGCCGCCATGGCCGATCAACACCTAACCGTCATATCAATGAAGGAAACCGTACAAATTCTTGAGAAATATCCTTACAAGCACTCGCCTTTACTTCGTTTACGATTCGTTCCGTGGAGTCCAAAGGCTGTGTTAGACAGCGCAAGGCAAGCTGACTACTGTGTCATCCCGTCAGACAACAAATCACCCAAGCGATTCGCGAGCAATAACAGACTGGTCGCAGCTTTGGCGTTGGGTCTACCAACTATTGCAACCACAATACCCAGCTATCATGAATTCTCAGATTTTTACGCGGAAGAGCGGACAGCCAGCGCATTGGAGGTGATGAGGAACCCCGTTTCTATTCGTGACAAGGTGTGTCGTTTTCAAGAGGAACATTTAGACAAATTTACGCTAGCGAACATCGCAAAAAAGTGGCGATCGCTTTTGTTGTAGTGATTTATGAGCGGAGACCTTTTCCATAAGTCACTGTTACTTGTCGTATCTAATGCCATGGATTGAGCACTGAGAAAGGCGACATAGGTCCAGCCGTCGGGTAACTACTTGCCACAAGAAAATGCGCCTAAGGGGGCGTTAACGCTTTCGCACAGGCGATAAACTCATAATCAGCGGCATAAACCTCCATCAGTCGCTGCTTGAAATTCTCATCGCCCTCGACGTGTGCTTCCAACTCGCCATGACGAATCTGCAAGCGTGGTAGTAGAATATCTTTTCCAAAAAATTCTTGGATTCCACTCAGCGCCGGGGTCAAGTCAGGCAGGACGGCAAGGTGCGTGAAATAACGGGGAGAAGATCCTAAAAAGTAGGTTTGAGGTAAGAAATGCTTATTTTCAAAATTACCTCGTTCCAACTCGCTGATCACCTCCTCAACAGAGCATCCTCTAAACGCCTTGTCCTGATGCCATAAGACGCGATTCTTGTAGGCCGAAAAAAACCGCGCAACAGGGTCACGCGCCACCGCTATCCTGTAACTCACTCCAGTAGATCGCAGATCATGGAACTTCCGCTTTGAGGGCAATAGATCCGACAGCCAAGGCTTTTCCTTCGGTTTTTTTGCGTAGTGCTCTACATTCGTTCTCGAATGGTTATCATCATAAAACTCAAGGAAGTTTTCCACTCCTAGGTGTTTGGCCAAAAGGCTTTTGAAAGAACTGTTCGCATTTTTAGGAACAGGGTAGAACACAAGCGACACACCATCGCCTCTCAAAAACAGCCTATATCCAGGCACCACCTGGCCCGAGCTATCATCTGTAATGTTGATAATCTTCGTTGTGAATCGTTCCACGGGAGTCGCTACTTACTCTCTTTCGCTTTGGTAATGAGGGTTTTAACCAAATTCAAGTGTTCAGGCTTGGGTTGGTTTTTCTCGAAATCCCAAACGTAGCGTGGAAACTTGACCCCTTCGATGTTAATTGCGTGCACCGAAGATCCCATAATCTCTCGCCATGAAGTCGCAGAGGTCGCTCGCTTGGCTATTGATCGCCATTCTGACAGCCCCTCTGAGCTTGAAGTCTCTGCGAACGCCGGTATTCCCATTGTGTAGTGTAAGTTTCCTCGCTGGGTATCGATTGCCTGATAGCCCACCAGCTGATTCCATTTCGGATCAAGGGAGCCCACTGCATCCGGCTGAATCCACTCCAAGCCATGTAAACTCGTTTCAGTATTCTGAACAAACTCGGGCGTTAGAGTCTTGTTATCGGGATGTTCGCAATTAAAAACCATAAAAGACGTTTGCTCATATTGCTCAAGAGACCTCACAACAGACACGGCAATGTCGTCCTTGATATTCTCCTGTAGCTCACAGATGTCTGAGACCAGCAGCATGTCTGCGTCCATGAAGATAGCCGTGCCCCTAAAGTCGCAAAGCCAGGGAACAAGGAATCGGGAAAAAGTAAACGGTGTCAAACCGCGCCGGGTGATTGGCAGCGTTTCCAGAATCAAAGGGGAAACAGCCACCGGTCGCGAGGCTGTTTCGTAGATTGACTGTACCAACGTAGTGAAGGAAAGAACTTGTCTGTCGTCGTAACCAATAAATACCTTGAGCATCGATACCCTCTCTCTAATTGCTAAGCCGACAGCGCCCTTCTCCACGCGTCTTCCGTAACGTCTGACCAATCCCCAGGAATACTTTGCCGACACAGGGTCACGTTTGGAAAACACAGATTTTTAATATCAGCATTCTTCCATCTGAACTGCACCTGACCCGCAGGGATTAACACAAAAGTCGGTACACCAACAGCCGCAGCCAAATGAGCCACTGAATTATCGATGGTAATAACTGCGTCACACTGGGAGAGGAGACTGATAACACCCTGTAGGTCCTGTCGATTATTGAGTCCGCTCAACGCGATGCGACGGTCTCCGTGAGCGATCACTGCATCCTCATGGCCCTCATCATACTGAAAGGAAATAATCTCAACGGCCTGTTCGTCCCCCAGGCCATGCATAAACGAGGGGAGATCCAGCGAGCGAATTTTGCCATGAATACCTTGCCCGCCCCGCCAAGAAATACCGATCCGCGGTTTTTCACTGGGCGGAAGCAGCCGCTTGATTTCCTCCAAGCGTTGCTCAGAGCAGTAAATCAATGGCTGGGCAAATTCATATTTTTCGTTGACCAGCTCTTGTAAAAACAGCGTAAAGAGATCGCCAGCGGGGCAGGCGTAATCTGTAATCGGCAAGGACTCCGCTAAATCAAATCGGCTCATAAAAGCCCAGTCTGGATATTTCGGGCTAAAAAATTCGAGTAGCCTCGGGTCCATTGCCACGGTTACATTTTTAACCCGCGTAGCCAGCACTTCCAAAAAATAGCTAAAGAGAATTTCATCACCCAGACCCTGCTCGGCCCAAACAAGAAGTGTCTCATCAGTGAGAAGCTCGCCAGAATACCGCTTGGTTGTTAGTTCTATATAAGCGAGTCTTGGGAAAGCTTCAAAGCGTATGCCGTAGTGATCCAGCCCGTCAGAGAATTTTCCGAGATTCAACTCGGCCTCTGCCAGCCGAAAGATCGTCACGGGATTGGGCACAAGATCGTCAGAGCGCTTATATCCCTCCGCGACTTTTTCAAAATCTTGTAGAAAGATGTTGATGTCGATGTGGGTCCGAGTCTGCTCAAAGGTCTCACACCCTGCAAAAAAACTTGTATCCAAATCCATAAGTGACTTGCTGACATCAGATCCCGCCATGCGGTAGAGCCTTGTCAACCTGTTCACAATTTCCCTACCGGTATCAGAGGTCTCCAGCAGTTTTTCCAAGATGGCGATGGCTTGATCAAAGTCTCCCAATCCCGCGAGAGCACCGCTCAGATTTTTCTTGAGATCTTCATTGTCAGACTCAAGAGCGAGCAATTTTTTCAGAATATCGACTGCTCTTTGGTGATCCCCTTTCGACTGCGCAAGCGCCGCATGGGCATTCAGCAATACAATGTCATCTCGCCTCGGCTCGCCCAAGGCTTCCAGAACGGCCTCGCCCCATTCCGGACGCCGCAACTTCTCTGATGCCTCGATGAGGTTGAGTGACAAATATCGATCTCTCGGAAACCGAAGCAGTCCCATTGCCGCCAGCTGCGCCAAAGTCTCAGAGGCGCCGGTCTCCCTCTCTTGTTTGCAATTTGCTTTCACCTGCTCCAGCGACAGGGACGATAACTCCGGATCCCTCATCAGCTTCTTGGTGTAGATTCGCGCAACCGAGGCATCATCGGGGAACCGGTGGGTCAGCTCCCAAATAGCCAGAGCCGTGAGGCCAAGCTCACCGGCACGGAATGCATTCTCCATGTCGGCGATGAGCTCGTCTGCGGTTTTTGGCTGTTGAATTGTTTCCATCACGCTGATTCAACCATTGCAATGGCACGCAATATAGCGCGGGCCTTATTCATTGTCTCTTCCCATTCTAAACGAGGGATGGAGTCCGCAACCACTCCGGCGCCCGCCTGGACATGGACGTATCCGTCTTTAACAACCGCTGTACGGATGGCTATAGCGGTGTCCATATCACCTGCCCACGACAGGTAGCCGACCGCTCCCCCATAAATCCCTCGCTTGACGGGTTCAACACTGTCGATGATTTCCATCGCCCTGACCTTTGGCGCACCACTCAAGGTGCCCGCCGGGAGCGCCGCCCGCAACGCATCGATCGCGGATAAATCTTGCCTCGCCGTTCCAGTGACGTTGGAGACGATGTGCATGACGTGGGAGTAGCGCTCGATCACCATATTCTCGGTGAGCTGCACCGACCCAGGTTCAGCGACCCGCCCGACATCATTGCGCCCCAGGTCGATCAACATCAAATGCTCGGCTATCTCTTTGGGGTCGTTGAGGAGCTCAGCAGCCAACGTCTCGTCTTCCTCTGCAGTTTTGCCCCGCCTGCGCGTGCCGGCAATGGGCCGAACGGTCACCCGGCCCTGCTCCGCTCTTACCAGAATCTCAGGGGATGAGCCCACAATTTGAAAACCACCCATATCGAGAAAATACATATAGGGTGACGGATTCAAATTCCGCAGCGCACGGTACAGAGAAATTGGTTGGGCAGTAAAATTAATTGACATCCGTTGGGACGGCACCACCTGCATGACGTCACCGGCCAAGATATATTCCTTAATTTGCTTCACCCATCTCTCAAATTCTTCCTGACAGGTCGAGTAGGTAGCACGGGCCTCGATCGCACTAACGTCTTCCGCGTGTAGGCTAATCGATTCAAGCGGCGGGCCTGAGCGAGGCAACTTTGCCTCCAAAGCATCGAGCCGGGCGATGGCAGCTTCGTAGGCCGTTGATTGGTGTGCCTCTACAGTAATGACCAGCGTCAAGGTGCCCGCGAGATTGTCGAAAACAAGAACCTCCTCCGACAGCATAAGCAGAATATCGGGGGTGTTAAGAGATTTATCAGGCGTCGAGTGACGTAACTTTGGCTCCACGTAGCGCACCACGTCATAGCCAAAATAACCGACTAAACCACCATGAAATACCGGCAGGCCTTCGACCGGCGCCACCCTAAAGTCACTATGTAGTGTTTCAACAAAGGCGAGGGGATCATCAACAGCAAACTCATCAGCTACCTCGCCATGGCGAAGCAGCGAGACAGTATTGTCTGAAATTGAGTAGCACTGGGATGCCGGCAGTCCAATAATGGAGTAGCGACCCCATTTCTCCCCGCCTTGCACAGACTCAAAGAGAAAGGAATAAGGGCCTGCGGCAAGTTTTCGATAGGCGGAAACGGGGGTTTCGACATCGGCCAGCACGGTTCTGGCAAGTGGGATACGGTTGTAGCCATCGGCTACAAGCCGATCAAATTCCTCTCGGTCCATCATGGGGCTATGGTCGCGAGCGCCTGCCTCATTTGATCAATGACCGCCTTGTAATCGGGCTGGTTGAAAATCGCAGATCCAGCGACAAAGGTATCGGCACCGGCTGCCGCGACCTCAGCGATATTCGCGGGCCCGACACCGCCGTCGACCTCGAGGCGAATATCAAGACCGCTCTGATCTATAAGCGCTCTGGCCTCACCCAACTTATCCAACGTGGAGGGGATGAACTTTTGCCCCCCAAAACCTGGATTCACGGACATCAGCAGAATCATATCCACCTTGTCCATCACATACTTAAGCGCGTCGAGGGGGGTTGCGGGATTGAAAACCAGTCCTGACTTACAGCCAGCATCGCGTACAAGCTGCAAAGAGCGATCCACGTGGGTCGATGCATCGGGATGAAAGGTGATGTAGGTAGCACCCGCGTCAGCAAATTGAACAATCAGCGCATCAACGGGCTGCACCATCAGGTGCACGTCAATCGGGGCCGTGATGCCGTAATCCCGCAGCGCCTTACACACCATCGGACCGATGGTGAGATTCGGAACGTAGTGGTTATCCATGACATCGAAATGAACAATATCTGCACCTGCAGACAGCACTGCCTCTACCTCTTCACCGAGGCGAGCAAAATCAGCGGATAAGATGGACGGCGCAATGTAAAAGTCAGTCATCGGGGCAGAACACGTGGCGTGCCAAGGGAGCGTCAAGTGTACCCGTCATGCCAACGCTGTGCGACCTGCCCGCCTAGATATGTGTCATTTTACTGGGATCAAAGAGCCCTACGTCCTCAACACCTGTCAGATTCATGCCCACCGACTGGGCAAACCCATCTAGACCCAGATAGCTTCTGACGGCTCGGTGCACGTGCGCTGGCGTCAACGTGATGCCATCGCGGTCGGGCTGCAGGGAATCGGGGTTGATAGGGAGCGCAAAGTGCAGCTCATCGGTTGCTCCCACGACCCGATTACCCCAGCGCGCGCCCTGCTCCATGATCATGTAAGAGCCCACATTCCAGTGATCCTTGCCGTTACCATCATTATAAAAATTGGTACGGCCAAAGTCTGAGCCAACCACCAGCAAGATTCGATCAGCGAGTCCCAATTCTTCTGCATAGTTCCAGAAAAAATAAAGGGCATCTGCTAAATGGACGTAAAGGGCCTCGTGAATGGGGTCGTGCTCCTCGTGACTGTCGAAGCCACCCAGCACGATATCAGCGGCTGATCCAAGACCCGACTGCATGACCAGCAAGGCTCCTTGCATCTGCTGCTTGAGATTAGACCAAAAGCCAAAGTCACCGACCGTAAACTCGGCACCCTCCTCCAGCTCATCATTTGAGGGTAGGGAACTGGCGAGTCGGGCGAGGCTGTCACGACCATCAAGCGCGCTTTGATGATTGACCAAGTGCTTTCGCTGTCGCGGGGTTAAGCCCGGATTTGTGAGCATCTCGGTGATCGATCGACGGGTAATTTCCTGGGCGCGGGAGATCTCTTCCTGCGGCCTCGCGTACGTCTCTGAGTTCCACCAATTACGATCGGGGAGAGTAAGTTCGCGTAAGCGGCCCACATCGTCAAAACGGTTGTAGGTGATCAGCCCGGAGGTTCTCGAAGTACCACCACCAAAGACCGAGTACGCCAGAGGTTGATCGGGCGAATTCGCCGCCGCATGCAACGCGGTGAGCGAGGGCCGCCCCTCTGCATTACTGCCGGTCCAGTTAAACAGCCGACCGGTCTCATGAGAATTGGTCTGTGCGTCGATGCCATTAATCACCAGAGTGTCCGCACCAAAACGCCTGAACAATGCTGCGTTGTCGGCGATAGGGGCATAACGCAGATTGCCTTCCTGCCCCGGATCAGCCCAGTCTGCCCAGTGGTTGATCTTGGGCTCTCCAAGGGTATTGGTCTTGGGGTCACACAACTGGGTGACGTCGGCACCGCCATCGAGCTGCAAGGTCACCAACAACTTGCCAGCATAGGGCTCATTTGAGCTAGAGCCCCAAACATTGAAGCTCGCAGAAGAGGTCAGCGCCGTAGCCAACGACGCTTTGACAAAGCGCCGACGTGATAACTGGGGAGTTTGTCGAGTACGCATACGGGCTCCCATCAATCGTGTAAATACGGGTAAGAGGTTAGAAGGCCGCTGATCACCATGGTCCACGCACGCATCATGCCATCGGTATCGTCATAGCGGAGCCAATCCTCGGCCCGCGATTGCTGACCGGGCCAAATGGCCCATGTATCACACCCCCCCTCGCGAAGACTGCCAAAGTCTCTGCCCCACTCTTGTGCAAGGGCCGCATAAGACTCTAATGAATCCACCATGATATCCACATCGCCTATGGAAGGTTTTCTCGTCGTCGCGTTGTGCAGCAATGTGGTCATCTGTCGCGTCAGGTCAGAGCGATTAATCTCATCAGGATAGCCTCCGGCGAGGCCCCAGACTCCCACCGTCATTGCGCTGCTGGGATGATTCTGAGTTAAGGATGTAGCGAGAGCCAGTTCGATGTCGTAACTCCCCGCAGGCAGCGCTAGAAGCAACTCAACCCATGCTTGTTCGTGCAACCAATACCCACCCGCTTCGGGTGCTGGTCGGCCTCTAGGATGCAGATTACCATTGTGATCGACGTGAGTATCGATGAGAACGTCATCCATCATTTCCAGATCCATGCCATCAATGACCAGCGTTTGACCCGAGCTTTGATTGCGGATCAGGATTTGCTGAATGATTAAATCCGCATTGGCTTGTTCGCCATCAATACTGCCATACGGGTCCTGACTGATATCAGAAATTCTCAATCGTGCTTGCTCGCCTGTTAATTCCATGGTGGTAGTCACGATTGGCTGATTCATCGCGTCTGCCGGTCCCGGTACTTGGCCAGGAAGATCAAACGATGTCTCGAGTAGCAAATCGGATGTCGTCGCCCTTGGAATCTCTGCGAACAACACTCGCTCCTCCTGCGGCTTGGCAAAATCCGCAACCACCACCTGACAAGCCAAATCCACAGCCATCTTCTGGGTAACGTTGGACATCAGCGGTGTCATATCCCGGTTACGCTTGGTCACGGTGGCGCTATCGACACCGCCATAAAAGGTGCCATAACTGCCCCACCATCCGGCACTCAAATTGCTGTCGTTGAGATAGTCCAGCGAGTCACCACCACGATCCGCCCGCTCGCCCCAGGTTCGTCCCAACACCGCGCGATTTTTTCGATCCAGTTCTTCTGGGGTCAGCAATCGGCCACTTCCCACGGTTGCTAGTGCCGCCTCATGGGCTGCTGATAGCTCGCCGCCTGATACCGCACTGGTGCGATACCACGGGTGGAGAATCATGTCTGCAAACAGCTGTTTGGCACGAAAACCCGACGCCTCAAAGTCGGCAGCCAGCTCATCCATTGCCGCCTGCTGGGCATTGTAAGCGGCCAAATCAGAGGTATAAGTGGGTAAGCTGCCGTCCTCAGGGCGCGCCAAGGGCTCGTCGCCGTAAATAGCAGGCCACCAGAAAGACACTGTAGCTTTTGCGAAGCGCTCATCGTTGGCAATTTCCTGCCCCAACCACTGAATACTATCCCAGCTGCCAGAAGCCTCCTTGCCTTCAAAGCCCGGAGTGCGCATATCCCGGTACCAGGTATCGCCGTATTGATAGGTCGCACCGCCGTCCAACCCTTCTGTCCAGGCGAGCCCTACCGTGATAGAGGACTCGGGATGTTCGTCATCCATGTAGGACACCAACTCAATCTCAATGTTGTAATCCCCCGGGCTTAAATCAAACTGGAACGCCATCCAGGCATTGGTATGACCAAAGTAAACGGCGTTACTCCCCTCTCCCTCCAACCACCCGCGGGGATGACTTTCCCCGGTTTCCTCATCTATCCATTGCTCCACCGAAAAGCGGTCGTCGGTCTCAAATTCATGGGCGCTGATTCGCCGCCGTACCGATCCGTCCTTAGAAACGGTCACGCGCTTGACGCCCATGTGGGAGCACCACCACTGGTCTTCATCATTCTCGTCTTGTATACAACCCCGAGGGGAGATGTCGTTGATCGTCAAGCTGCCACCGTCGCCATTGACCGTCGCTAGGAACTGACGCTCATGGTGTTGTTGCTCCTCGGCACCGATCCCCGCATCACGAAACAACTCATGAACTTCATCCACTGGCTTTTCCGGATGCTTGTAGGACTCGGGCAGCGAGTCCATGCCGCCCCACTGATCGAGGTAGTGACCTTGATCACCAAAACTTTGGTAAGCGCCGGCAACAGGGTCCATGCGCTCGTGACACACGGTGCAGGCGGGGTTATTCATGGTGGGGTTGTTGGTATCCGCAAGCGCTGCCGCGTCGGTACTTCTGGGCGCTGACTTTTCGATATCCACCCCTAGGAATTGGAAATAGGTCCAACGCGCGCGCGCGCGATTACGGTTGGTATCTGTAGACGGAAAACGTCCTAACCAGGCTGGCGTACTTAGTACTCCCGCGTGAGGCCAGTCTTGATAGCCGCTGAACCGAATCTCGCCGGTTTCATTATCAAAATAGAACTCCTGATCTTGGGGAATGTGGCCCCGATTTTTACCGGGCTGAAATTTGCGCAGGGTTGCAACATCGAAGAACCCGTCCTCGTCAATAATCGAGCCCTCGAAGTCGGTCTCTGATCTGTAAGCCAAAGCACTGACGGGCGTAACCATGGTGTAGTCCGCTGTTACCACTTCCTTATAACTTTTGCCGGTCTCCACAATATGAGCTATCAGCTCCAGGGGCTCCTGCACAACCGACACCTTGAACGCATCGAAGGCCTGATTCTGTGTGAGAAACAGACGATTCCAGTATTCCTCGGTCTGAAATTCCTCGGGGGTGTCCTCTGGAAGCGTAAAGGCAAACTCAGCGAAAGCAGGGAAACGGCCAAAAAAATCAAACTGAAAATCGATGCCCGAGGTTAGACCTCGGCTTAGTAACCGGTCATTAGCACCGGTAATCAAAAAATCGTGAAATCCGTAGCCTGACATCATGGCCAACACCTCACCTCGCAAGGCATTGTCCGATTGCTTCGCGCGCTCGATCGAGGACGGGTTTGGGATCCTGCCTGAGAGTAGAAGTCCGGCGCGCCGCAAGGTCGTCTCCCGCGGCTCAAGCTCGGTGCCTGCCCACAAATCGGCAATGCCAACCCCGTTGCCACCGGTATTAGCGCCTGTTGCCAACGTGAGGTACTCAGCAAACAGGTTGTAGCCATCGCTACCGCGGCTCAAGACAACGCCACCGCCATGATTTAAATCACCGGCAATTTTGTTCAACAGCCAGTCGGCACCCACCCCATCTCGGGCTACGAAGTCATAAATCGCTTGCTCATTGGCGGCCGCATCGCTGCCGAGTAATAAACGGCCCCCTTGTTGCTCTGCGACCAGACCGGAACGGTGGCACACGACGCAATTGTTTTGAACAACCGGATCCACCTTCTGAATAAAGTACGCGGTTGCGTCGGCTGGATTTACTTCATCCTCAGATTTGTCCCCACTACTACCAGATCTCGCGCCCTGCACCGTATTTATAAGCGAGGAGAATGCACCCGAATGTGCCTGGGCGGTGACCTCAGGCGTCCAGAGGAAAGTGGCACACAGCATGAGCACCGCTAAGGCAAGAGCCCAGCGGCTAGATGCGTCCACACTCGCCAAAGCAAGATCGTTGTTGGTGCCTTTAACCATTTTTTTGTTTGCAGCCTTTCCTGTAAACAAGCCTTAGCTTGAGATTATCAGAGCCGTCTCAACCCAGCCTAAAGAATAGTTGATTCCTTACAAATCGCGACCTTAGACAGTTTTTTCATGGCGATATGCGGCGTATTATGCAATTTAAGTTGGTAATTTTAAACATCCCTGACAGCTCGTCGACTACCGACAACCGCCCAGCGATGAAATCAATCCCCACCAGCAATAAATTAACAGGGGCACCTCAGATCTGAACAGGTTGAGCGCGCATCGGCTCTTTCCTGCAGTTAACCAGCCTCCAACCTAGCATTCAGCCCTGCCAGCCGCTCCGGTGTGCCTACGTCTTCCCAAGCCCCCTCCCAGTGCTGACCCGTAATCAAGTCCGTTTCAATGGCAGAGTCCAGCAGGGGCTTAAGCAGCCGGGACCCGGGGGGCAACCCCCGAAAAAACGCGTGAGAATAAACACCAATTCCTGAGTAAGTAAGCGCTTGCTTCGTATTAATTACTTGCTGAACCAGTTCTTTCTCGAGACTGAAATCACCTGCCGGATTATGTTGGGGATTGTCCACGAGCACCAAATGAGCGCCCACCGGCCGCAGGTCCACATGGCGCAAAAGATCAAAAGAAAAGGGGCACCAGATGTCCCCGTTGACCACAACAAAGGGCTTCTCTCCAAGCAGCGGTAGCGCCTTGATGATGCCCCCCGCGGTCTCCAGGGGCTCAGACTCAACCGACACCTGGATATGCACCCCCCACTGACTACCATCCCCGCAGAAGGCCTCTATCTGCTCTGATAGGTGGGCAGCATTAACCACCAACTCCGTGAAACCAGCCTCCCTGAGGTTGAGAATATGGTGCTCCAGCAGGGGCTTACCGGCCACTTGAAGGAGGGGCTTAGGACATGTCTCGGTCAGGGGCAGCATCCGACGCCCAAATCCCGCCGCCAGGATCATCACCTTCACGGGGAGGCTCCCAAGGAAAACCAGTCAGCACACTGACACGCCGGTAGGATCTGGGCTTCAAAAATCTCCCGGAAAGTCGCTACCTCCGTATCGCTGTTCTGATAAAGGTCGAGCGTTTCGCGGGTGTAGGCCAGCACCCTGGGCAAATCGAGCAAGTACTGGGGTTTACTGTCACGAAAAGCAAGCCGGGCAAAAATACCCAACACCTTGATGTGCCGCTGGAGCCCCATGAGATCAAACCAGCGAACAAACAAAGGGGCCGAAACGGAATCCACAACACCGGCGTTTTCCAGAAGCGATTGATACTGGTGTAGCCAGTCCAACTGCCGGTCCCGAGGCCAACGGACATAACAATCTTTTAACAGCGAGACCACATCGTAGGTCACCGGCCCCACCACTCCGTCCTGAAAATCGATGACCGCCAGCTCATTGTCTGGCAGCACCATCAGATTCCGGCTGTGAAAATCCCGGTGCACGAGCACCTGAGGCTGAGCCTGAGCGTTGGTAATCAACAACTCGGCCAGTGCCGAAAAAGCCGCCTCGAGCTCATCACTCATGGGCAGGTTCAGCAGTCTGGGGATAAACCAGTCGGTAAACAGCCGCATCTCCTGCATCAGCTTCGGTGCCCCATAAGCCTCCAGTGAAGCGGGAGCAGGATTGATCCGCGCCAGATCTGCCAAAGATACCAACCCCCGCGCATACCAATCGCTTACGTTGGCGTCGCTTAAGTGGGGCAGAAGGGTCTCGTCGCCAAGGTCCTCCAGTAGCAGATAGCCCTGCTCGATATCAGCGGCTATGAGTGCGGGCACGCGCACTCCACCAGCAGCCAGCAGCTCCCTGATTCGAAGAAACTCCTCATTTTTCTCCGTGGGGGGCGATTCAACGGCGATCACCGTGTTGGGCGTTTGTTCGCCATCCAGCCTGACGCGATAATACTTTCGCGGGCTCGCATCCCCCGCGATCAGGCGAATGTCATCAACCTCGGCGGCGCTTTCTTGCCGAACGGTAGCCTGCCGACCCGTGTAGGCATGCTCAGTCGAGAGGCACTGACCCACCCAGTCAGCAAGATCCGCCAATGAGCCAGAGGGAGACGATGTCAAATTGTCACCTATAATTTAAATCACCATACAGTAATTTATGTGTGCACTTGTGGCACACCCAAAATCAAGAATAAACACTTTGGAAGATGGGCGCACTTCGTTTGAGGGGAGGATAGGTCACAGCAAAAAAGCGCCACGATCGCTTATTGAACGGCGGTTTGAGTACACAAATATATTACAGGCCGAGACAATGATTCCGTTTAGACAGCGACTCCCTACTGGGGACATTTTGCTACTATGGGCGTCCCTCCAACGTGACCCTGAGTTATATGCACATTCGCCCACAGCTTGAGTACCATCCGTGACCGCGACAAGCAGTGATTCCAAGCCCGAGCTTCTCTTAGTTTGTGGCATGCACCGCAGCGGTACCAGCGTGGTGACCCGGTGTCTTGAGCTCTTTGGCTATTCCCTTGGCGAATCGCTGATGGAACCCGGTGAAGACAACCCGACCGGTTTTTTTGAGGATCTAGATGTAGTTCGCCTCAATGATGACTTGCTTCTTCGAAACGGCTCCGCCTGGGATGCGCCCGTCTTCACTGAGCATGAGGCACTCGTGTGGTCTCGACAGCAGTTGGCCGAGGCAGCAGACGTACTGAAAGAAAAACTGGCCAGCGCGCCCAAACTTGCCATCAAGGATCCGAGAGTTTGTTTGACCCTACCCTTTTGGCGAGCCGTCGCAACACATCTTGACGTTCCGATACGCCTTTGTCTGATTTACCGAAATCCGCTAGATATCGCCGCCTCCATCGAACGGCGCAATCAGCTACCTGCACAGGAGTCCCTTGCACTGACCCAACTGTATTGGTCGGAGCTACTCAAACACACTGAAGCAAGTGAGGTCGTCATCGATTATGCAAACTTCATTGCTGACCCCGGAAAAGCACTCGAAGAAATGGCCGCTTGGTTGCAGACACCCCCCGATGCATCGCTGGTCAACGACTTTCTAGAGCAATTTCTCGACGACTCGCTTCAACACCACACTCATAGCTGGTCAGATTTAGTCGCGGCTAAAAAATCACTACCCACCGGCATGCTGGAAACCGCGTCACTCTTAAAAGCTCGAGCCAAGGGAGAACAAACAAGCGCCGATGTCTGGGATGGCGGAACCAAAATAGATCCAAGATCCTCGCGCGCCCTGATCGCCCATCAGCTGGCAGATCGGATCGCGCAAATCGATACCCTTTCGCAAAAGTTAACGGGGCTCGAACTTGAAACCGCCCAGCAACAATTTGAGGTGGCGGATATTTCCAGGCAACGAGATGAGCGCGATCAAGCAATCAGCGTGCTGGAGGACAAATTAAACGAGCTGACTTCAGATATCGAAAAAGCAAAACAAGTCTGCGCCGAGGCAAACTTCGAGCTGGCCGATATTCAGGCACAAAAAAGCGAACGCGAGGCGCACATCGAGGTATTGGCAAAAGAAGCGCAGGAACTGGAGCGTCAAATAGCTGCAGCCAACGCCTACGCCGCCGACAGGGAACAAGCCTTACGCACAACCCAAGCTGACTTCGAGCGCGCAGAACAGGCTCGGGTAACTAGTGAACAAGCACAGCAGCATGCCGAGGAGGCGCTTCGAGAGACCGAACTGCAGGTGGAGCAACTTAACGAAAAGGCCGACTGGCTATTCTCCTCCGCGGTGTCTCATCACGGGGACCTTCTAAAGTATGAGCTGTCCTTTCTGGGTCGCTGCCATCGACTGGGTAGACGCGGCTTCCGATTCCTGACACTGCGCCGGGGACAGGTCACCGCCTACGATCAGGCAGTAGCGAATGCCCATAATTTTTACAGGGATCACGATATTCCTCCCCCGCAACCAAGACCCTCCAAAAGATCCCAGCTTCTGAGCATGGTGAGTTACACCCTGCGACATCCCATCGGCTCGATGCGCAGCATGAGCCTGCCCCGGTTAAAGACAGTCCTGTCGCATATCCGACATTCCTCTGCAGAGGATTTAGAAGTGTGGGTCAATGCGCGCTTTGAAAAGCCGCAAGATGCCACTACCGAGTGGTCCCAGTCACTACAAGGCCTAGACCCGAGTGAGGTGCTCGTCTTTCCCACCTACGAGGAGCCGCTGGTCAGTATTGTGATACCCGTCTTCAACGAGTGGGTTGTTACGCACAGATGCCTCTGGTCTATTTTGCAGCATAGCTCCGTGCCATACGAAATCATCGTCGCCGACGATGGCTCGACCGATGAGACCACCAACATCAGGGATTACGTGACGGGCATAAGGGTCATACGTCAGGAAGAAAACCAACGGTTCTTAAAAAACTGTAACCTTGCAGCCAATCATGCCAAAGGCCAATACCTGCTTTTTCTGAACAACGACACGGCGGTAACCGCCAACTGGCTTGAGCCCCTCGTGACTCTATTTGAAGACACAACCGTCGGCATCGTCGGACCTAAACTGCTGTTTCCCGACGGGAAGCTACAGGAGGCCGGTGGCATTGTGTGGCAGGACGCCTCAGGCTGGAATTTCGGGCGCGCTGATGACCCTCGGCTTCCCCAATACAACTATATCCGGGAAACAGACTACGTCTCGGGCGCCGCTCTGATGATTCGGCACTCTCTCTGGTCCCAGTTAGGCGGATTCGATGAGACCTTTGTCCCCGCCTACTACGAGGACACCGATCTCTGTTTTCAGGCGCGCACGGCGGGCTTCAGGGTGATGTATCAACCCGCGTCTGAGGTAGTGCATTACGAGGGTCTGTCCCACGGCACTGATACTGCCAGCGGGCAAAAGCAATACCAGCTGGTCAATCAGCAGACATTCCTCGACAAGTGGTCCGGTGAATTACAGACGAATCATTTTCCCAACGCCGAGCACGTAAATATCGCCCGGGATCGCAGCCGACACCAGAAACGCTTGTTAATTATTGATCACTACATTCCCCACTACGATAAGGATGCGGGCTCACGGTCGACCTGGATGTACGTGGAGATGATGGTAAGGGCCGGCTACCGCGTGCAGTTCATGGGAGCCAACTTCTTCCCCCACGAACCCTACACCAGCAAGCTGCAACAGATGGGTGTTGAGGTCTTGGTGGGTGAACAACTCGCGCGCCATCTCGACCGCTGGTTTACCGAGAACCTGCCCTACGTCGATCATATTTTTCTGCATCGGCCTCACATTGCCGAGCAGTTTTTGCCCCACCTAAAAAAACAAACCCAGTGCCCGCCGATCACCTTTGTGGGACACGACCTGCATTTTCTGCGCACCAAACGGGAGCTTGACCTCACAGGGGACAACGCTCTACTCAAGCAAATCGAGGAGTGGCGCAAAAGGGAGCTCAGCGTAATCGATGCCGTTGATCATACGGCCTACTTTTCTGAGGTTGAGGTAAAGGCACTCGCGGACATTGCGCCAGAGGCCGACATACGCGCCATTCCCCTCTATATCCTGGAAGATAAGCGGCTAGACAGGCGCCTTAGCGAGATTCCCCAGCTGCTTTTTGTGGCGGGCTTTAATCATCCGCCCAATATTGATGCCGCCTGCTGGTTTGTAGCGGAGGTGCTGCCACTTCTTGAGGAGGAAATAGGGGCGGTTCATTTACACATCGCAGGATCCAACCCCAACAAAGCGGTGCGAGAGTTAGCGTCAGACAACATCAAGGTCCATGGCTATGTGTCGGATGAGGCCTTGCTGGACTTATACAGCACCAGTCATTGCGCCGTTGTGCCCCTGCGTTTTGGCGCCGGCGTCAAAGGAAAAGTTCTTGAGGCAATTCAGTATGGCGTGCCCCTGGTAACCACATCAGTAGGCGCTGAAGGTATACCGAATGCTACAGCAGTGATGGATGTGGCAGACGAACCCGAGGCGTTTGCCCATGCGGTGGTTGCAAAGATTTTTGGTGCTGGCATGGTTGCAGGTTCCGACCTCCGGCGCGGCTGGCTTCACGAGCACTTCTTAGAAGCCAAGGGTAAGCAAGCTATTGATTCGCTGATTGGGTGACTGGGCAGAGGAGTCAACAGATCAACGCCACCACGGGAGCTACCCGATGACTCCAACGCTTTCTCCTGCCGCGGAAACCTCTAACCGGTCCGTCTAGCCCGCCCCACAATCAATAGCGGCACAAAGCAGGATGATGTTTAAGCCATTGAGAAAATCGGTGGTGACCACCTGAAGTGCTGGAGAGCTCTCGCCCATATCATTGACCGCGGTGACCGAGCAATTGTAATCCGTGCCCGGCTCTAAGCCTTCAAGCACCAGCGTGTTGGTACCATCGAAAGTAACGGGATCAAGGCCGTCACAAGCAACCACATATTGGGTAACTGGGGAATACCCGTCACTGTAATCTCCAGTAGCGTTGTAAGGGTCTATATTGAGAGTGAGCGTTTCGGTATCTGAGGTCACAGTAAATGTCGGGGCTGCGGTGGGAGCGGTCGCGGCTCCATCCTGAGTGCTGGGGTTGGCGCCCCAATACATTTGGCCCCACTTACAATCGGTGCAGCCCTCTTGACCCCAAAAGCCGGCAAAAACGGTTTGACTGGCGAGGAAACACGCACCCAGCAGAGCTCCGGTCAGCGAGATTATGCCTCGTGAACCTTTCCGTTGCATAGACATCTTCAGCTCCTCCTAATTTTTTATCGCCGGGCGATTTTTGATGTATACAGCAGCACCGGTAATTCCGAGTGGCGACATACTAGCCAATAACGCTGGGCTAGATCAATATGTGATCACTGAACCTTGCGCTGATTCGGGAGCTTGGCTGCAAAAACGCCTAGCACCGCACAACAAACAGCAAAAAGCAAAAAGCAAAAAGCAAAAAGCAAAAAGCAAAAAGCAAAAAGCAAAAAGCAACGTTTGCCCACCTCACACTCTGTCAAGCCCTATTCATGCAGCCATCGGTCCAAGAACCAGTAGGCCCCGTTCGCGAGTCACCAGCCGCTGTCTATGTCGCTATACCGATTATCGTACTGCGTAAAGTAGATCCCATTCTGGGCGACCGACTTGTCTGGCTTATAAGAGACGCATGCCACCATGCCTATAAATGACGTGACGGCGGTGTAACCGGGTTAGAGACGAGCTCGTGCAAAATTCTAAGCCCCTAGTATTCAAAAATCCTCACGAGTTACTCACCCTGACGGCTCGCCTCGTAGAGCAGCCAGACGGGAGGCCCTGAGGGCGCTTCTGGCTCGTAGGCAAGCACTAGGCCTGCGACTGATTCATAAAGGTTTTCGATAGTTACATAGCAGCTCAGATTGTCTTCGGCACAAAGGCCTTGAATACAGGCAGGCGATGATGCGACAGCCGCCGAACTGGCGCTAAAATTTGAGACAAGGGAGCCTGGGTCGCAGGTTAGGAAGAGACCTTAGCCCTGAAAAGTTACCTAGGCCGCCACTGCCCACATGTGCGTGCTCAATCAATATATCTCCTGTCATCTGTAAGCCTCGGCTAGGAAATCCCATTCTTATCAGCCTGAGAAGCGCGTTATCTGCAAAAATCCAACTGCCGTCGAATGTAACAACCTCTGCATTGACAGGTGGTGCCTAAAAAGGTGTCAAGAGAAGATACGGCATTACTTCGTTGTCAGTTAACTCAATGTTGTTGGGAGGCCTTTCGAGGGCAATAAATTCAATATTGTTCAGTTCTGTATTGTTTCTAACAATCATGCGTTCAACAAATACAAGGTGGTCTGCTTCCTCGAAAGAACCGTCCGGCCGAGGGAAGCAGCCCGCCGCCGTGACCGCAACAATATTGCTGTTTTCAACTGTAACCGCGCCGCGAATCTCGTGGAGCGGGAGGAAAAAAAGACTGTCGGGCTCTCAAAGGTTTCAAAATTTGGCGAAAATTGCCCTGTCGCCGTTATACCGCGCTCCACGATGTTGCAGGTTTTTGCACCATCGTAAAACACTGCAAGGCCAGCATCACTGTCGATTGTGTAATTAAAGTTCGGACAGACGACGTCTCAGGCAAGCGCTAGTGATGGCAGGCTCATACTCAGCAGTAATAAAAGTGCTCTAAAATGTAGAAGATTCGTTATTGTTTTGCGAGACATCATCATGCCTCAGGTTTGTTTAGCTCTGAGCATGGGGGTTGATTATCAACCGATCAATCTGCGACTGTGGCACAAGCGGTACTCTTTCCAGCAGGAAACACACGAAAAAAACCACGAATCAGCGCAATCGGCTGGCACATTGCTGGCGCTTTTTATGACTTGGCAAGCCGACGGGCTACTCAAGGTGCGCTAGCAAACTAGTTTATCTAGCGCGGCCCAGTGGAGGGGTCGTCGGGGTTCGTTGGCTCGCCAATATTGATCACCTCCGGTTGCTCATCACGGGGCGCCGTGGCGGGCTCGTCGGACGGGGGCAGCAACGCAGAGATCCCGCCATCTCAGTCAGCGGTTGCTACGCAGAGACCCACACATGCCAAAACACCCAGCACAACAATAATCAGACGCATAACCGCTTCCCATAAAATGAAACGAAATTCTGGACACTCAGCCTATGCCGGAAATCATTGGGAATGAATAGCCAGTCCTTTCGACCAAAATAAGCACGCCGATAGCGCGACAGGTATAATTTATCGATGGAATCGGCTTACCTACCCCTTGTCTTCGCTTTGCTTGCCCTAGCTGCCAGCGGCGCCCTGGGTAGTGTGCTGATTAGCACCTCTCTGCATGCATTGAGGCAAACTCTTCCGCTGGGGCTGATCATTGGCGCGGGGCTGCCCATGGGACTTGCCATCGGAAGCTGGCTGCTTCGAAGCATTAACCACCTCCTACCCTCGTTACAGCAGGCAGCCTGGCTGGCGGTCGGTCTACTGCTGGCCTGCGTGGTGATTGCGGTTTTGGCAGCGCGGAAAAGGCGCCGAGGCAGGCCAATTACTCCCAATGTTATGGTCAGTACAAGCGCCCAAGCGACAAGCAGTAAGCGCTGGTTCTACGCACTGACCGGTCTTCTTGCGGGTACGCACATTGCCATTTCAGCATTCAATAACCTAACCCGCGACATCTTTCCTTGGGATGCATTTACGACTTGGATGTATCGCGCCAAGGCCTGGGTGCTTGATAATCACTTGACGCCCATCATTAACGCCCAGACTTGGATAGCCGAAGGCGGCACGAATGGTATACCCGTCTATGCCAGCCACTACCCCACTCTGCTCTCAGACATCGCCGCGTGGATGTCAGCCCTCTGCGGAAATTGGCATGCCGCAGCCGCGAGCCTGCCCTGGACTGCTGCTGGCTTGGCTTTGGTAGCCTCTGTCTGGGGCCTGTTGCACGCTGCGGGGACTTCTTGGTTTATCGCCTTGTTTGGAGCTGTCATAGCAGTATCCCTGCCGCTCCTCGATATGCATGTGGCGCTCGCTGGCTACGGGGATCTATGGATGGCGCTGACCGCCGGCGTCGGGCTCGGGCTACTCTTACTTTGGGCGCAGATTAACGAAGGCGCAACCCTCCAACGGCAACTAAGCCAATCGACGCTTTGGCTCGGCATAGCTCTCCTACTCATTAGCACGCAGTTCAAATTAGAGGGCTGGTTGTGGCTCGCTATGGGTCTAGTTTTCATTGGTGCGAGTCTGCTCAAAGCTCGCCAGCTTATGGTTGCAACCGTTGTATTGATTCTCTTCATTGCCGCTCACATCATGGCCACGGGCACCACAGCCATTAACCTCGGTCCTTTTGGGCTATGGGGGCTAGCAGATCAACAGATCCACGTCGGATTTTTGGGTCACTATGCGTTGCGTTTATATAACCCGGTCGGCGATTACATCGATGCGCTTTTATTGCAGAAGAATCTCAGCCTTCTCCTCTTTTTCTACGTCGCAGCGCTGGCTTGGTTGCTACTGAAACAACCAAAAGTAGCCAGACACCATTTGTTTATGGGCGCTTTAATCATCGCATCTCAAGGCGTGATTTTTGGAGTTTCTAGCTTCAGTCAGTACGCCGAATCGGGCACGGCAATTACCCGTCTGGTGCTGCACTTTGTTCCCGTTTTTATTTTCACCGCGCTCGTCGCCGCCAATCATAGCCTAGCAAAATTGGCCAGCTCGGCGCAGCGACAAAATCATGCGGAGAAGCAGGGCCTTAGCAAAACTCCAGCTGTCATCTACCCTACAACCACCCTACGGATGTCTTTGCTACTCCTAGGCAGTCTCGCTGTCAGCGTCCTCGTGGTAACCGCCAGCACCGGGGGCCTGTCGGCAACCGCGGTGCGCGTCTTACCCAGTGACATGCAGCCCATTGTGGGCACGGGGGCGCTGACGGAAGAAGAGCTTTGGCAATTCAACCAGTCACCCCAGTCTGTGGGTGTTATCAGGCATCTTCAGCCGCCGGCTGATGGCACTCGGTTTGTATCCCTAGTAGCTGAAGGTGAATCAGCCCGAGAAGTCATTTTTTATTGGTTTGATCGGCGCAACCCGGAGACCATGCATCGACGAAACCTGACCCGGGTGGGGTCCAACCTTTTTGATATGGAGACAGACACCAGCTGGTCGCCTGCGCATATTGGCGAGTGGGGTGTGGTGGTGCCAGCACCCTATTTCGACGCCGCCTCAGTTGGCCCCGTTGTTTTCTCAAGCTCCCTGATTTGGGCACAGGTTCCCGGCATGCTCAATCAATGGCTTCAGCCGGTTGATATAACCCAGCGCACCCTCAACAATTTAGCCAGCTTGGTGGCTGGCGGACCCACCGGCCAGTCTGTGGCACTGCTGGCTGCGACCCTGCTACTCCTAACAGCCGTTTTCGGACCTGGCTCCTTGCGATGCACCAGTTTTATGGCCATTGGCTGCCTCTGGTTTGTCAGCGATCTTCTGTGGCTACAGGGGCATGCGCGCGCATCTCTCCTAACGACACAAAGTAACCTACCCTCCTCCGTGGCACGCAATGAGGGCCGTCACCTGACAAAAATGGCCGCTTCTCTTGAAGCGACGCTTCCGCAGGACAAACCGCTTCTGGTGATCCCCGCCGACAACGGGTACGATTACGAGTCACAACGACTACCATTTTTGTTGCTTCCCGCAAAAAGTACGTTTGTAGACGCCAATAACAATCGAATTCTGAAGGATTGGGAAGGCGTGGTGTTAGTCTATGGTGAGCGTCTTGAGCAACTCAATGCCAAGACTACCGCCGTACTAAAACAGCTCGGTCGCGCTGAAATTCAAGTTATGTACGGAAATAATTTCAACTTGATCCGTTGAAAGAAAATATGGTTGCCCAGAACAGCACAGTCTCTGAAAATCGCTTGGAGCAGAATTTTCCCAGACGAATCATGCACGTCGGCAAGTACTTTCCGCCGACGCGAGGCGGCATGGAGTCGTTCCTTCATGACTTAATCATCGAACAAAAAAAACAGGGACTTGAAGTACAGGCGGTAGTACATCGGACTGAAAAATCCCTTCGAAGTATTAGTGAAACTTATAAGAGCGATAATGCCTCGGTCACGGTGATTCGGGTGGCAAGATGGTTCACCTTCTTCTTTGCACCCATCAGCCCAAGCTTCGGCGTCGAATTATGGCGGGCTATCCGGGATTTTAAACCGGATATCATCCACCTTCACATGCCCAATCTTTCCGCTTTCTGGTGTCTAGTCCTACCAAACGCTAGAAAAATATCTTGGGTTGTTCATTGGCACTCAGACATCATTGCATCCACTAATAAACTTACGCTCTCCGCGTTTTATCGTATTTACAAGCATCCCGAAACTTGGCTTCTGAGAAGCTGCAAAAAAATCATCGCTACCTCGCCTCCTTATCTGAAAGCCAGTATCCCGCTTAGCCCGTATCTCCATAAAACTAGTGTGGTTCCACTTGGAACTCGTTCGATTTTTTCTGCAGAGCATGAAAATATAGTGCCAGCCGATTTCTCATATAAGCCTGAGGGTGATAGCTTGGTCAGAGTGCTTACCGTAGCTCGATTAACATACTACAAAGGACTAGATCTGCTCTTACACGCAATATCGCAAGTCCCACACGCCACACTCACCCTTATCGGCGATGGCAAAGAAGCCCATAACTTGCTCAAGATAGCAAAACGCTTAAAGCTTGGGACCCGGTTTACCCATATCAAAGATTGCTCTAATGAAGAACTGAGACTGCAATACCTGAAGCATGACTTGTTTTGTCTTGCATCTACCGAGCGAACCGAGGCTTTTGGAGTCGTTCTACTTGAGGCGATGCAGGCAGGCCTTCCTTGTCTTGTCAGCGAAGTGCCGGGCAGTGGTATGTCCTGGGTTGTTGACTCTCCATCATGTGGATATTCAGTGACGGCCGGCAGTGCGGCAGCTTTGGCTGATAAATTGAAGGAAATCCCAGCAAATCCAGAGCAGATGGAAGTTATTTCAAGGAACGCAAAAGCCCGGTTCAACCAACTTTTTACGATATCAAATTGCGCATCGGCAATTCAGAAAGTCTATAATTCTGCAGCTCCAGAGAAGTAGTTAAGTTACCTCTGCTCACGAGGCAAGGCCGTGTACATGTCGAACCAAGATGTTCACTCTTTCGCAGTCGTAATTCCAGCATTGAATGAAGAAGGGACCATTGCGCCAATCATCGAGAGCATTCGACGATTTAGTAATGCCGCCATTTACGTGGTCGACGACAATAGCGACGATCGCACTGCAGAGATGGCTCGTCATGCAGGCGCTACAGTACTACCTCTCACAAAGCGACTTGGAGCTTGGGGGGCAATGCAGACTGGCTTACGCTTAGCATTGCGCGAGGGCCACCGACTAGTTGTGACCATGGATGCTGATGGCCAACACGATCCCGCTGAGATTGACTCGCTTATCGAGCCTATCCTGATGGATGAGGCGGACGTCTGCATTGGCACGTGGCCTGCTCGCGCGTCTTGGGCTCGTCAAATGGCATGGCACTTATTAAGAAGAACCTCTGGCATAGGTGTTCAAGATCTAACGTCCGGGTTTAGGGCCTATGGATACAAGTCCCTACAGCTACTTGTCCGCTGGCCAGCCACTTTATTGAGCTATCAAGACGTTGGCGTCTTGGCCATGCTAACCAAAGATAATCTAACCCTAGTGTCAATCGAGACACCCATGAGACCAAGAACTAATGGCCACTCAAGGATTTTTGAGACTTGGACGCACGTGATCATATACATGTTGCAATCTCTGATTTTAGGACTATCTAAGCGCCCGCTGACTATGGCAGGACATAGACTTAATACAAAGCGGTGGGAAAAATCGTGATCTCACTGGTGATGGCGGTAATTGGCCTATTAGTGGCCTTAACTATTTTTCTGCTAATTCGACGCGATATTCTCAACGTTAGACATGGTCTTGGCTGGCTTATGGCAGCTGGATTGTTTACCTGTTTGGGCTTTGCGCCATCTTTTATTGACCATATCTCTGTCTATTTTGGTATAAATTATCCACCCGCTTTGGCGCTCACTCTTACCGTGATCGCTTTAATATTAAAGTTATTAATAATGGATATTGAGCGATCTAGGACGGAGATACGTGTCCAACGACTAACGCAGCGCCTGGCAATGCTTGAGGCAAAGGCAGCTCCGCCAAACACACCAAATTCTCAGGAGACAAATGACCCCTAGCTTCACTCCTGAGGTATATGCAAGCTGGAAATTGTTTTAGCAATCACGGGTCGGCGTCAGATTTTTAGCTGGCCACCATCGAGATAGCGCAATGACATGGCCGGATGGCTTATCATTATGGTGCCATTGGGTGACTGTGCTCTCATCCTAAATGTGTGGCCAGCTCAGATCAACAAACTACCAGTGGCCGAAAAGT
>Ga0181574_10000230_pt1 | contig 51795 bp, 68 predicted proteins | sample 101ome_24_FD_145600 | JGI IMG/M metagenome (GOLD analysis project Ga0181574, IMG submission 145600) | Coastal salt marsh microbial communities from the Groves Creek Marsh, Skidaway Island, Georgia - 101410AT metaG (spades assembly) | ecosystem: Environmental > Aquatic > Marine > Intertidal zone... | reverse complement strand
TACAGAGAGGTTACACCTAAAGTTGCAAAGCAAGCATATGAGAAATGGGTTGAACGTGGGATCAGCTTTGCTAATCATGCGGCAACGTGTGCGAGTAGAGTGTACAACTACGCCATACAAATGGAACATGCAGAACAAAATCCGTTTGCCAAAATCAAACGTAAACAACAACGTCAGCGTAAAGTTATATGGACACATGGTGAGGTAAATAAATTTTTGGATGTGGCATATTCGGACTTTCAATATCGTAATGTGGGACTAATTGTGCACATGGCATATGAATGGTGCCAGCGTTTGGGAGATATGCGTATGCTGCGTTGGGATAACCTTGACTTGAAGAAGCAACAACTAACGTTGGAGCAGAGCAAGCGTAGGTCAGAGGTGTTCCTGCCTATCAGTGACAACTTGAATGCTATGTTGCTAGAGCAGAAAGCTGACTTTGGTTTTCAGCAATGGGTTGTACCTCACCCTCAACCACGCAATGGTAGGTTCCAACCATATGCAATGGAGAGATTGTCCAAGGTTGGACGTAACATCATGCGACTAGCAAAGCTATCCGAAGAGCTACGGCTCATGGACATTCGTCGTACTGGAGTAACACAGATGGTTGATAAGGGTGTACCTTTGCCCCAGATTATGGCAGTAACAGGGCATACACATGTTGCATCTGTGAAACCATACATGAAGCATACATTCGAGAGTGCAAATAATGCCTTGACACAACGAGACATGTCTGTATGCTTGAGTGAAACGAACAACATAGAAAGTGATACATAATGAATATAAAAGAATATATAAGTGATATGTCACTAGGTAATGGTGAGACTAAACGTACTAACTGTCCCGTATGTGGGGGAGTCAAAACGTTTACAGCAACCAATAACATGGGGCAGCTTATGTGGAACTGTTACAAGGCAGGGTGTAGTGTGTCTGGTGGCACACGTGTGCACCTTAGCAGTGACGATATTCGTAAATCACTTGGCACTGTAGCCGCTGAGACTGAGGCAGTCACGTTTGAAAAACCTGAATGGATTGTACGTGACATGGATGCAGTGTCTGAGTTCTGTGTTGAATGGGGCATTGATCCTATAACACTAGGATTATTGTATGATGTTCGTGAACACCGTGTCGTATTTCCTGTGGTACATAACAATATCATGGTGGATGCCACTGGCAGAGCACTAGGAAAAAAGTTACCAAAGTGGAAAAGATATGGAAAAAACCCCTTGCCGTATGTTTATGGATATGGTACAACAGGGGTAGTCGTTGAGGACTGTGTGAGTGCAGCCATTGTGGGTGCGACAGGCAGTTCTGGATGCTCGGAGAGTGGGGTGTATGTCGGGGTAGCAGTGTTGGGCACCTCACTTTCCGAGGCACATAAGCAGTACTTATCACGGTTCACAACGGTTGTAATTGCACTTGACCCCGATGCCCTACCAAAAACATTGCAGTTTGCAAAAGAACTACGGGGTTATGTAGACAACGTAAAAGTATTACGTTTGATAGATGACCTGAAATATCGTAACCCTACCGACTTAGAAAACTTACAACACTTAGGAGAAACATAATGGAATTATCATTGATACGCAGTCTGATGGACAAAGAGTTCTACGAGGATCATCGTGGTGCTAAGTGTCCTGACCGACTGTTTAGTAAAGACGTGCGGAAGATCAAGCAGTCAATTGACAAAGCTATGGATCGTTATGAACGCACCGTAACGCCTGACGAGATTGAGGCATTGTTCATGTCGAACAACCCCACCCTCACAACGGCACAGAAATCAGCTTACAGTTCACTGTTTCATCAGATCAAGAAAGAGTCACCAATGGGTAGTGACGTAGCACAAGAGGTGCTGTCTAAGCTGTTTCAACAGGTCGTAGGTGAGGACATTGCTAACCTTGGCTTTGACTATGTGAATGGTAGCAAGGGTAGTTTGGAACCACTACGGGATATCCTTGAACGTTATTCAGATGACTTCACGCCTGACCTACGTATTGAGTGGGATGACATCGACATTGATACTTTGCTTGCAAAGAATGATTTGGAATCACAGTGGACATTCAACATCCCTACTCTGACACGTAAGGTAGAGGGTGTGAATGCAGGACACCTGATTGAGGTAGGTGCCCGTCCCAACACAGGTAAGACATCATTCCATGCGTCATTGATTGCAGCACCCAATGGGTTTGCACATCAAGGTGCTAAGTGTGTGATCCTGTGTAACGAGGAAGCATCACACCGTGTTGGTGCACGGTATCTTACAGCAGCCACAGGCATGACAATGCAAGAGGTAAAGGATAACCCTTCCCGTGCTCGTGACCTGTACTCTGTGGTCAAGGACAACATCAAGATCAAGGATGCCAGTGACCGTGACATGTCGTGGGTTGAGTCAGTGTGCAAGTCATATAAACCTGACATCGTTATACTAGACATGGGGGACAAGTTTGCCCGTACTGGTGGGTATGCACGTCCAGACGAAGCACTGAAAGCGAATGCGATCTATGCCCGTCAGATAGCTAAGGCGCACAACTGTGCGATCTTCTACATGTCTCAGCTATCTGCTGATGCAGAGGGTAAGGTTCTGTTGAACCAGAGTATGATGGAAGGTTCACGTACAGGTAAGGCAGCAGAGGCTGACCTTATGATATTGATTGCCAAGAACCCTGTGGTTGATGGGCAAGAGGAAGAAGATACACAACGTCACTTGAATGTTGTGAAGAACAAACTATCTGGATGGCACGGTGTCGTACACTGTGATCTGGAATATAAAACTGCGAGGTATCAAGTATGATTGAAGTAACGTACATTGATCACATGGGTAGTGATCTATCAGTAGTGAATGCTGCACGTGTCAGCTTCGGTAAGAAATCAGAATGGCATCAACGTATCTATACAGGTGAGCCAAACATTTTGAAAAGTAAGGATGCCAAGCTGATACGTTACCTTGCCAAGCATAATCATAAGTCACCATTCAACCACACGTTTGCCACGTTTCACGTTAAGGCACCGATCTTTGTGGCACGTCAGCTTGTGAAGCATGAGTACATGCCGTGGAATGAGATCAGCCGTAGGTATGTAGACGATGAGCCTGAGTTCTATCAGCCTGATGTATGGCGTGGACGCAGTGAAGACAAGAAGCAGGGCAGTGATGGTGTAATCAATGATATACGTCCATCAGTTGCACGTAACATGGTTGAGGATTGTCGGCAGAACTACAACTACCTGTTAGCCAAGGGTGTATCACCAGAACAAGCACGTATGGTATTGCCTCAGTCTATGATGACAGAGTGGTACTGGTCAGGTACTGTTTATGCATTCGCCAAGATGTGTCAGCTACGTATGCAGCAGGACAGTCAGCAAGAGTCACGTGAGGTGGCAATGCAGATAGATGAGTACATGGAGAAGCTGTACCCAGAGAGTTGGAAAGCACTGATGAAGGACTCATGGAGAACATGTGTGTCATGTGGCAACCCATCTAAGGGTGACTTCTGTGGATTTTGTTTGGAGGAAGAATGATGGATAAAGATGCAGGAATACTGGGCGTTGAAACAGTAAAAGAAAATGAGGATGGTAGTGCAACATACACTGTACAGATGGATGAACATGCCCGTGGATTACTGGCAGAGGAAGGACTGAAGCTAGTGCTATACTGTGCAGCAGCTAATATGGACATGCAATTAGTGTATGACTTTATTGAAGATCATATCAAGTATGAGAAAGATGAACTAACAGAGTATGAGTTTGGAGTAAACGATGACGAAGCTACCTGAAGGGCGTAAGCCGATTACAGATCAAGAGGTGTTCAATCTTTTGAATAAAAACATACGTGAGTTGACAGATGATGAACGGCGCAGAGCAATCGAAAGGGAGATTAGTAATATGAATAGAAATGAATCAGATGCCATATCATTAGTGGCAGAGATGCAACGACAGAACCTGACACTGACTGAGGCACTAGAAGCAATAAAAAATTATGCCAATGATAAAGAGTTCAACAATAATCTTGACAAGCTATATGGCAATGAGGTATTTGATGATTGGGACTATTGGCATGAAGGAGATATTGACTAGATGAAACACCTTACCCTCGACGTAGAAAACACTGTGGTAAAACGTAACGGCAAGCTACACCTTGATCCGTTTGAACCAGAGAATACATTAGTTCAAGTGGGGATGCTAGATGATCTTGGAAACGAAACAATTGTAACATTCGATCACGCAGAGCATTCGCCCACACCAGAGGGGCGGTACATTGTCCAGAAGAACTTGGATGAAACCGCCCTTCTAATTATGCACAACGCAGCACACGACTTGATATGGTTATGGGAGTCAGGATTCACCTACGAAGGTGCAATCTTTGATACCATGTTGGGTGAGTACGTGTTGCAACGTGGGCAGAAGGAACCCCTGTCTCTTGAGGCTTGTGCTGAACGGTACAACCTTGACACCAAGAAGCAGGACACCTTGAAGGAGTACTTCAAGCAGGGCTACTCTGTACGTGACATTCCTCACGCAGAGTTGTCAGAGTACCTCTCCCACGATTTACATGCTACTCAGCAACTGTACCTTCGTTTGCAGACATCATTCGAGGAATGCAGTTCACTGGCAGCAACGGTCAATCTGACTAATCAATTGGCTGTACACCTCGCTAAGATTTACCAACGTGGGTTTACTGTTGACATGGCTGCACTTGAAGATGTGCGTCAAGAGTTCCAACAGGAACGTGACCAGTTGGTTGCTGACCTTGAGGAACAGGTACGTGAACTGATGGGTGATCGTCCTATCAACTTGAACAGTCCAGAACAATTGTCATGGGTTATCTACAGCAAGAAACCCAAGGACAAGAAAGTATGGGCAGGATTGTTTGAAGACTTTCGTATGACTGATACGGAGTATCGGAGTACAGTTCGCCGTAACACGGAGACATTGTACAAACAGAAAGCAAAGCAGTGCCGTACATGCAACGGTACTGGACAGATAAGAAAGGTAAAGAAAGATGGTACACTATACGCTAGAACTAACCGATGCAGCAATTGCGATAGCACGGGTTTTATTTATGTTAATATTGTTTCGTCTGTTGCTGGGTTAAAGTTCAATGCTCCAACTTCAAAATGGGCTTCAGCCAACGGTTTCGCAACAAGTAAAGATAAGCTTGAATACCTTGAAGGTATCGCTAGAGAACGTGATATGCAAGACGCAGTGTTGTTCTTACAACGAGTTCGTCGTTTGTCTGCCGTTGACACATATCTCTCAAGCTTTGTGGAAGGTATCTCAACACATGTAAAACAAGATGGTAAGCTGCACGTCAGGTTACTACAACACCGCACTGCTACTGGACGTTTGTCTGGTGCCGATCCTAACATGCAGAACATGCCACGTGGTGGTACGTTCCCTGTGAAACGTGTGTTCAAATCACGTTGGGATGGTGGTGAGATTATGGAAGCTGACTTTGCGCAGTTAGAGTTCAGGGTCGCAGCGTTCTTGTCACAGGACAAAACTGCTATTGACGAGGTGACCACAGGCTTTGACGTACACTCGTACACGGCAAAGGTGATCACTGATGCAGGACAGAACATGTCACGACAGGAAGCCAAGGCACACACATTTGCACCGTTGTATGGTGCTAGTGGTTTTGGTCGTACACCTGCAGAGGCTGCGTACTACGAGCAGTTTACTAAGAAGTACTCAGGTATAGGCAAGTGGCACAAGGAGCTTGCACGTGAGGCACTAGCAACAGGTAAGATCAAAACACCATCTGGTCGTGAGTTCTCTTTCCCTGATGTCACTAGACGTGCTAATGGTACTGTGACATTTTTCACACAGATTAAAAACTTTCCTGTACAATCGTTTGCAACTGCTGACATTGTACCTATATCTCTGATATACATCGACAAGTTATTAGGGGTAAACCAAATGCAATCGTGCATAGTCAATACCGTACACGACTCCATCGTGATTGATGTGCACCCAAGTGAGAAGGACAAAGTATTACGGATAATAAATGCAGCCAACGACAGACTGCTTTCCATAGTCAATAAGAAGTGGAAACTGGATTTCAATGTACCGCTTTTATTAGAGGCAAAGATTGGTCCGAATTGGCTTGACACTAAAGACGTGTCGTGATATAACTAAGAACTCGCAAAACAGAAAAGGAGATTTACATGAATCAAGTAGCAACAATCAACACAGGAAACTTCAACGCAATGGCAGAAGCAATGGGCATGTCCGTTGACAATCAACAGAAGTCACAGGCAAGCACACTTGCACGTTTACGTATCAATCACTCAGCCATCATGGGTGAGGAAACTGTGAACGGCAAGAAGGTCAAGATGGAAGTTGTGTCAGGTGGTACATACAAGTTGGAAATCCCTGATGGGCCAACATACTATGCACCTACTGCGACTATTCGTCCTTACCTACAACGCTTCATGTACAAGCGTTTCATCAAGGGTAGTGACACAACACCAAATCGTTATGTCAAAACGCTTATGGCTAACGATCTGAACAGTGACATGAAGGATAACGATGGTGGTTTCAACTGCGGTAAACCTGCGGGTTACATTGAAGATTTCAAAGCGTTGCCTGAGAAAACACAAGATTTGATTCGTCAGATCAAACGTGTTCGTGTCATGTTCGGTACAGTAGAACTGCATGACGTTACAGATGCACAGGGTAACCCAGTTGACTTAGAGCCACAGGCATTCATCTGGGAGATTGAGAACCGTGATGCATTTAAAACTGCGGGAACACTGTTCAACAAACTAGGCAAGATGCGCCGTTTGCCAGTGCAGCACAACATCAAAGCTGCGACTGAGGAACGTTCACTACCAAACGGCAACTCGTTTTACCTGCCAACCTTGGCACTTGATCTGAACGAGACACTTGACGTGGCAGACTCAGAGCAAGAGACATTCGCAAACTTCCTTGCATGGGTTGAGAATTATAACGAGTACATCAAGGGTGCTTGGAATGACAATGCATATAAGAATGATGACACAGACACAGATACTGTTGAGTCATTTGTAGACATTGACGAAGAGGACTTCGTGTAATGAACCACCCTGCTGAACTAAAGCTGCACCAGTTTATGACTGACGCTGCCAATGGCAAGAGCACGTTCACGGAAGAACAGGCTAAAGATATTGGAGCAGAGGTTGCTGATGCAGTACTTCGTCAGTTCGGTAGTGGCAAGTCTCGTGATGCTTTCACATTAAGGATGTCCAACATTGGGCGTCCTACTTGCCAACTCTGGTTTCAAAAGAATAAACCTGAGAGTGCATTACCAAAGCCGACGACATTTGTAATGAACATGATGATAGGAGACATTGTTGAGGCTGTTTTTAAAGGGCTGCTTAAAGCTGCTAACGTGGAGTTTGAAGACACTGATAAAGTTAGCCTTACAGTGGGAGATAGTAATGATACTAGGGTTTCTGGCTCTTATGATCTTGTCATAGACGGTGCTGTTGATGATGTGAAGTCAGCATCGCCGTGGTCGTATCAGAACAAGTTTGATTCCTTTGCTACACTAGCCAAGGGTGACGGGTTCGGATACGTAGGGCAGCTTGCAGGTTATGCCAAAGCATCTGGCAAACGTGTAGGTGGATGGTGGGTCGTGAACAAAGGCAACGGTGAATTTAAATATGTACCAGCCGATGGTCTTGACCTAGATGAAGAACTTGATAAAATCAAGAACACGGTTGAAGCAGTAAACACTAATGAGTTTAAACGTTGCTTCAAACCAGTACCTGAGTTCTTTCGTGGTAAGCCCACAGGGAACAAGGTACTAAATGATAACTGTCGTTTCTGTGATTACAGGTACGAGTGTTGGCCCAACATGGTTGAAGAACCATCACGGGTATCAAAAGCAAAAGACCCCAAGACGGTGGCATACATAGAGGATTAATTATGTTAGGTGATGATGAAATAAAAGAACTTCAAGACGAAATCAAAATGCTTGAAGAACAACTACGTGAACGAAAACGTGAACTCAGTGAGAAACGATATGCAGGTTTACGTGCAGCAATGGAAGCACGTAAGGAAGCAGATCAGCTATTGAGTGAGGAACTCAAGGCACTGGGTGTACGCCGTGTGAACTGGCATCCGTTTATCTGATGAACGGTAAACAGTTCAAGGCTGCACTAAAGCATGGGTATAGGAGTGGACTAGAAATCAAAGTAAAAGATTACTTGAAAGAACGTAAAGTAAAATTCAAGTATGAAGCCATCAAGATTGAATGGGAAGATTTAATGTACCGCACCTATACCCCTGACTTTATATTGCAGAACGGTATCATTGTAGAGGTGAAGGGACGATTTACTTCGGATGATAGACGTAAACACGTGGCGATAAAGAAACAACACCCAAACTTAGACATACGTTTTGTGTTTGAAAACAGTAGACGTAAGCTAAGTAAGGGTGCTAAGATGACATACGCCACATGGTGTGAAAGAAATAAATTCTTGTATGCAGATAGGGTTATTCCAGAAGAATGGTTGAAAGAGAAAGGTAGCGACACACATCCAGACTTAATTGAGTTTCCTTATGACAAAATAAAAAGGAGCTAAACATATGCTAAACTCATTAATAAACTTTAACCCTAACGATTTCGTTATCCGTATTGCACCAGATGTGGATGACAATGGAGATTGGACAGGTGATCTTACAGTAGGTATGCTGACAACAGATGACAACACTATGAAAGCAGATGACTTTGCCCATCTAAAGATGTTGACGGACATGTTGATAGCTGCTATACCTTTAATGGAGCAGGATCATGATGTAAGACGCAAGCTGTTCAAGTTGGTTGATAAGATTGATGCTGATGAAATGGCACAAGACAAACCACTAATAGAAGAACGTGACGGTAATGTAGTAAAAGTAAATTTTTAGAAAGGAGAAACGAATGGTAGACAATGTAAACAACCCACCACACTATAATCAAGCAGGTATTGAATGCATTGATGCCATTCGTGCAGCCACTGGTGATGGGTATGAGTACTACCTACAAGGTAATATAATGAAGTATCTATGGAGATACCGATATAAGAATGGTACAGAGGACTTGAAGAAAGCACAGTGGTATTTGACCAAGCTTATTGAGGAAGTAGATGATAGTTAAAGTATTTTTAACACTACACATAGACGAAGATGAATACCCTGTTCCTGTAGATGGAGAAGTTAATGAAGAGATTGACCAAAGTCTACAGGAATATATTTATGACATTGACGGTATGTCAATCAAAGCAATAAAGATACTTACGGAGTAACGCAAATGTTAAACAGCAAAGGAGAAAACAGTGCCTAAACTATCGATCAACGATAAAGATTATTATACTGATGACTTCAACGAAGATCAGATGAAGATGTATCAGGAGATTGGCCTAGCTCGTGAAGAAATGGGACGTATGGATTACCTGATGCGTGTACTTGATGCACGATGCAATCGGCTAGGCAGCATGATTGTTGAGATTGCGGAGCAAGCAGGTGATGATGAAGCAAAACAGCTACCAAAAGATAACGAGGAGTAAAAATGGAAACCTATGGACCAACACTAGGAATCTCACAAGAGATTCACGCCATGAAATATCGCAGCCACGGGGAAACTTTTCGTGAAGCAATGACACGTGTAGCAGAAGCATTGAAGGATGGAGAAGCACACTTCAATAACTTCCGAACTATCCTGTATGAACAACGGTTCCTACCTGCAGGACGTGTGCAGTCAGCAATGGGTGCACCTCGTCGTGTAACACCATACAACTGCTTTGTCTCAATGACTATAGAAGATTCAATGGACGGTATCATGGAAGCTGCTCGTCGTGCAGCAGAGACAATGCGCCTTGGCGGGGGTATCGGATACGACTTCAGTACACTACGTCCACGTGGCACACTAATCAAGTCGTTGGACAGTAAGTCATCTGGCCCAGTGTCATTCATGGGTATCTTTGACGCAGTATGTAAGACTATTGCATCTGCAGGGCATAGACGTGGAGCACAGATGGGGGTGCTACGTGTTGATCACCCAGACATTGAAGAGTTCATCACGGCTAAGAACAACAGTGATACACTGACACAGTTCAATATCTCTGTGGGTGTCACGGACGAGTTCATGACTGCAGTAAAAGAAGACAAAGATTTTGACCTACAGTTTGACGGACGTGTGTACAAAACTGTGAGTGCTCGTGCTCTATGGGATCAGATACTACGCAGTACATGGGACTGGGCAGAGCCTGGGATTCTATTCATTGATCGTATCAATAAGAAGAACAACCTTCATTACGTAGAAAAGATTGCAGCCACAAACCCATGTGGAGAGCAGCCACTTCCACCAAACGGTGCATGTTTGTTGGGGTCATTCAACTTAGCTAAGTACGTAATAGAACATGAAGGTAAGTACGTATTCAATATGAATCAACTACGTAATGACATTCCTCATGTGGTACGTGCAATGGATAACGTTGTAGATCGTGCAACCTATCCACTGCTAGAACAAGAGACAGAGGCAAAGAGCAAACGCCGTATGGGTCTTGGTGTTACAGGTGTAGCCAATGCTATTGAGGCATTAGGATTTGAGTATGGTAGTGATAGGTTTCTGCAGACTCTTGAAGAAATCATGGGAGTAATTAGGGATGTGGCATATACTACGTCAGTTGAGCTTGCACTTGAGAAAGGTCCGTTTCCTCTCTTTAGTCAGGCATACCTTGGTTCTGATTTTGCTAAGTCTTTGCCTGATAATATTCGTGATCTCATTAGCAAGCACGGTATCCGTAACAGTCATCTTCTTTCGGTTGCTCCAACAGGAACTATCAGCTTGTCAGCCGACAACGTATCCTCTGGAATCGAGCCTGTCTTCTCACATTACTACGACAGAACTATCCAAACCTTCGATGGACCCAAGGTTGAACGAGTAGAGGACTACGGCTATCGTGTGTTTGGTGTGAAGGGTAAGACTGCAGATGAACTGTCTGTGTTTGATCACGTTAAAGTATTGAACGTTGCCTCTCGTTACGTTGACTCAGCATGTTCAAAGACATGTAACACAGGTGACGATGTAACATGGGAAGAGTTTAAGAAAGTGTACATGGATGCATACGATGGTGGTGCATCAGGGTGTACAACCTTCCGTGCTGCAGGTAAACGTTATGGCATTCTAAATGCATCCAACTCTGAGGATGTTGCAGAAGAACCAGTAGTAGAGGAAACGCAAGACTACGTAGAAGAAGGGGGTGCTTGCTACTATGATCCTGCAACTGGCTTACGTCAGTGTGAGTAGGAACAGAGGAAAGAAACTGGGCACTGTCCCATCACCCTGCGTGAAAGTCTGTCGGATAGACACTGATGGCTTTTGCGTGGGGTGTAAAAGAACCATTGACGAGATACGTGAATGGTGTATAATGTCGGAGTACGAACAACAGAAACTTTTATTTGAACTATTGTGGAGGAAAGATAATGGGAACACGTAAACAATTTAGCCGTGCTCTATATGAAGCATACGATGGACCAGCAAAAGAAAAGCTGGTTGAGTATCTCAAGAGTGCAGGGCATGAGATAGAAAATACAGAGGAGAATTACTATGTGGATATTGTATCAAAGAAAAAAGATTATACATACTTTAATGAAGCTGAAGTAAAACTGGCATGGAAAGAAGAATGGCCTACACACTGGACAGACATTCGTATTCCTGAACGTAAAGGTAGATTGCTTGAGAAATATGAGGGGGAGAATGGAGTGCTAAACTTCTACATCTTCCGTAAAGATATGAAGCAAGCTTGGCGTATCAAGGATACAAGCCTGACACAGGATCGTCTACGTGAAGCACATGGACGTAACATCCTGAAGGGTGAACTGTTCTATCACATACCATACACAGAAGCAGAACTAATCAACGTAGCATAAGGAGAATGCATATGAACAAACAACTAACTCGCAAACAACGTGGCCTTGGCAAGTATGATGCACCGTTAAAATTTCAACACGAGAAAGGCTATAAAGATTTTCGACATGGACGTGTCGTTAATCCATTTCCTAGTGATACCATGCAGTACAGGGAGTGGGAACGTGGGTTTAATAAAGCCTACTATGAGCAGTTGAAACGGGTGAAGGAGTATGAACAAGCTACAGGACGAGGCTAGAGCATTCATGGAAAGCAAGTATGAGAATATAAACTTCAGGTCATATCAAGACATGGCATCAGAAACTGCGATCTATAAATCAGAGCATCAAGTAATCTACCCTGCACTAGGATTGGCAGCAGAAGCAGGTGAGGTTGCCAACAAAGTCAAAAAGATTTTACGTGATGGTAAGTTTGATCGTGAGGCAATTGCAGATGAAGTTGGTGACTGTCTCTGGTATATTGCTGCACTTTGTCGTGATCTAAATGTAGACATGGCAGAGTTAGCAAAAGGTAACTTGCGAAAGTTACATGACCGAAAGGTAAGGGGTGTCATTTCAGGGAGTGGTGACAAGCGGTAAAAAAAAGAGGGGGCTGTAATGGCCCCCTTATTTCTTTGGTTTAATGTCTCTACCTGCAAGCATGAGAAGTCTTTCTATGTCACGGTAATCGCTGTAATCAATATCGCCCTTTTTACCGTACCTTCTTATAAACTCTGCCTCTGCCGCCTTACGTTTAGATTTAGGAAGCTTCATATATTCATTTGTACGAGTAACTAGCCTACTTTTTACAAGTGCTCTACCATCACCTATTTGATTTCTATAATCACGTACATTAGACATTAAAGAGTCACGTTCAAACAATCGCACGTACTGCTCACGTTCATATTTTTTCTGTAGAGATTCACTCTTATCCCACTGGCTTCCTCGTTTAATACCTTCCCGTTTAGAACGACGAATAAAAGAAGGTAACATTTCTCCTACTTTACTGTCTTGCCAATCACGCACACTGTAAATTTTGTGTCTGCTACCTAAAGTAAACTTAGGATCATCCATACCTATCTCAGATAAATAATCTAAGGTTTCATTTCTTTCCCGTAAAGAAGTACCACCCAAAAGCTTTGCCCATATATAGCGTCTTTCTTCCCCTGTATTTGTTACAGTCTCTCTTCGGGGTAGTTGGTCTTCGTAATCTGGATCAACCAATCCACGGCTTATTGCTTGCCGTGTTGCACCAATTTGAAACTGTGGATCATCAATAAGGAAGTCAGTACCAGATTGTTTTCTTTCGGTAGTACGGAAACCCATAGCACGTTCAGCTTCAACCACTTGGAATAGTGGATTAGCAAAACGTGTTACATATTGACCAAAGATTTTACCAAACAATAGATCACGTTTAGCTTCATCAGGTTCATTTTCAAGACCACTAATCATGGATGAAAATTCTTCTACCAATACATTAGTAACACCTGTACGTCCTTGTGGTACTAAGAATAATTCCACCCAATCATTCTTTGCATCCCAATCATCAAACGTTCCTTTATTTCTTTCTACTGCAGCACGAACAATCCAGTTCATTTGTCCTACAGGATAATCAGCAAGAACGTTAGTCTCTAAATCGGTAAATGGTATACCAACCTCTTGATAGTTTTCTCCACGATCTCCTTGATCCCTTTGAAAACTATACAGCCCCATAAACAAACCTATACCAATCATGTTATTAGCTATACGTTCTGTTTCTCTAGGAGTCAGTGGTCCCGCAACACTACGATCAGCTAAACTATATAGCTTACGCCCAAGGGGAGAGGCTGAACCCGCCGCAAGTTCACCAAAGTACTCTATACCGTTTGCAATAAATCTAGGAAAAGGTATAACCAGAGTAGCAGGAGACTTACTAATCATCTCTGCTGTTTTTCTAAGTACGATGTTCTCAGGCTGGGCTGAATAGGTAACACGTAGTGCTTTTCTGGCTGAGTCATCTACTAGATTTGCAAATGCTCTTGCATTCTTAGGTCTAACAGTTTCTGCATCACGAAAGAAGTCCATAAGCTTTCCTTCGTTCAGTGCCCCTTCAAAATCCACACCGTACTCACGCTTTACTAATCTTTTTAACTCACCATAGAATGTAGCATTACGAATAAGCAGTTCTTGTACACGGTTAGGTGTGTTCAAAGCACCAACTAAATCTTCCATGTCTGACATCATAGTATCAAACACCCTGTCTACAGCACCAATTGGATTGTTCTTTCTACTTGCTCCACCTCTTCCAAGATTTAATTGTATCTCGTTTAAAGTAGTGTAAATTTGCCTTTGATGATCGGGGCTTTGTGCTAATATATACTCAGAAAAAGCTTTGGCAGAACGAGGATCAGCAAACATATATTTAAGATTGTCTAATGTGCCTGTCCATACAGAGCTTTCTGTGTAAGGTACTAATGCTTTTGCTCCACCTTTAATGCCTTGACGTTGGAACTCTAGCATTGTGTTGGATAGCAATGCGTTTAGTGATTCCATAGGAGCACGAATTACACCACTTTTAAAGTTACGTACTGCCACCGCAAACGGAGCAACTAGCGCACCCTTAGCTATAGCTTCTGACCGTAAGAAGTAACGAGTGTATAGATCACTAAAGACATTTTCTTTTTTAATTTTAATCTTTGAATCAAGATCGTCAGTCAAACCTTTTGGTTTTACTTTACTAATACGTCCCCATGTTCCAAGAATACTACCAGCTTCTGATACAGTACCGTATGAAGCAACAATAAACTCTTCAAACTTCAAACCGTTCTTAGCCAAGATGTTCATTAAATCATCAGGTTTTAACTTTTGCTCCATAACAAGATGCAACATATCATCAATACGAGTTTTACGTTTACCAAACTCTTCTGGCATAATTTTCTTGATGTCTATCATTGCACCAATAAGACCTTCAAGAGTCTCTGGTTTCAGAATAGCCATAGTAGCTGCGTCTTCAGGAAGATTTATCTTTGCCCCTGCCTCCGAGGACATAAGGTCTTGAGTTTTTCTTTGGCCTAAAGCAAGCAAAGCTTCTTTGTCTATTACTTTTTTACCGTCTACTTCTTTAAAAATAGAAACGTCAAACTTACTTTCAAATGCCTCTGCAAACTCATCTGCTACAACCTTGTTGGCTTCCAGTTTTTTACGTACTTCTAAACGTAATGCAGCCTCACGTCTTCCACCAGCTTCTATTGCTTGTCTAGCTTTTACATACTGAGAATTGTCTATCCACTTCCTAAATCCCTTGCCTGTATTCTGCACCCACTTTACTGGTGGAGCAAGTGTAAGTATGTTTAAGGTTGTCATGGTAGCCGCACCTAACATACCCATTACGTCACCCTGATCAAACATCCGAGAGAATCTTGAAGCTTCTACATTTACATCCCCTAGTATTACAGAAGGATCAACAAACTCTTTAGCAAACTGTAATGTATTTATTTCCCCTAAATTCATGTCGCTTTTTAAGAATATTTCCATTCCTTTTTTACGTGGAATATTTTCCCCGTTAAGGTATTGGTACACAGTCATTGCCTGTTTATCTATTCTTTCAAGTTCTCTATCTAGTCTACGATTAAAAAACTCTTGTTTTGTTTCAGGCACAAATCTAGGATCACCCTCTGGGGTTGTTAAATAGCTTTCATACTTAGGATCATTCTCAGCAATATCCCAAATCCATTGTAAAGTATCCTCATACCCCTGAGACTTTGCATAAGGCTCAAACTTTTTTAATAGCTCTTGTCGTTCTGCCCACTGTATTTCAGCATTAGCACGTAAATCTTTTAATCTTTCAGGAGAAAACAATCTGTCTACTGCAGCTTCTGTTTTAAGTTGTAATGCTTCTAAGTACTCACTGTTAGGATCATCTTCTCTTTCTAACTCACTTATCAAATAAGGGCTAGTGGGATCATCTTCTAGTTCAGCTTCTATGTTTGCACGATACTGTTCTTGTAACATAGACAATGTATTTTCTTTATACTTATCTACGTCGATACCAAGTACTTGCATATCTTCATAATCTTGATTATTAAACCTATCTTGTTCAGACACAATCAAACTCATGTCTGTAACCGTAGGCTCTTCTGCAGTTAATAAACTTTCAGGAACATTAAAACTTGTAGAAGCTTTATCATCAGAAATAGGAGCAGTAACTGTAGGAGTTACTACTTGAGTATCATTTGTTTCTTCATCTAACATACTCTGTGGTATATTAAAGTTTGCCATGCTTAACGTCCTGTTTTAGTAACCAGCCACATAGGATCATTATTTTTATTAGCAAATACATAAGGTAGAACAAGGGGGTCTTCTGTTGATCTAGCCGCATTGCCATAGGTGTGGGCCATCCCTGTATATATCGCTAACTTACCATTAATAACAATTACATCTCCGTAAGAAATTCCACTAGGTTTTAGGCCATCCATTTGAAATAATTCACCCAAAGAATAGTTATCTTTACCTTCTGGCATTTTAAATTTTGTACCAAGGTCTGCATCTGCACCTAATTCACCTGCTTTGTCTGAGGAATATGCTTCCGCTGTTTGTGTAGCTATGCTTCTTAATGCACTTACAGCACTAGTTAACTCTGCATCAATAACGCCTTGACCATTCTTGGAACCACCTACATTATTAATGCGGTCTTGATAAGTCAACGCTGCATCAATACGGGCAACTTGAGCTTTACCTTGAGCACCTGCTGTTATATCCTGATATGTACCCTCAAGGGATGTAAGATTGTATGTGCTTGCAACTGTATCTTTATAAAATTTTATATCCCTGATTGCGTCAGCATTTGACATAACATCTTTAGATGTGTCAGGATCACGTGCCGCATCTGCTTCTGTTTTAGCTACTTTACCAATCTCTTGAAGTAAAAATTCGTTTTGTTCAGCTAAAGTCATATAATCGCTATCGGGATCAGTTGACGGTTCCATAGTCATAAGTTTTTGAACAACACTAGCTCTCATCTTTTTAAGAGTATCAAATTCTTTTGGCTTAGGAGTTAGAATTGTAGTAACTACGTCCCTATCTTGCTCAAATGCTGTAGTATAATCCATGTCTTTTAATTGAGCTTGAGTAAAGTCTAACCTTCTTTCGCCTGGAGGACCAACAAACAGTTTACTAGACTCTAATTCTGGAGTGTACTTTAATATAGTATTAGGATCGTAACCATTAGCCAATGCTGTTTGAGCATATGCAACCATTTGTTCTGCATATCCAGCACCTCTTGACATAATAAATGATATTCTACCTTTGTCAAAGTTTAATGCCTCTAATGATCCTGCTAATTTTTTATCTGCTGCTCGTTGTGCTTTTCTATCTGCAGCAGCTTGAAGACGTTGCTTGGTCGCCTCTTCTTCAGCAAGCATTTCTAATCTAAAATCTTGTTGTCTTTGATCTTCTTTTGCTGTTTCAATATTTTCAGAAACTCTAGTTCCAAACCCACCAACAAATGCACCAAAATTAAACGCCATCTTTATTCCTCCGTGCCATCAATCCACCTAGAATATTTTCTTCTGGACTTTGTTCTTCCATAGGTTCTTCTATTTCTTCTTCTGGTTCTATGTTTGATTTAGATAATGCTAAAGCAATACGAGATTCATCAATCAAGTCTGAGTCAACTGTTTTGTTTGAACCAGTTTCATATTCTACGTCAGCTTCTTCTGCTAGGTATGCCATAGTTTCAATCAGTACTGGCATAATTAATATACCTACATCAATACTATGCTTACCTTCCATGACCCCTGCAACCTGCATTGCATTTGCTATAGTTGTAAGCGGTATTCCTGTTTCCATTACATCTAGTAACTGAGGCAAAAGTTCTGGATTTACAAGACGAGGGACGTAATATTCTAATGCTTCTTCAACAGTAGTGTACTGAGGCGGTTGTTGCCACGGCCTACTACCTAACTCTGCAGTTAGAGATTGTCCAGGGATAGGTCTATCAAATGAGGGCGAAGGCATATCAACCATTTTTTAATTCCATTCTTCCTTTACGTATCTCAGACACGTATTGTGCAATACGATCACGAGGTTCTAGTTTCTTAGGCTTTTGTGGTTTAGTATCCCGTGCCAAAAGACCACCGCTTTGCTGTGACATTTCTTTAGGTGTATCTTCTTTAGGCAATTGAAGATTATTCATTGTCATATAACCTATATTCATTATGCTCCTCCGATTCCAAATACGTTACCAAGAATGCTACCGCCAATAGTTTTTGTAAGATCAGAAGTAAACAGTGAACCAATTAGTGAACCAAATCCTGCGGATGCCTCTGCATCTGATTTGTATTTCTGTGCATCGAACTGTGCGTCAGCTTGTAGCTGCACCATAGCTAAATCATTTATACGTTTACGTTCATTCTCAGCAGATGTCCAAGCCCACTCCATGTTATCTGAATAATTCTGCCACAAGTTATTATATGCAGATTGGGATATACCTAGAAGTGAACTAGCATTAATTTCATTGGCACGATTGACTGCTGCCGTATCTGCAGTAGCAATCTCTCTACGCCACTGTGCATTTGACTGATCAATAACTAAACGGTTCTGTGCGTTAAACTGATCACGTTGGTTGTTTATCTCGGCATTAAAACGTTCAACTACATTGACCTGACCTGCATTAAATTGTGCCTGTGCATTTGTTTGTGCAGCATTAAACTGTGATGTGTTACTTGCTAGACTTGCAAAGAACTGATCAACTTGGTTTTGTGATGTAGCATTAAATTGTTGTGCCGCATTTGCTGCAGCTTGATCTGTAAACAAAGCCTGTGCACGTTGTTGTGCATTAAACAATTCCGTTTGTTGTTGATTGCTTAGGTTAGCCATGTCCATCTGCAAGAAAGACTGAGCATTCTGTACAGCAGCTTGTTGTCTATTGTTTAAGTTTGCCATGTCTAACTGAGACAGTGCTGCAGCTTCTGCCATTACCATAGCCTGTTTATTAGACAGGTTGTTTAGGTTCATTGTGTTAGTAGCACGAGCATTCTCTAAAGCTATCTGTTGGTCTGCAGTAAAATTCATATTGGCAATGTCACCAATACGAGCAGAGTTAGCTACACGGGCTTGAAATGCTTGGTCAAACTCTTGTCCCATAAATGTTGCACGTTGTTGTGCCGCAAGCATAGCACGTTGTTGACGGTTTGACAAGTTCTGCGATTCAAACTGTGCTTGTGTTGCAGCGTCAGCCTGTGCAATTGGTAGTGCGGATTCCATAGCTGCTTGAATAACCGCTTGTCCCGCCATAGAGGAAGCACCTAGACCACGTGAAGACATAGCAGACATTGCTGCTCTCATTGCACCTGATGCCCAAGGAGGTGTTGCTCCACCCTCAAACTGTTGCATCAAACCTTCTAGTTGACCTTGTACAGTAGCCTGACTAGTTGGTGTAGCTTCTGCTGCTTGAATTTGTTCTGTAAACTTAGCTGCTTTTTCTGCATCTGCGGCACCTGAAATAAGCTCACCATCACGTATCTCTCTAGCAGTAGGTGAGTTTACCATAGAAGCTGTACCTTGCTCTGCATTTAAGAAAGATACAGATGTCTCCCCCTCCTGCATTGCACGTACTCGTGCAGGGTCACTCACTTGTCCTGTCTGTGCTTGTGCGCCTGTTACTTCATCTGCTACTTGAACAGGAGACATTTGAGCAGCTTGTGAAGCAGTTATACTATCTGCTTGTTGTGTACCTGCAATTGCGGTAGGTACAGCAGTCTGCCCATACACCTGACCTGACATAGGAGATACTAACTGTCCTTGTTGAACTGTAGTGCCTACAGGAACAACAGCAGAGCCTACTGGTAATCCTGGGGATGTAGCCTGTTGGACCATCGCCTGTTGCAAGTTAGAACCAGCATCAATGTTTTGTTGAGGAATTGTTTGCTGCATAAGAGCACGAGGGTTTGCTTGTGGTTCTGCTTCATCATTGGGCATACCCCCTGGGGCTAGTTTAACTGCACCACCTTTTGCCATTTGCATAGCTTTGTTTTGATACATGTCCATCATTTGTTTTTTGTCTGGGTTTTGCATAAGATACTGATCAAACCCTGACATGTCAGTGCCCTGATACCCTAAAGAGTTTGCAATACGTTGCATTGCTTCAGGTTTAAATCCTCCGAACTGCATCATTATATTTCCTTATAAACTATTTGCTTCCAATTTGCATCCATACAGATGCCGCTATAAAAGTAAGCAATCCTACTGTGGTTATTTTTACTATAGTAGACCATATACTTTTCTTTGTATCACGATATGCTTCTAACAAGGTACGCATTTCTGATATATCTCTTCGGGCATCTTCATCCTGTAAGCCCATAGACTTTAATGCTTCACAAGCACCACGTCTTGCTGCACGATCAAGCATAGCCTCTAGTTCTTCTGGTGTCAAGTTTATACTCATGATGGCACCGTATATGTTCCAGAGGATGTGAACTCTGTGTCAGTTCCGTTTACAGTAAGTTTAGCATAACCTCCTGCACCATTACCACCACCAGAAATAGCATTACCACCTGTGCCAATAGTTACAGTTATTACTGATCCTGGGGCTAGTAGTAGTGTACCCGTCTGTCTTGTAGCAGCTTTACCACCACCACCACCGTTGTTGGCACTAAATGGTGCGGCACCGCCCCCGCCTCCACCAGCACCATAAGATGTGGCAGGAGCACTATAACCTGCAGTTTGGTTGCCGCTGTCAGAGTTTAAGCCACCAGCACCGCCTGATCCGTAATAAGATGCTTCACCTGCTTCACCTACTCTAAAGGAGCCACTAAACGGAGCAGGTTGTGTACCACCAGCACCGCCTGTAGATGTTACTGTTGTAAAGGATGTACCACTAGATGAAGCCAAAGAGCTATCTGTACCAGCACTACCATTGCCTTGCCCTGTATAGCCACCAGCACCTTCACCACCACCACCGATTATTTCATAGGTAATACTATTAGCTAGTACAGAACCGTGAAAGTCTGCTAAATCTATAGTGCCTGATGTGGGTACATTACTATTATTATCAGACATAAAAGACCCACCACGATAGTACTCAGAAATACTAATAGGATTAGTACCGCCAAACTCTGTTTGAATATCGTTTAAAGATATAGTACCTGAAGACGGTAGAGCCATTATACTGTTCCGTAAGCTGTGACGTTACCTGTTACTGTTAGGTTGCCAGAAGAGTCTAGCTTCATCTTATTAGTACCGCCATAAGATATAACAAGTTCGTTAGACGCATTAACTTCTACTTTCCAATCAGACGCACCTTCAGTAAATGTAATGTTGTCTGGTACAGAAACGTTACCTGTATATGCTGCATCTGTACCATTCGTTCCACTATCTAATATGACGGTGCCGTTGTTAGCTTTTACATCACCAAGCACGTCGCCTGTAACATTACCTGTAACAACACCTGTTACTGTTACGTTAGTAGCATTAACTGCACCTGTGTGTGTACCTGTAGTATCACCTGTTAGATTGCCTGTTACGTTACCTGTCAGGTTTCCTGTCACATTACCTGTAACATCACCAGTTATGTCTCCTGTAATATCGCCTGAAATATTACCTGTTACGTTGCCAGTAAGATTACCTTCAAATGTAGCAGCTACAAATGTCTCGCTTCCTATTGTCCATTTATCTGCAGTCTCATCCCAAACTAAAGTTTTATTTGCTTGAGTACCACGTTCAATCTCAATACCGCCATTTTCTGTAGGAGAAGAACCAGTATAGTTTGAGTTAAGTACGATCTGGTTGTCTGCTAGGTTGATTGTCTCTGTATTAACTGTAGTGGTTGTGCCCGATACAGTAAGATCGCCTGAAACTGTGAGATCATTAAATGTAACATCTGATGTAGTTGATAGTGATTGATTAGTGTCAGACAAATCTGTTGCAGCAATAGTAATGTCTGCAGTACCATCAAAACTTTTACCTGCAATAGTACGGGATGTTGCTAGAGCAGTTGCCGTATCTGCGTTACCTGTAATATTTCCTGTGAAGTTACCAGTAACATCTCCAGTAACGTTGCCTGTAACGTTACCCGTAAGGTTTGCGGTCACAGTATTAAATGTAACATTGTCTGTAGTACCTACGGATTGTCCAATAGCTATCGTAGCAGTAGAACCTTCAGCAGGAGTATGTGTAATGGTAACACCTGTTCCACCAGAAACATTAGTCATGTAATTACCTGTAGTATGAGTACCTAAGTCTACAGAATTACTAGCCATTGCAGTATTTAATGTGACATTTCCTGAACCGTCAAACGTTACACCTGTTGCTGTTACATCACCTGTAATAGTAAAGGTTCTTGCTGTTGCTAGTGTAGTAGCAGTGTCTGCGTTACCTGTAAGATCACCAGTAACATCGCCAGTAAGGTTACCTGTTACACCACCATTAGCAGTAATACCCCCCGTAAATATTGAAGTCTCGTCCACAAGTAATAAGTCTGTTTGGACTGTTCCATCAAAAAATGCATCCTTATACTGTGCACCTGCTGTACCTAAACTAAGGGTGTTAGTTGTCTTTGGATTAACATTTGTTCCTGATACAATTAAATCTTGGCTTGGTCCTACTTTTGTAATAGCTGCACCACCACCTGCTGTACCATCGTGAGTGTGTCCTGATGAAGCATTAAATGCAGCTTCAATAGCATTGTACTCTGCATCGAAATCATCTGCATCAATAACGTTACCATTAGCAATGTTGTTTGCTGTATCCTGACGTGTATAACCTGCCATATTACTGCCTATCGTTTTGTCTAAATTCTAATAACGCTGTGTCAAGCGTAAAAGTTGGGTTTGTCGAATTGTCTTCAATTCGTAATGCTACTGTTTTACCTGATCCTATTACATTAGAATCATACACTGTGTCTAATTCACCACCATACGTAGCTGTACCAAATACTGCATTAGAAGAGCCGAATTGAAATACTGCGTTTCCTGTGCTAGTAATATTAAATGTAGATGGTTGTACTTTTTTTGTGTTAGTAGCAGATGCAGTAGCTGTACCAAATACTGCATTAGAAGAGCCGAATTGAAATACTGCGTTTCCTGTGCTAGTAATATTAAATGTAGATGGTTGTACTTTTTTTGTGTTAGTAGCAGACGCAAAATCATATTTTAAGTTTACATCTATATTCATGTCTCCTGTAGGTTCAGCATACAGGGTCATTTTGTAAAACGTTTTTCGTATTTGTGGGTCTGTTATTGGCATAAAAGGAGACTCATAAACTGCTTCAATTTCTGAAGTATCAAATGAATTGCCTGTATTTAATACATAAATATATCCATCGGAGTTAGCAAAAGCAATTGTTTCTTGATCTCCAGAGTATCTACTGTCTGCTACATGAGCTTTAATGCCCTTTGTTGTAGCCCAAGATATACCAGATGCACCCTGTGATATAAACTTAGTAGCTATTAAACCTTTAGCAACATCACTTTGTTCTGATTCTACATAAGCAAAAATACGATACTGTGCTTTTTCACGAAACAAAACAGAACTAAATGTTGAGGAAGTATTTAAAAAAGTATTTGCATCTTTAGAAATAATATCAGAAGCAATGTCCAAACCAAAGTCACCGATACGATCAGTAGCACTTAATAGTCGGATACCATCAGGGGCGAGATACATAATATCACCCCCGACTTCTTGAATAGTATCCCCGTTAATACAACCAATACGATCTGTAATAGGAGACACTTGAAAGTCTGCTGAAGTATTGCCTGTCAAACGTTTAATACTACTGTTAGTAAATATAATAAGTTGATCACGAAATACTACTAAGCCTGTAATATTACTGCCTACGTTTATACTACCTGCCCCGTTTGCTGAAGTAAAATCCTTTACGTTAAAGGGTGCTGTAAAATATAAAATATTTTCTTTACTATAAAAAGCAGTATTCTTAAATATAGCTACCCTTTCTGCTCCAGAAGGATCATTGGTGCCAATATCAAAAGGGTCACCGCTACTATCATTTTTAAAAAAGTCTAAAGAATTACCAGAGGTGCTGTAGATTGCAGGAAAGTTTACGCCATCTACAAATATAACTTTGTCTACACCCGCTTCTGTAAACTCAGCATGATTTACTTTTAATCCATTTGTACTAGCACTTGCCCCCATACTAGTCCATGTAGTACCTGTACCATAATAATATTCTGTATAATTTGAAGCATTTTTACGAGCTACAACAATGCGACCAGAAGATATTACTTTAAGTGCTAATATAGGTCCACTACCCGAAACTGCAGTAGTACTAAACTTTTCATATCCTTTAACTTTAGAATACCCACCTTCTTTATTAGGCTCAAAGTTTTGTAATATAGTTGCGGAACCTACGGCATTAGAACCGTGCTGTAACGGTGACATATTAGAGATTAGACCACCTCTAAACTCAATAGGAAATGTCTGCCATTGGGTAGCCATTAGAATCCAACTCTTGTATCACTCACATAATCTGCACGATTAATATGTAAACTACGCAAGTATTTAATGCCTTGCTCAAATTTTTGCATAGCAAGTTGTGCCGCTTGCATGTCACCACGGAATTGATAAACATAATACATAGCACCATCTACAATAACATACTTATATTGTTCAGGTAAATTAGGTACATCTGTACTATTTTCTAAATCAAATCCTGTTCTATAGTATTCATATACAAGTTCATATGCTTTATCTGGACTTGGATACAACATAAATTCTCTACTAGGAGTACGTGCTACATGTGTAGGTACTGCTCGTATACTCGTATTACTATTGTACTCTTGGTCTGCATACTTAGTCAAGTACTCTTCGTAAGAAATAACTTTAAGTTTTCTAGTTGTTACATTTAAGGCACTGTCACGTTTAATACGAAACGTGTTCATGTCTATAATTTTAGAGTCATATGGAAAACCGTACCGTACTGTACCCGCAACTAGTACTTCAGTTTCTTCTACGTGATTCCAAGGCCAACCATATTCTTCTTGTTGTATATGGCGAATGGCTGCATTAACTGCATCTTTAGCAAAACTATAATAACCAGTAGTAGATGCAAAGTTTGCCGTAGTTAATTCCACTTCGTTTAATCTACGGTTTACATCGTTGACTAATCCTAGATAATCATATGCCATACTTATTTCTCCTTAACACGTAGAAAAATAGAACGTTCATACTGTAAATTTTCCCCTGTGTTTATTCGGCACACAACGTTGTAACGTATGTTGTTAGTTCCTAGTGAAAATCTTGCAGTGGCTACACGACCCGATACTGTTCCTTGAACAAACTGCAAACCGTTAACTACGGAAGAATCAGACACTTGTTGTTTAACTCCATCAGCATCGTGTATAAACCACGTAACAGACGATATAGTATCATCACCTAAAAAACGTGACCAATCTACGCTGTAGTCCAGCATTTCATCAGGGTCTTTATCGGGCCATTTGTAAGACATAGTGTGTCCTTATCCTGTAATATACACAGTATAGTTCTGCATATCTTTATCTATATAAACTGTTCTGTTTTCTTCAGTAACATGTACAGTATCACTACCACCGTATGAAACTATATAAAGTACTCTTGATCTATCATAACTGTCAGCAAACTGACCGAAGTCAAATCTTACAGCAATAGGGTCATCTAAGTCTATAGCTGGGGTTAATACGACAGAAGGTGGTACTACTGTTGCCTGTGCGTCTACATCGTCAAACGCTGCGTTAGCTATCGTAGCTGTTACTGCGCTGGGTGTTGTATTGGCTTTAGCATCTACATCATCGAATGCTGATACTGCTAGTGCTGCTGTTACAGAGCCACCAATGTCTGTATTAGCTTTAGCATCTACGTCACCAAATGCACTTGCTGTAATACTAGACGCTGCCACTGGCATGAATGCTCTAGCTTGTGCATCCTCATCTGCAAAGTCTGTGATGTAGATAGAGAGGAATGCTGCAGTAGTACTTAAGAAGCCACTTGCTTGAGCATCTACATCTGCAAAATCTTCAGCAGTAAGTGTAGCTGTGACAGAGCCACCTATGCTTGTGTTTGCTTTAGCGTCAAAGTCTATGTCTAATGCAAAGGTAGCTGTAGCACCACTTGGTGTAATATTAGCTTTACCTGTTACAGAAGTAAAGTCACTAATGCTAGAAGAAGCAATTACATTAGAAGTAGTTATACTTGCCTGTGCATCAAAGTCAAGTGCTGATGCAGCAAAAGTAGATGTTGCACCAGATAAAGTTGTACTAGCCTGTGCATCTACATCATCAAATGCTGCTGCAGTAAAACTAGCTGTAGCTGCTGGTATAGTTATATTAGCTTGAGCATCTATATCAGCTAGGGTAGCTATGTTAAACGAAGCTAGGGCGTTTACTAGTTCTGTTGTAGCTTGTGCATCTACATCACCAAAAGCATTTGCTGTAAAGGTAGCAGTAGCAGCAGGTAATATTGGTCCAGCTTGACCGTTAGATATTATAGTACCTGCTGCAAGCTGCGCTGATGTCGTAGCTAGATAGCCAAGAGCAGCAAGCGCAGATGCAGTAGATGAAAAAGCATTTTGTGAGAAACTAGTAAAACCTAGCATGTGTTACCTATGGTTTTGTGGGCCAAGTTACACTGTGTGGAAACCCGTCTTGGTCTGTGATGTTTAGCAAGTCAGTGCGATACTGTGACCAAGCGTTCTGCTGTTCTGTCGTCATATCTGCCCAACGCAGTGGATTAGATACGATTGGATCTACTTCTGTTGCCAAAATCATGTCACGGCGACTACGAACTTGCATTGCAGCTTCTGCGTCTAATTCTTCCTGTGTTGGTGGAACATACGCTTCAAAATCATTGCCAATCAAAGAACGTAAGTCGCTGTTGTTTATTGTTGGGTCAGTGTCAGAAGGGTCTAGCGTGTAAGGTAGCCACCCTAATGTTGGATGCAAGATGTCCACGTCAAACTTTGTGTTGTCGCTGTTTAAAGATTGCGCATTTCTTATTTCTGTAATTTCAGGCATTATGAAACCCTTATGCATAATAATACAGGCCGACGATAACTAGCGTTTCCTGTGTCAACGTATCTTTCACAAGTTTTCCATGTCCCACTTAAAGTTGCACTTGTATTAACAATTAAGGGGTCTGCATAACCTGTGTTACCGATTGACGTGTTTGTATAGTGACCAGCACTTATTATCGCAGAACCAGAATAAGAAGTCCCAGGCTCGATTGTAGAAGAGGAAGCTGCAAAAACACCAATAGTGTAAGAACCAACACCGTATGGCGTAGCAATCACACCTGTTGAACTATCAAAGTTATCATCACCACGAATTGTACTAGCCATATTATTCCACCGTTACGTTAGGGATGGGCTGTACTGCCTTTAGTTCATCGGGCGTTGTTGCTGCATCAATGTCTGCATGTGCTGGTGCATCACGTAGTGCCTGTTTCTGCGCTACGATTGCTGTAGTGTCTGCACCAGTTTCCTGTGCTTTCATAAACGCCGTGTCTAACTTGGCTAGTTCAGGCTCACGGGCTAAACGTATCTTGTCACGCCAGATGTCCTTTGCTGCGTCCATGTTGACACTGATGATGCCATCTTCAGGGTTAGCCCCTGCTGTCCATGCGTCACGAAACGTGCGTTCTGCTGGGATTGTGTAGTCTGCCGCATTATAGGATGTGGCCCCTATTTTAATAAATGTTGTCACTGTCTTTCCTTATTAATATTGCGTCTGGATCATCCTGTAACCACTGCAAAGTTCACGTAATCGGTGTCATAATAGCCGCCGTTTGGTTGCCAATACATACCAAAACGGTTGCTTGAAGTAGTGTAGTATCCAGCGTTCCAAATAGCAGTTCTGCTGCCATGTACAGAAGCGTCACCGCCAGCCTCTATGATAGCAGCATAGTTTGCATTAGACATATTATTGCTAAAGTTTACAGAGTAGTTTCCTGTACCGTTATCTGTAAGACTAGATACGTTTCCGCTATCTCTTTCTGCAACTGTTGTGTATCCGTCTAAATTCACCCAAGCCCTAGGGGGATAAAATCCCACACCACTTGTATCCTGTAACGCATCTACCTTTAGTGTACTCATGCTGCCATCTCCCATGCATTTCTAAACGTCCTGTCAGATGGCACCTGATCGACTGTGACAATTTTAAACATTGGACGGTTGTGTTGTTCTGCCCAGCATTTGCGTGGTAAGTCTTTCATAATGAGATATTCCAAGGCTTCTTGCTCAGTCAGTGGCCCTATGCGTGGGGCTGTGTACTGTGCTGCAAGTTTCTCTGGGTCATGCTCAAACTTATCGTGACGACCTTCTGCAATCGCTTGCTGTTCGTCGTCTTGTAGTTCCCAATAGACACTGATAGGGGGCAAGTTGCCCTCCATCGCTTCTTTCATCCAGCGGTCACTAGGTACTAACACTTTCGTGGGTTCATCTAGTCTTTCTGGGTCATCAAATATTACACGGTACTGGGTCATGCTTTATGCACCGTAAAGCTATTATATTTCCTGTCAGCCAAACCATAGCCACCCGTCTGGATGCTAATGCTGCTTGTTGACATTTGTGGGTCAGGACTAGAGACTTGACTTACGGGCCTGATGACAATGCCGTCCTCTGCTATACCAAAGTTAATCCCAATCGTACTTCCAGCCATTGTGTAACTGGTGTTCGAAAAGTTATTAGAGAAAGCACAGGTGTAGTATCCTGTGCCATTGTCAGTTAGGCTAGAGAAGTTCCCATCGTCATTGATAGCAACAGTACCTGTGCCGTTAAACACGATGTAAGCCCTAGCGGGCCATATTTTACCGCCACCCGATGTCGCTTCCTGAATGTCATTTACTTTAAGCGTACTCATTTATACCACCGTCCATGTTTCGCCTGAGCCAACCGTTACAGTGACACCGCTGTTTACTGTGATTGGCCCTGCGCTCATTGCGTTCTTACCATTTGTGATTGTGTAGTTACTTGTAACAGTCTGTCCATTCTCCCAGAATATCTCATCTGAGCCACCACCTGTAGCACCTGCAGAGATGCCTGTCAAGCTAGAACCATCACCTGTGTAGCTAGTAGCTGATACTGTCCCTGATACAGTGACACCGCTACTGGTTGTGTATAACTTATAAGAACCATTATGGTACAGATATGTATTACCGCCAAAGTTGCCTTGGATTATCCAATTATTATTAACATCATCATACAAGCCAGCCCAGTACCCATTATCGTGCATGAACACAGCACGACCACCAATGCTGTAGCCTTCCCAGCTATTATGTGCGCCACCGTCGATCTGAACAGAGCCGTAGTCGCCAGAGACAGGCTGGAAGTAGCCGTTACCTGTGTCACCTAGACGTACACCTGTGGAGTTGACTGTGACCTCAGATTGACCACCTGCTATGATCGTAACCGTATCAGTGCCAAAAGTCACATTAGTGTTGGTGTCGCCCTGATGCCTAATCCCTGAGCCAGCTTCAATCCAACCATCTGCTCTAAAGTTGCCTGGCGTAAAAATGCCATTACCAAACTCACTTGCATTATTAAGACGCAGATAGCCATCGTTGTAGTCTGCACTCAAAGCTATTCTACCGTTGAACGCAACGCCACGGTTATCCTCTAGTGTGTTACCAGAGAAATTAAGGGCATCTCTGGCATAACTAGATAAAGTTATTACTCCACTTGCTGTTTGGTTGGCATCATTGCGTAAGAAGCTGCTGCCGTGAACGCCATCAACAGTGTCAGCATCTAGGCCACTACCAGAGCCATCATTGCCAGCGTGCCATAATCTGTGGTAAACGTTAGCCCCCATAGACCAGCCGCCAACAGCAAAGTCATTGATGTCGCCCTTTAAGCCAAAATATGCAGCATAATCGCCAGAAACATGAAACTGCATGAAAGCATCAGCACCAGAGGTATCTTGATATACTTCAAGAGCTGCTTGATCGCCAGTACCTGTTTCAAGAGTGTCGTTTGATTGAAAGCTTAAAGCGTTCCCACCTACACCTGTCCATATATAGCCTGTGTTCTTGGCTACATAGCTACCTAGACTACTAGCAGCCGCATAGTAGCTACCATGTTGTCCATCAAGCAAGTCAGCATCTAGGCCAGAGCTTGCACCGTCATTACCAGCATGCCAATACTTGCTTCCAGAGTTATCTACAGAGCCTTTCCATAAGTCTCCATCTGGCCCCATGTATGCAACAATGCCACTAGCACCATTACCAAACGCAACACCCGCTGTGCCATCATAATAGTTAAGGTAAGTAGCATATGAACCTTGGGCAGCATCTATATGAAGATTTCCATTTGTTACCCCAATGGAAGCACTGGCTGTATCTGAGTTATTGGCATTACCACCTATTTTAAGGTACCTGCTCCAATTTGTATTAGGGCCAAAGGTAATTACACCACTTGTGGTATCATTTGCATCACTACGTAAGAAGCTGCTTGCCTGAATACCGTCAACAGTATCTGCATCTAAGCCAGAACCAGAGCCGTCATTACCAGCATGCCAAACAGTGTAATCAGTTGCAGAAGCTCCAGTACGAAACTTTAATCCGTTAGCATTTGGCGCATTAATAATCACATGGTCATCAGCATCGTTTGATACACCAATAATAAGTTCGTTTGCTTCGCCAGAAGTACCTGTACCATAAGGGTGGAATTGGATAAAACCAAAATCACTTGTATGGTTAATATTCGTTCCATCTTTTTCAGACTCAAAGAAAATAGAACTAATACCTGAAGAGTTACCTTTTAAAACAATATTATCTGCACCAGAATGGTATTGTGATGCGGAGGTGTAAGTACCTCTGGTAGTAGAACCATTAATAGTCAACGCACCACCAATACTAAAGTCACCACTAGATGAGCTGTGGTTATGACTATTATCACTTACAGTTACACTCAGTGTAGCATTAGCAGAGCCATCCCAAGAGACAGAACCAGATGCGTCACCTGAGAGTGATAGTGTACGTGCTGTAGTCCACGTGTCTGCTTCTGGGTGATAATTAGTGTTGTATACACGTGCTCCAAGGACGTACAAATCTTTGTTAAAGTAAAAGTTAGGTCTGTCTGTATAGATATGCGCCCAAGTCGTGTTAGCAGGGCCAAACTCAATATAGCCACTTGTAGTAGTCAGCCGCATCCCAGTCAAAGTACCTACAGAAAGATTATCAATGTTGCTGATTGTGTGATTGTGGCTGTCATCAGCTACAGTAACACTCAATGTAGCATTAGCACTACCGTCCCAAGCCACTTGTAGTAGTCAGCCGCATCCCAGTCAAAGTACCTACAGAAAGATTATCAATGTTGCTGATTGTGTGATTGTGGCTGTCATCTGCTACAGTAACACTCAGTGTAGCATTAGCACTACCGTCCCAGCTCACACTACCAGATGCGTCACCAGAGAGTGATAGAGTACGGGCAGTAGTCCATTTGTCTGCGTTAGGGTGGTAGCCATCGTGGAATACTTTGTAAGCATTAGTCCCATTATTTGGCGACCAAAAGAAACTATCAAAACTGTTACTTGTTGTGTTTGTTATAGTTAAGCCATTGCCGCTTTCTGCTACGGACACATCACCATCGCTTGCCCCAATACCAATGCGATAACCAATAAGATCACCATCTTGTAGAAATTTAACACTAGGGTGATCGCCCTCTGCATTGTTGTCTGTATCTGAACGAATGGTAAGTATTGCATCTCCAGAAGTACCAGCATCAATACTTACGTTGCCTGTAAAAGTATCACCTGAAACATTAGCAAACCTACTGTCTGCTTCTGTCTCTGTGTAGTAACGACCATCTAGGTTAGCAGAAGTTAAACCTGTAACGTGACCATACGTATCAAGAGTAACGTCTTGAATGACTGTGCCATTAGAGTTGTTCACAGACGCTTGGCTAGATGTGTCAGCGTGTGAAACAGCATCAGCACTAACAGTGATACCGCCACCAGCACCTACGTTAATAGTCCTATTAGCTGTGAAGTCTCCACCACCAGTAAGACCAGAACCTGCAGTAATAGTGCGAGAAGTAGTTGTTTTACCATCTAGTGCTGTTTGTAGTCCATCTACGTTAGAAATTACATGGTTATGACTATCATCTGCAACAACCATAGCACCGTAAGTGCCGCTTACGTCACCACTGAATGTAGTGCTTGTATTAAGGTAGTAGCTACCCTGCTGTCCATCTAGTAAGTCTGCGTCAAGGTTAGACCCTGCACCGTCTACTGTCTTGATAGCTGTAAGTATCTCTGATGCAGTCTGATCACCTGTAGCACCTGTCTCTATGCCAGATAGTTTAGTTTGTTCAGCATCAGTAAATGCGTTAGTATCAGAGTTACTTTCATAAGCTGTCTTAATCTCAGCAGCAGTCTGATCAGCAGTAGCACCTGCTTCGATGCCATCTAGCTTACTACCGTCTGTAGCTACATCACGTCCATCTACTGTACCTGTAACTGTGATGTTATTGAATGTAGGGCTTGCTGATGTGCTAATGTCTTGGTTAGTAGAAAATGTAGTACCAGTTAGGGTAAGACCTGTGCCAGCACTATATACGGCTGTCTCAGCAATAACTGTAAATGTAATGTTAGTGGTACCAAAAGTAATAACACCGCTAGTGTTCATCACATAAAGTTCACCAGCACCTGTGTCACCTTCTTTGACGAAGTATGCATCACCTTCACCAAGCGCATCTGGGTCTGATGCACCATAGCTGTCTGCGTCTGTGGCACGAGTAAGTACCCAGTTAGTAGAAGCTGAACCTGTGTTAGTTACAGTGTAGACACCGTTGTGTGCTGCGTTAGTTTGGTTATACACAAGTACACGATCACTAGTAGACAGCGTAACGCCATCAATAACTAGTGCAGCTTGTGTACCACTGTTTGTAAGTGTAGCACCTACGCCTGACGTACCATTGTCATACGTAGCAGTAAGTGCGCTGGGAGCCTCAACACGTACTGGTGTGTGGTAGTGAATACCTGCTGCAGCAATCGTGTCCACGTACTCTTTTGTCGCAGCTTGTAATGCCGAAGTGGGATCACCTGATAGGGTTACCGTACCTGTGGCTGTAATATCTGTTGCAGTAACGTCTGCAAACGTGACATCCTCACCTGCTACAGCAGCTTTGCTTGCAGGGTATGTCATAAATATATCTTTGTTACCACTGCTGAAGTTAACAGCAGAAGTACCATTTGAGCCAGCGTAGACAGTTGTACGTGTCAGGGTGTTACCTGTGTTCCACGTACCTACACCAACTTCCCATTCGTCTGTGCCTGAAGCGGTATGCACAATGGCATAAAAGGTTGTGTCACCATTTGACATGACACTTTGAAATGCGTCAAATGTCGCAGAGGTTCCTCCTAGAGATACATCACCTGTACCTGTAGTAGTCGTGATCTCTTTGACACGATCCTTAATAATTAATGCCATTGCTTATACCTTGGGTTTAACTAATTCTTATTACTGCGCTAGAAGAGTCATTAGTTGGGAACACAATAGTGAAATCACCAGATGTTGATGTCACTGTGCCGCCAAAGTCAAAGACTGCAATAGCTTTGTTGCTAACACTACTGTTGTAGATAATAGCACCATCAGCAGAAATAGTTAAGTTGCTAAATACTTCGTCTGCAAAGTCAACGTAAGCCACACCACCAGAAAGGCTAACAGTAGGGCTATCTAGTGCTTGACCACCTGCAGTGTAGTTAGTACCTGTAGCTTCATCTGAGTTACCTGTAACGTCAGAATAGTTTGTTGTAGCAGCACCATAGGTTCCTGTAGGTGTATCCTTAATCAAGGCAACCTTCAATGTGTGGTTGTCTAAATCATGCTCACCCTGCAGTAATTCCTGTTTAAAGCTGTTACACATTGCTGTAGTAATTGCCATGAGTATATCCTCTTTTTAAAGTACAATGGGGCCAGCATTGAGCCAGCCCCAAAGTTTACAGTTATTAAGCTAGGTTGTAACGTGCTGTTACAAGAGCTTCTGGACGTAGAATCTTACGACCATATAGGTGCATACCACGAACGATGTCTGCGAATGAATCTGGGTCACGGTATGTTTCAGTTTTGTTGATCTGCTCTGCAGTTGCAACGGCTGAATCATGACCAGCTACGATTACACCGTAGTTATCGTCTTGTGCAGTTGTACCTGTAGTTGCAGGACCAGTACCGACTGATGGTAGGTTGTTAGAAACGTGTACACGGAAACCGTGGAAGTTGTTAAGAACCAAACCGTTTTGTAGGCCAGACCCACCGTAGTCTGAGTTTAGAAGACGTGAATCTTCGTCACGTAGGATTTCCATCATCTCAGGTGAAATGACAACCCAACGACCTGTTGTAGGAACATTCTGACCATCCATGATACGTGCCATACGTGACAAGACCATAGCAGGTGAAGCATAAGCTGTTGGCAATGCTGTAGCACCTGGTAGACGAGCAGCAAGTGGAATTGAGTCACCTGTTGTACTAGCAGATGGTGAAGTTGTGATGTTGCCAAAGTCTGACATATCCAACTTGTTAGCTGCTAGAAGTTCGTCTGAACCTGCTGTTGAGTTTGCTTTAGTACCGTTTACTGTAGTGTTAACACCATCAGCATTAGTATGTAGAGCAGACTGTGCATAACCAGATAGGTAACCAAGAACTTCTTGGTCATACTGGTCAGCTAGACGATATGCCGCACGATCAGATGCAAGACTTTGGAAATTGACGTGGCTGTGTGCCTCTTCAATATCGTCCACCTTAAAGGCAAAATAGTTTGCTTGGTCTACGACTAAAGAGAAATCGTTATCTGTTAAATCTTGTGGTGCGATTGTTGTACCACGTAGGTATGCAGATACTGAAATCTCAGGTTCTTTAATGATTTTAACAGTGTCGCCCATGTTAGCGATTTCACCGAAATAGTCATTATTAGTGATAGCGTCAGTGACAGATGCTTTGCGGAATGCAAGTTGCACCTGTTTGGAATAAATTACAGGCGAGAAATTACCGTTTGGTAAGTTTGTGTAGCCTGATGCGACTCCGAATGCCATGATAAAACTCCTTTAGCATTTAGATTACAGATGCAAAACTTTATTACTTAGTATAGAGGCTAATCGTTTATGGGTGCATATAGATCACAAAGTGTAATGATCAGTTACAAAATGTGTTACATGGGCCATACGTATTAGGTAATCCGTAAAGTCATATTGTTTGCTAATAATAAATAGTTATTGTAGTAGTCGTATAGAGGTACAATAGCCTATTATACATATATAGTTATATCATAAATAACTAATATGTCAATACTTTTTATCTAGCTGAACCAGACAAATCGTAAATAAATTTGCCAGTACGAATGGCTTCCATAATATCATCAGCATATTTTTCGTACTCAGCAGCCGACATCTTTTGAACATCGGATTCTCTGATTGCTCCGTTCATCGGATCAGAGTTAGGTTTGCTACGTTCATTACGTGTGTCTACAGAACGTGCAGCATCTTTTGATGGATTAGTCTTTTTAGTAACAATGTTACGATCAGACTTATACAAATCAATTGCTCGTGCAGCAGAACGTGCATCTGCATCGTTTTCATATAGAGCATCTTGAACCCATTTAGGTTGTTCTTCTGCCCACTCATGAAAGTCATCACTGTCACGAATCTCACCAAAGTCTGGGTGTAGCTTCATCAACTCTGCTTCTGCTTTTTCTCGTGCAGCATTAGCTTTCATTTCGTCGATTTCTTTTACACGATCTTCAAGACCTTGTGCTTGTTCTTTTGCTTTTTTAATTGCAATAGTTTCAACAATAGCTGCTACATCAGGATACTTAGTTGCCCAAGCTTCAATGTCTTCATCAGATTTTGGTAGTTTAATTTCGCTTTTAGTAGATTGCTCTAACTGATTTTCTAATGCTTTAATACGATCTTCGTATTCTTTTTCTTTTTGTTGTTGATGTCTACGTAAATCACCATAACGTTTTTTAAAACTTTTTTCTTCAGCATTAGCAGGTTCAGCTTCTTGTGGTTCTTGTTCTACTTGTTCTAGCTCGCCTTTTTGTTCAGCAAGTAATTGTTCTAGTTCATCTTCTTCTTTTTTAATACGATCTGCATTTGAATACTTTTTATTTGCAAATGCTACTTTCTTTGGTGCTTCAACTTCTGAAGCCATTACTTCCATATTTTCTGACATTATATGTCCTTTCACTAGGGCCACCGTAGCCTGTTGGTAGGGGGATGGGTAGCTAGTCTTATGTAGCTAGTTAATGTGTTGCTACTACACAGCCATCTCAAGCTGATCTGTTTCTTGAGCAGGTTCAGGCATGAGCATTCTTTCTGTTTCGTCTGGTTGTTGTTCTGGTTGATTAAAATTAAAAGCATCTCCAACTTCAGGGCCAAGAACTTTACGAAGTACTGTTGCTTGTGGTGTGCCCTCTATTTCACGAAGAATATTTTTTTCTTCTTCTTCTAGCATTTGATAGTTGTCAATTACTATGTCGAAGTATGTTGCTAATTCGTTTTCCATTATACATCCTCTCTAACAAATAGTCCAGTTAAAAAGAACTGTATAGTACGTTTATAATAATTTACAGCACTTTTCCAATCTTTTTTTAGTCCACGACCATAAGACACAAAGTCTTTAAACTCTTGGTAGTGTTCTGCCGCTTTGCCTTGTTCAATTGCTTTACGTCCCGCATAACGATAGCCACGTCTAAATGCTTCACCATACCATTTACCATGATATGTACGTTCACACCATAGTTCAGCTTTAGCTTTTTCCATTAAACTAAAACCACCATTGGCTACACCATGCGTTGCAATTACGCAACTTGCATCTGTTTTATCGGAATCATTTGATCCTGCAGGTTCGGATTCTGTTACCTTACGAGCAGGTTTAAAAGGATTCTTATTTGCAACAGCACGACCCTCATTAATTGCTGTAGTAAGACTGCCACCAAATTTATTTGCTTCTGCTATGTCATATTTACTTAAACCTGAAACAGGTTCGCCCTTAGCATATGCATCTAGTTTTGCGTTACGATTTGCTATAATTGCATAGTGTTGTGCAACCGAAGAGTCTCCACTATTTACAGCATTGTCAAAAGATTGTTGTTCCCTAACCGTTAAATGCCCTGTTGCTTTAGGCATACTAGTGCCTTCTTTTAAATCATTACTATCTGCAACTGTGTATTTTTGTGATGTAGCACCACTACTAAATAAATCACTAGGATTGTATGTGCCTTGATAGTCTTGATAAAATTCTTTACGGCCTTCTTTAGTAAAAGTTTGTTTAAGCCCCTCTGTTACATCTTCTTTAAATGCACCAAGTGTGTCTTTTACAGAATAGTCTTTATACCAATCTTCTTCTTTATAGTTTTTATTAGCCTTAAGTAATGCTTTCTCTACTTTCTTTTGTTCATTTCGTGCGGCTAAACCGCCTAATAAACCTATGCCACCAGACATTACCCCTAAACCAGCAGAAGCCATTTGTCCTTGTTTAGTGTCAACCCACATGTTTTTTAACTGTTCATATTCTGACGAAGTATATGATTCTTTATTTAAAAAGTCTTTACGGGCTTTACTAGCAGCAGTATTTGTATCCCTGACTAAAGACTGCATTTTAGTTTTGCTTACTATTCCACTATCATCATCTGTGGCTTGTCGAGTAACTTGTGTTGTTTCTACTGTAGGTTCGGTTACTTCTTCTTCTGGTTCTGTGGTATCTTTGGTTATGTCTTTATACGCATCAGGATCAACTTGAGCAAATTCTTTTGCGTCTGCTTCAAACTTAGGTGCTACTTGAGGAGTAGGTGTGGGTTGATACAAAGGCGAGTACCCTGCAGTCATAGGCGGTTGTACAGGAACTATAGAACTAGGAGGCTGATATACAGGGGGATTAAACGAAGGTGGTTGATACACAGGAGGCTGTGAATAAATAGAAGGTTGATAACCTACAATACCACTGTTTATAGTTGGCTGTACATATGTACCTTGTGCCGCATGTAATACACCGCCATGTGCTTTTTCTTTAGGCTCTTTATTATCTTCTGCTTCCATAGGTTCTGCGACAATAATAAGATCATCCACAGTAAATGGAATATCATCAGGCAGTGTAGCTTCGTCAGCATTTCCCATCTGACCCATAGCTTCCATTTTCTTTATGCCCATTTTAGCTTCTTGTCGAAGTTCCATTAGTTTTTCTAAACCATGATAACGTACAACATCAGCAGGAAAAACAAACTCTCCTTCACTTAGCATAGCAGGAATATCATCTCGTACTTCTTCTTTAGTACTGCCTGTAGGAACATCGTTTCCTGATTCCTCATCTACCATGCCACCCTCTTCTTTAAGGCCACCTTCTTCAAAAAGTTCCATTTGTTCATCCATCATGGGAGTTCCACCTTTATTAAATTCAAGAGATTCACTACGTTCTTTTGCAGCATTAATAGCGTCTTCTAATTCGTCATGCACACTAGTAGGCTCTATCAAACCTTCGTCTAACATTTCTACTAATTGATCTTCAGAGTATTGTTTACCGCCATGTATAGTAGGAATATTAATCCATTTACCTTTATACTCAAAGGTTGTAGATTTTTCAGATACCATCTCACCTTCAGGTGTTTCGTATACATCACGACCTGCTTGTGTTTGTTTACCTGTTTTCTTTCCTACTTTAGCCATTTTTTAATACTTCATCTCGTAATAGCTTTAGCCTACGTAACTGATAAATAGCACCTTGTGCTCTGTGTATAGCAGGAACTTCATTTGTTTGCTCCATAACACGATGCTGTTGATTAATAATTGTATCTAAGTATGCTTCAAACCTAGACCATTGGGCTTGGTTGCTGACCAGCCCCTTGAGCTTGCTGAGGTGCTCCTTGTCCTGCATTACCACTAAATCCTTGTTCTTGTGGTGTCGGTGCTTGTCCTACACCTATAGTTCCACCACCTGCTCCTGATGTGTCCATTGGGTTTGCACCTGCAGGACCACCTTGTTGTTGCTGTTGTTCTTGCTGGAACTGTTTCATTAGCTCTGCTTGAATAGCAGCTTCATTCATATTGTTGGTAACTTTGTCGGGATCAAGATCAAGAGACTTTGCAATCTCACGAATAATGTATTGAAACTTAGCAAACGGTGCAAGTGCTGGGTTAGATGATACTTGCAAGAATTGCATAAGTCGTTGGCTACGCACTTCATTAGCCATAAGTGATTCTGTTCCACGTGCTTTAACTTCTAAGTCACCTTTGATCTCAGGATCATAGTCAAACTGCATATTAAATCGGAATAGTCCTTCACCTAGTGGGCGAAGCAAATAGTCATCTACGTTTTTAATAACATTCTTAATAGTACCACTAGCTGCACCCATCAACATACTAATGCCACTAGCTGTACGTCCTACGCCCATGACTCCTGTTTGACCATGAGCAAAAGAAGGAAAGCCCGTTGATTCATCAGCAAGTACACGAGCCTTGTCAAATAGTTGTAAGTTTTCACCTGCAACATTTGGAAACTTGGTGCCAAAGATAGCTTGCCCTGGGGCACCACCTTGTCTACGGAATACTTTGCCTGGGTATACTGATAGGTCTTGGCCTGGGACTAAGTTAGTTTCATCTACTTCAATTAGTAGATTACCAGACAATACAGCATTGTCTACAGCCATACGCATAAAGCCATTCATCAGTGTTTGTGTATCATCCATATTTTCAGCGATACCAACACCAAAGAAGGAGTATGGGTTTAACTCATAGGGTGCCGCCATGTAAGGAATACGAGCAGGTTTAAACGGATTCAATACCATACGCAATAGTTTGCCGTTACAAATCCAAACGTTTGCTTGTAATTCATCTGTGTCTTGCAGTTCACGAGGAATGTCTACGTCGTGTTCTAGTAGCATTTCAACGTCTACCATGCCCCAATACTCTAGGACTTCAAAACGTTCAATGCCATGATCTGGTGCGTAATCAGATAGATCATCTTCCCAGTATTCTTTATCATAGTTTTCGCCAAGCGAAATAGCTTCATCAATAACTTTACTACGGAAGTATGGACGCTTCTTTAGATTGCGTAGTTGAGAACGAGAAAGTTTGTGACGTTCAATTACGTACTGTGCCTCTTCCATATTGTTAGCATCTGGGTCTGGATAAAAATTCCAAACAGATACATGAGATACTTGGGGAATAGTTTTAAAAGTAGGCTCATACTCGCCTGTTTCATCATTCCAATTTGGGTATTCTTTGTCTACCGCAAATGGACCTTTCATTACACCAGTGCCAAACAATGCCATTTCAAATGCAGTACTACGCAAATGTTTAGATGCAGAAGATTCATCAAGTTGGTCTTGAATTTTCTTTTGCATCTTTTTAGCTGCAATCATTGCAGGGCTAAATGTAACAGCGGTAGGTGTAGCACCTGTACCTTCTTTAACACCCTCAATAGGTTCTAGTTTATCACGTAGTTCTGGGTTGAGTAGTTCTGCTAACGTTTTAGCCGTAGCACCTTTAGGTATTTCTCGACCATCACCTTTATAACCATAAGGAGATAGTTGCTCTGATCTTTCATCTTCTTGTAACTCTTTAGGAAGAGCAGGGTCAAAACTGACATTTTCTACAACTCCTTCAGGAAGTTCTGTTGGATCAACAGTTAGAGGAAAACTATTTTTTGCAAAAAGAACATCAACTATCTGACCATAGGCAGCTAGTGTTTTTGTTTTAGTTACTTTAATAAATACACGAGACTTTTCTGCATCGGTAAATTGTACATCAGGTCCGTATATACCCCGATAATTACGATAAGCACGAAGCCAACGCTCTTCATCTTGTCTACGATAATCTTCGGCACGACTGTATCTTTCCATAATAAATGGAATAATATTAGAAGTATTTACATCTTCTTGCGTTGAATTATCTGTGTCTTCAAGAATAACTGCGTCATCCTCAATAAATACTTCGTTATCTTCTGCCATTTACTTTTCCTTAATAACCAAAGGTTGAATCTGCTACTCTCATTCCCATTGAACTAGTAGAATTCGGATCATAATCAAAAATGCTAAACCGTGGTCTTGACATTATACCATAACGTAAAGCATCGTACAAGTGATCTTCTGAGTGTGTGTCAATATCTTCTGGGTTCTTTTTATCCAATGGAATTGCAGGTAACTGCGCTACGATATTTGTACAGGTGTTAAAAAATACTAGTCTAGGGTTTTCTGTAAATTCATCTACCTGTAATCTACGGTGTATTTCGTTTTTACCTGCAACACGAGAACCTTTAGAACGATCCGATGGACGCCATCTGCACCCACGACTAATCATCTGTTCAGCAAGACTAGGGCCAGTATCACCACGCTTATGCCAAAGAGAAGAGTCAAGAACTCCATACTTAATGTTTCCGTCTTCTGCTTCTAAGTTTAATACCATATCGGCAAGGTCTGTTGCGAGTACCTTACTGACGTACAATTCTCTATATACGATAAGTTGTTCATCAGGCGCAACGGCAAACCACACAACAGCACTATAAGAACCATATCCATAATCACAAGCCCTAAACTTTACCCAATTGCTAGGAATATTAAATGGTTCAATTACATGCGCATTACGATCAAACTCTGTAAAGGCTGCACCTTCTTTAATATCCCAATCACCTTCTAGCAACTGCCTACGTTGTTGTTCAGGCAATGATAATAGCATTGCTTCATAATCACCTGCTTTTGCTAGATAAGGATTGTCTGAAAGACGTGCAGGTATAAACCTACGTTTGAACAGTGGCTTTCCAGCTTTGTCGTGTCCTGCAGGATACCTGAGTTCCTCACCTGTTTCAATATCAGTTGCATTAAAAGATTTTCCTGCTGGTGCTGGGTCAATAAACATTTTCTTAACCCAATGATGCCCTCTACCTCCTGGGTTGGTAGTGGCTCTCATAAATATAGGTAAGTCGGGTGCAGTGGACCGTAGACGAGATCGCATGTAGTTCCATGCAAAAGGGGTAGCCCATTGAGTCAACTCGTCAAAGCCTATCCAGCTAAATGCTAGACCTTGGTAACGCAGAACGTCATCTTCCTTGTCTAGGTAGGACATCCACAACCTCGCACCAGAGGGCGCAGTCCACTGCATCTTTCTTTCTGACCACTTAATTCCAGGCCATATCTTAGGGTACATTTCTTGAGACTTAAATATAAGTTCCCTAAGTTCTTCTGTAGTATGACGTAGCAGCAGTCCTGAAAAACTAGGATGCCCCATATATCGTAAGGGGTCTGCTAACATTGCATACGATTTACCGCCACCAGCACTACCGCCGTACAGTACCTCACGTTCACCTGCAGCAAGAAACTCTGTCTGTGGCCCTTCATTAGGTTTAAAGATTATGTTGTGTTGTTCCTCAATCGGAATTTCATCAACTATCTTTGCGGGTTCAGGCTTCGGCTTTCTGACTACTCTCTTGGGCTTTTGCTCCAAGTCTGTTGCGTTCGATTTCTTCCGCTTTGGCGATTGCCTTTTTCGCATAGTTTGCCCATCTGCGTAGGCTTCTAGCTTTGTCTTTTCGTTGTCGTTCATTGTCCAACCGTTTTCGTAAACCTACGTGGGATATATCCCTACCTGTATTTCGTGTAAGCCAATTGGCTACCTCACGATATGAATATTGTTTAAGGTACTTTTGTGCTTGCTCAAGCATATCAAGTTCATGCTCAATAGGCAAAAGTACATCAGGATCATCAGGGTCTACTGTGTATCCAAATGGAATGGTCCTAGATATACGGGGAATAGGAATCCATTCATTGTCTTCTTTTATGTCAGTTGGTTGGGGTAACTTCCACTTCTGTAGAGGTTTAGTCATTTATTTTCCGTAGTGACCGCCATAAACTCTAAGTCCAGTTTCATTTAAATCTTTTGCTTTAATATTTGGTTTTAAACGATACAGTGTTTTTACATTTGCATTATTAGGATTTTTTAGTCTATATTGTTTTACACTAAGTCCTGCTTTTTTTGCAGCAGTTCTAATTTTATCTTGGGCATTATACAATTTTTCAATATTTTCTTGGCTTGATTTTCCGAGATTACGAGCAAGATTAGAATGAGTTCTATTTTTTACTCCTGCTAAATTAGGTCTTGGTTTTTTATTTATTGCTTTTTTGATAGCCTTGCCTATTGTCATAATATCAATCCTCTTCTACTTGCTTTGGTGGCATTAACATTACACCACCTTTTGCTTCTACTTGCATCTTCTCTGTTTTAACTAGTCCAGTACGATCTAGTAATTCTTTTGCTGCCGACATTTTATCACGAATACCTAGTTCAGTAGGATCGTATAAAGCACCTACCATAGCCATAGCAGCTTTAGGAGCATTACGTGCCATGTAAGCAGATGTAGCATCTAGTATTTCGTCTTTTAAAGAGTTAATAATTTCTGTAGATGAAGTAGCGTCTGAGTATCCTGCAATTTTCTTTGCAGCTACAATGTCACCACCCGCTTCGTCAAATAAGACTGCAAGTAGTTTCTGTTGTTTTTCTGTTAGTGCTCTTGCCATTTTAACTCTTTCTTCTAAACAATGCAAGCACAAAGTTTGCAATTGATTGACCTATTTGTGTTGGCGTAGGAAGTAACCATCCCAGTATTAATAAAAGCATAACCCAAGGTGGAATGTTTTGATTACTAATTAGTAGCTTTTCTACTGGACCTGCTTCTACTTCTTTTGTTTCTGTAACAATATCACGTCCTGCGTTGTTAGTTTCTTCTTCTTCATATGTAACTACAGCTTGTTTGTTTTCTTTTCCTAGCTGAGTATTGGCTGCTACATTAGTGCCGCCTGTAGGTAATAAAGAAGTTAAACCACAACTAGATAATAATAAGATTAGGACTAGCCAACGCATTACATAAGTTCAAAATGTGGGCCATCAATAAAGGGTCTACGGGATTGTGATCGACGTAGGTCAATGTATTCGTTCATAGCATCTTCCATTGTACCGTCATAACGAGCAATATTTCCAACTGACCAAGCTGCTCCCCACTTAATAGCACACCCAACTTCCATAGCGGCTGCTGCCATAGCGTCAGCAATATTATCATAGACGTTAATTTCCCATATTACATCTGAGCCATCATAAGCTACAAGGTCTACGGCATGTGAGTATCCGTCTTCTTGAATCAGATGTTTTGATTTCATAGTTTGTGATCTACCCGAAGCATACAGTTTTTCTTGCTCTTGAAGGGTTCTGACTCCATACGTTACGCCAAAATCTACTGATGTCAATTCAATAGCACGTTTGACTGTATCTACCATATCGGGATGAACACCCTCAAGTTTACCTAATGATCTGTTGCTTAGTTTAAATCCCATTACCGCATATCCTTTGCTTTACCACCCATAGGCTTACCTGCCATGTATGCTGTAGCCCCCATGTAAGCAGCAACTACGCCAGTTTGTGCCGCCCATTGGCTTACCTGCCATATATGCCGTAGCACCCATGTAAGCAGCAACTACACCAGTTTGTGCAATATAAAATAGCCCTAGCAAATCTGCTAGAGCATTTACTCTTGAGTCTGACATAAAAGGAGTAAACAGAAATACAGTAAAAATAATCATCATGCCCATAGCTACCCAAGCCATAAACTTTTGTGATTCTGCTTTTTCTTCACGTAGCTCTATTTCAAGCATACGTTCTTTCATTGCTACTTCTTCTGGAGTGATTGTACCATCACCATCTACATCAAAATCTACGACCATGTATCAAGTCCTTCTGAAACGTTTGGCAGTCTCAGCCGCCCCTTTAGGTTGTTTAGAAAACTGCTTACCTGCTGAGGTGTCTTTTCTTTTTTGTGCTGTACTAGCTGCATACTGCGAACTAGACATTGCTTTAATAGCTGCTTCAGGTAGATAACGTTCTCCTGTAGCTTTTGGTCCTTGCGTCGAAGGGTTACCACTTTTGGTTCTCCAGTTTTGTCGAGTCCACTTATCTAAACTTTGTTGTGATTTAGCTTTAGCCATTTGCGGTTAACCATGCAAAGAATATAATACCGCCGATACCAGCAAGCAATAATAAACCTGTTAATGTCCAAGTTATAATTGCTTCTTGTAACTCTGCTTTGCGGTACTCGTGTTCTTTCTTTTGTTTACGAATACGAGCTTCTGTAGCTACTAATTCGTCCCAAGCACTTGGCCCCATGACAAAACTAATGTAGCTACGTAACTCTTCTCTCATAGCTTCTGCTTTACGTTTAGCAGCAAATACTTCTATAGCTTCAGCTTCAACTGAACCGCCCATAGATTTCCACCACGGAGGATTATTTACTTGTTTCTCTGCTTGGCCTAAGTCTGCCATATATCCAGCCCATTGAGTTAGTTGACCAGACATATCTTGCAAGTCCTTGCCTATAGCAAAACCTTTTTTAAGTGCGTTGAAGGCAACGGTAGCCCCACTGATAATTGTCACTGGGTCCATATTGCCCTCTTAGCTTTTATACCCGCCACCTGCAGCTTTATACTGCTTGGCTAACATCTGAGCTTTACGTGCAGACCATTGACCTGCTGCACCGCCCTTATTACCTGCTTTAATTTTTTTAAACAACCGTTCACGCAATGCTGGCTTTGTGTAGTTTCCAGCCGAGTTTACGGTGCTTTTTTTCTTTTTTGGCTTGGGGGATTTCCGTGGTGCTCTCATCGTATACTACTCGTTTAATATCTCCACGCCCAATACCAATATCATTTAATTCACGATCAGACATACGATACAAATGCATTGCCGCAATACGGCGATTTGCTTCTGCCTGACGTGCCTCAATAAAGGCGTTAAATGTTTTCTTAAACCATTCTTTCATAACTATCTCCTTGTGTTATCGGTAACTTTTGCTACCAGAGATAGTTATATCATATATAGTTATAGCATACTACACACAATAATGCAACCCCGTTATGCATTAACCAACAGGGATAAACGTTTCTGTTATTGTAAGAATTGTATCAATGTGCCCAGCAGATGAAGGAGTAACACGTATTTCGTCACCTGCTTGTAAGACAAGATCAATGTTAGAAAAATTTACATAGTCACTTGCGTTGATACTCTTACCTTTTAAAAAGTGAGAGGTGTAGTCATCTGCAGCTACGTACCATTCTACTTCTACAGAGTTAGTAGAACTTCCACCATTTACTACGTGAATAAAGGTAACTTCTGCCACTGCATTAGCAGGACAGGTGTATACAGTTTCGTATATTGTTCCCGTGTTGTGACCATACACAGATTTAATACGTGCTGATTTACCTTGGTTTACTAAGCTCATTTATTTTTTGTTCTTAACTACCCACGCCTCATTGACTTCTGTATTAGGATCATCTGCAATAAAATGTCCATTTTTGTCACGAGCACGTTCCATTACAAGTTCAGCAGCTTTAGATGCTACTTTCTTTACTGCTTTCTTTACTTGTTTCTTGACATTGGGCTTTTTACTTACAATGTCTTGAATACGTGAGTCACTGATATAATACCCACCATAAGGGTCTTTACCTGCAAGCACATCACCACGTTGTGTAGTAACAGTGTCATCAGTAACTACGTATCCATGTTTCTCTAGTTCCGATTGCCAATCTGTAAAATTCATTTATCTTTACCACCTTTTAAACACTTACCTGCTGCCAAGCAGTTACCCCGTGTTTGACATCCTTCACATGTCTCCATAATAAATCCACCTTCATTCATTTTCTTGTAACCACTGGCATACGCAGCGGCAGCTTGTTTTTCTGCACCTTTACGAGTAGGATACACTTTACCTGAGTCACCCCACTTGTAACCACCCTTAACTTTACGTATAGGCATTAGGCACTATTTCCTTCAACTTTGTGGCAGTGGGGAGTAGCATAAGCACCCCCTTGCCTTATAGTACTTGCTATCCGCTCTGCTTCCTTTAAACACGTTTCCTCAGTATAGAAAGGTTCTGGTTTTGCTATAATCTTACAGGACAATGCCATAGGATCAAAACATACAAGCATTATCCCTATCCACATAGTACTACTTCTTTTTCTTAGAATAACCGCCCTTAGCAGCTCTCATCATACTAGCTTTCTTACCTTTAGCTTTTGGTTTTTGTGGTCCATACTTATCACGGGTAGTTGGACCGCCTCTGCCGTTATACTTAGTAAGAAGCTCACGCAAAGGAAGACCCAGCTTATCGGCTTCTTTTTTCATAGACTTTAACCAAGCAGGTTCAACAGAACCTCCTGCTTTCATTTTAGGACGAAGCTTAGGTTTAGGAGACTGAGATGTACGAGGAACAGTGCGTTTAGGTTTTGCTGCTTCTTCTGATGCAATTTTAAGAAGTGTTTCCCTAATCGCTGCTTTTTGTGCTAAAGAAAGATTTTCCTTTTCCAACTTTTTTAGTTCAGATGCATTTGTCATTTCACGAATAGCCGCAACGGTAAGTCCTGCACCTAGACCTGCTGCTGCACCTTGTCTACGCCCTACTTGTTTACCTACACGACGACCACCACCAAATGCACGTTGCGCTGGTGTGGAAGAATTTTTCTGTAGCCTCTTTTTAGCTTTAATTTCATTTCTTATTCTCGATATTGTAGTACTTCTAGACATTAGTTATTTCCTTGTGTTCCTGCTACAGATGCGCCACAGTTTGCGTAGCCGCCTTTGTTATAGTTAAGTCCTTTAACGCCTTTTGCTTTTGCAGGAATTTTAAATGGGGCACGTGGTATAGTGACAGACTTAGCTTTCATATCTGCTGCATTTTGAGAAACACCCCGACCTTTTTTGTTTACTTCTTCAGCATTCGCACGGTTAATAGCAGTAATAATGCTTTTATATTTAGCCTCTGTAATACGTCCTGCCGCCAGATCAGCTTTAGCTTTACGTTTACCTTCAGCACGTGAAACACTGGTATACGCTATCATAGAACCTGGACCTTCTTTTTTATTCTGTTGTGTAGTTGTCTTTGCACTTACACGACCTGTTGCTGCACGTGCTCTTTCTTCGCCAGATTGTCTACGTTTAGCTGGAGGAATTGCTGAACGATCACCTTTTGGTTTAGGCTTTGCTGCTTCACCACGCTTTACAATAGAATCAATATTCTTTTTTTCTGCCTGATTAATCTTAGCAATAGCTGCCGCTTCTTTTTCACCCTTCATCTTAGGGTTGGCTCGAATAGCTTTACGAGCTGCATTCGCCTCTGATTTTGTAGCAGTTTTACTTACTGCCTTTCCTATTTTTGTCAATAATCCAGCCAACATTTTAATTACGTCCTTTTACCACTTGACCTTATGCGACCAGTACTTAGCACTTAGTTTACTAGTCGGCTTACCTTGAGCATTATGCCGTGCATAATAACTTTTCTTACGTGCTTTGTCTTTAGCACTAGTGGGGTTCTTACCTGCCCCCTTTACACCTTGTTGACCAAAACGGATAAACTTATAAGTGTCACCTTCCTTAGCCATTACGCAATGTGATTTAGTTGGGTGCTTAGGTGTACGCTTAGGTTTGTTAACACCAGTAAGCCCCTCTTCTTTCATTTTAGTTTTGACTCTTTCAGGTATACTCATTAGTCAGTACCGTCCGTCCATCCTTCCATACGCATAGCCCATTCTACATGTTCCAACGTAAACTTCCTCCCATAGTGGTTCTGTACGGCCTCTCGTACATAGAATACATCACTATGAGGGATATGCAATCTATCTATAGTTCCATTAAGTAAATGATTATAAAACTCAGAAAGAACATTGTCAGTATATAGTTTTACTGATTTTTGCTTCATTGTCAAGAACTTTCTTTATACAATACAAACTCCTCGCCTAACGGCGTACACTTTAAGTGTTACATATACGTGATAAATAAGTTAAGTATAATTATATCTAACTATAATTACAGTTAAGTGAATCACTTTAAGTGTCATCTTAGTTTTAACTATAATAGTTTTACACATTCTGTGAGGCATGTCAACCCCTAGCAGATATAATAAGAACATTGTTCCTGTAATCCCACGTTTTGAAGAACCATGTTCTGTGTAAACCACTATGTATGTAATGTGGTTAACACTCCATTTTTCCTGATCTGTGTATTTATACATGCATATATACGTACACCCCCACCCTGTCCCCTGCCCGTGGCCTACTCACCGCACACAATTCTGCGCATAATGCAATGTCATGACGTGTGGTGAGAGCAGCAGAAGTGTCTCAGTTCACCAACACACCGAAGGTGTAAGCAATTTCAATGGGTTACTTGTCTACGACAACTGTTATGGAATCAGTTGCCACTCTTTAGAGTGAGTAAAAAGGTTATAATGTAACACCGAAGGTGTGTTGAAGATACAATGCACATTTTTACCCTACCCCCAGAGGGGGTGGTGGTCATTGGCAGAGCTGCATACGGCTTGTAGGATCGTGAAGCTGACCCAGTTCAAAGTGTCCGATGTCGGACGGTTCACCGAAGGTGGTATCTTACTGTGGCAATTAGGTCACACTTCTTCACGAGTTTAGCGCATGAACTTCAGAAAAAAATGGAACATTTTATTTCTTGCAGTAGCGCAGGAAACGGCAAGCGCAGGGGATCACATGACGTGTTGAATTTCTTGAAGAGAAATTATGGGGCTTGACTTCTATTACTTACTAACTATTCTAGTAACATAGATAGTTTATATCTCTCCCTTTAGGGTGAGAGAGATAATAAACTCTCTTAATGTTACAATAGTTAGTAAAGGAAAGTATCATGGCTAAATCAGCAAAATCAGTCTCAGTAGTTGAAGGAACTTCAATGGATGCTCTAGTAAAAGAGGGCAAAGCCCTAGCAAGAATTTGGAAACAGACTAACAGTCTGAAGGATAGCACAAAAGCCTCTGGCTTTGATACTCGCCTTGGTAAATTGCTTCAGCAATTGAAAGCGCAGTCTTCACTTGACTCTGGTCAAGTTAGCCGCCAAACACTGACAACTTATGGTATTCATACCATTGATCGTCGTCGTCGTGCCGAAGCTCTTTGGTTCGTTGAAAACGAAGTTGCTTGCCGTGATTTCATGAAAGCCTCAAAGAAAGGCTTCACATCACTTTCTGCTTTACAGAAAGCTATGAATGCTGCTGCTAAAGCAGTTGATGAACCAAAGCAACCTGCTAAAGCAGAAGTGTCCGATGTCGGACAGTCTGATGACAAACCAACGAAGTTGGTGCAACACTCTGAGACTAAAGTCTCTGTCCCTGTCACTCGCTCAGTGATGGTTAATACCATCATCAAGCAGTGCGAAGCTAACGGCCTTAACCTTGAAGAGGTTATTGACGATCTAATTTCAAAGCTTGCTTTGCAAGAAAAGAAAGCGGCGTAACCAAAGGTTACACTGTTTCTGCTCACTCTAAAGAGTGGGCAGTGATGGTGAAACTTTAAATCGGAGATTTAATTATGAACACAGTAAAAGTTATCGTAGATAAAAATGGTATCTGGCATGTTTATCGTACCGATAAAATCACAGGTCAACGTGCGATCTCATTCTTTCAGAATGTCGATGAGGCTAAAGCAGCCTTACTAAAGTAAAACCGTCCGATGTCGGACACTTTTTAAACGGAGTTTAATATGTATTTTGCAAAGTTTCTCACTGTTTTATGCTTGATTTTAACAAGCATTGTATTTGCAGCAACTGTGATATTCGTAGCACAAGGCATCCTGACACCTGATTGGCTGCTCATTGGCATCCCTTACATCGGTGTCTGCTTGCTATCTATCTGGGCGGCAGACTAATGACGAAAGCGGAACTGCTAAAGCAGAAACTTGAACTTGCCAAAATGTTGGCTAATGTTAAAACACCTAACGAGAAATCACTGTCTTATGACAGTGGTTGGAAAGAACCAAATGATCCAACTTTATTGTCTTACAGTTATATAACACTTGAATGATTAGTGAAAGTGTTATATAACATGTATAGACATAAACACTTCAAACTGAAACCGTCCGATGTCGGACACTTTAACGGAGTTATCCAATGAAAATTATTCGTACTTCCCGTTTAACTGGCAACACAACTCACTGGGATATGCCAATCACTCAAGCACAGCTTGATGCTTGGGTCGATGGTGAGTTGATCCAAAACGCCATGCCGCATCTTACAGCGGATCAACGTGAGTTCCTGATGACAGGTATCACACCTGCCGAATGGCAAGCCGCCTTTGGCGAATAATTGAAACCGTCCGATGTCGGACACTTTTACGGAGTAACCGTTATGACAGTAACAAACGCAGAGCTATCCGATCTTATACGTTTCGTCGATGATATCGGCATGTATGCAACAGATCGTCCGATCAATGACACTGAGAACCATGAAGGTTCTTGTATTCACCGCACTGATTTCTGCGATCAGACCTGCTACAACATGAAGCTGTACAAAATGTACAAGAACATGGCGAACCGTGATGATCGTTGTGAAACGATCTGGCAGAAACTTAGCACTTTCAGTGCCATTGAAGTCAAGCAATGGATTGCCAAACGCCGCAAGCCTACACAACGTATTCGTCACATGACCCGTGGCGAGGCGTTCAAAAACATGGCAGACATTCACCGTGTCAAAGCTATGTGCCTAGACAATCCCGATGTGCTATGGTGGATACCTACCAGAGCATGGCGAGATGATGGCCTACGTCTGGCTATTCAGGAGTTCCTGATGCCATTGCCAAACTGCGCAATCAATGCATCGTTTGACCCGTCTAACACTGACGACGAATGGCGTATGATGCAAGATGCAGGTTGGAACATCATGTTCTTTGGCGATGATGATCGTACCACTGCACCTAATGGTGATCGTATGTTCAAGTGTCCTAAAACCCATAAGGGTTTGAAAGGTCACTGCATGGACTGCAAGGCAGGTTGCTTTGCACAGAAAACAATTAACCGCACCGTAGTGGTGCATCTATCGGAGCATTAACAATGGAATTGTTAGTATCAATTGAAACATCTTATGGTACACGTCGAGTGTACCCTAAGTGTAGCACATCACGAACACTTGCTGAGATTGCAGGTACAACTACGTTGAC
>Ga0181574_10000228_pt1 | contig 52029 bp, 46 predicted proteins | sample 101ome_24_FD_145600 | JGI IMG/M metagenome (GOLD analysis project Ga0181574, IMG submission 145600) | Coastal salt marsh microbial communities from the Groves Creek Marsh, Skidaway Island, Georgia - 101410AT metaG (spades assembly) | ecosystem: Environmental > Aquatic > Marine > Intertidal zone... | reverse complement strand
TACATCTACCGCATTGCCATCCGATATAAGATCTTCTAATACAATCGTCTGTGGGCTCGTACCTATTGTAAATATTTGACCATTTACTACTAAATTTCCCGTAGATGGTGGATTTGTATATGTCAATATTACCTCTTGAGTGTAGGTGTTTGTTGCTGGGTCACATGGCGTTTGAGCCCCTGCTGTTATTGCTGAAATCCCGCATGGTGTTGGTGTACAGTCCACTGGGGCTGTAAATAAACTAAGCTCCGTTAAACTACAACTTGGGTCCGCATCAAAGCTTGCCGTTACATCTACCGCATTGCCATCCGATATAAGATCTTCTAATACAATCGTCTGTGGGCTCGTACCTATTGTAAATATTTGACCATTTACTACTAAATTTCCCGTAGATGGTGGATTTGTATATGTCAATGTTACCTCTTGAGTGTAGGTGTTTGTTGCTGGGTCACATGGCGTTTGAGCTCCGGCTGTTATATTCATTATGCTACAAGAGTTTTGGGTTATAAAACTTCCAGCCTCAAGATACACAACAGCATCGTAAGTTCCATCCGAAACATCCGTCAACAACAGTTTAATATGATATGTTTGGCCGGGAATTAAATTATTTCGAAAAGCCGTAAGAGTTATCGTATTTCCGTTAAGTTGAGTACCATCAATAATTCCACCAAACTCAGGAGATGGACTGTTTTGAACCCAATCTGGATTGACACCTTGGCAAAACGAGGACCCATTGGGAACCGCACTTGAACCAACCACACCATTATTAACTGAATTAATACCAACAAAAGACCCATTGGCTAGGGTGGCAATGTTTTCAGCATCATTATCAAACCCTTGGCCGGCAGCTATTCCTGGACCACTAATTAGAAAACCAAATCGATCATTGTATTCTGTACATTGATAATTTATAAACCCCCCATTGTCTTCATACTCTTCGCTTCCAAAAACGTATCTAAATTGAACAAAATCATTCGACGGGATAAAATCAAACTCAAGAATCGCTGCGTTGTAATAATTTGCGCCACCCGACAAAACGTTCAGATCATTTACAAAAGTTCCACAGGTGCCGGTTTTTCTTATCTCTCCTGCAGTACAAGAAACAAAGTTAGTTCCAATTTGAGCTACCGAGCCTGGAATTAGTTCAAGCGCTAGAGGTATGTCGGATGTGTTACCAGTGGACATAACGATTCCCTCAGAAAAACCCATATCACTCAGGGTAGAAGTAGCCGTTGAAAAATATCCTAGTTGATACCGATTTGAATTGTTTAGAACCCCGCTAAATGAAATGTTAGAAACAACTGTGCCACTTGCTGAAGGTATTAATACACCATCAACGAGTTGAGCAGGTGTATATGTGTTGTTATCTATTGTTATTTGAGTTGATCCAAAAAAGGACAAAACATAACATAAATATAAAAGATAATAATTTTTACTCATACAATTAATCTTAAAGATTGATAAAAATATAACAATTTTTTAAACTGTTTAGAATTGAATTTAACCTTATTAATAATAACTCTGCTTATCTAATGTTGACCAACTGATCAAACCATATTTGATTCTCATTCAAATATTGAAACTCGATCTTATGATCTTCCATTTTCTTCTTTAACTCATTAAGTCCTTGAGGTGAAGACAACTCCAAGCCAATAACAGCTGGGGCATTTTCACGACTATTCTTTTTAATAAACTGAAAATATGTAATGTCATCGTTAGGACCCAATACATTGGCCAAGAAGTCTTTAAGAGCTCCTGGTCGTTGTGGAAACTTGATTAAAAAATAATGCTTCAGTCCCTCAAAAAATAATGCGCGCTCCTTGATTTCTTCAGTTCTCGTAATATCATTATTTCCTCCACTTACAACACACACCACATTCTTTCCTTTAATCTCCTCCCGTTTTTGACGTAATGCAGCAATAGAAAGCGCTCCAGCAGGTTCTACAACTATTGCTTCTTCATTGTACAATTTAAGCACAACCGTGCAAACCTCCCCTTCAGGTACCAACAACATATCATCGAGTGTTTCCTTACAGATTTGAAAGTTCAATTTACCTACTTTTCCAACAGATGCACCATCAACGAATTTATCAATTTTACTCAGCTCCACGCGCTCCTTAGCTAGTAAAGACTGAGACATAGATGGGGCTCCCTTTGGCTCAACACCGATAATTTTTGTGTTCGGACTTAACTGTTTGAATACGGTTGATACACCAGCCGCTAATCCACCTCCACCAACTGGCAAAAACAAGTAATCTATTTCTTCTCGAAACTGCTCCAATATTTCAAGTCCAACGGTTCCTTGACCTGCAATAACTTGAGGATCGTCAAATGGATGGACAAAGGGGAACTTATTCTCCTCTGCATACTTTACAGCCTCTGCAAAAGCGTCATCGAATGTATCGCCTATCAACTCAATATTGACACTTGACTTCCCGAAATGATAAACCTGCTTTATTTTCTGCTTTGGGGTTGTAGAAGGCATAAAAACAGTCCCCTTTAAACCCAATAGTTCGCAGGATAAAGCCACCCCTTGGGCATGATTTCCGGCACTAGCACATACAACTTCACGGTTGATTTTATCACTAAAATCCATACTCGCTAATTTGTTATAGGCACCACGAATTTTATACGACCTAACCTTTTGCTGGTCTTCTCTTTTGAACCAAATATCTGCTCCGAATTCGTTCGACAAGTTCTCCGACTTATGCAGGGTAGTTTTCACCGACACTTCCTTTAGTCGGGTCTCAGCCGCTTTAATACTTTCCAGATTCATCGCTTAGATATCATTTTTGGTCATTTCGCTTCTCAACCATTTTCCCACTTTTTCAATAGGATGATTGCGTATAGCCTCATTTATTTTAATGAGTTGTTGATTGTCTACCTCATTCTCCTTAGAAAACACCTTACCTATATGCGACGTTGTAATTTGTTGCATAAATTCTTTCAACAACGGTTGACATTCTTGATCAAATAGGTAGCAACCATACTCCGCTGTATCGGAAATGACTCTATTCATCTCATACAACTTCTTTCGTGCGATTGTATTCGCTATCAGTGGCAGCTCGTGCAGTGATTCATAATACGCAGACGCTTCTCCAATGCCTGATTTAGTCATGATTTCATAAGCTAATTCAACCCCTGATTTAACGAAAGTAACCAACACAGTTCCGTTATCAAAATACACTTGATCCGAAAAAACGTCTTCCACTGCAGGAGTTTTTTCAAAAGCAGTTTCCCCTGAGGCGGCTCTCCATTTTAATAGGTTTTCATCATTTCTCTTCCAATCTTCCATCATGTCTTGAGAAAATTGACCTGATAAGATATTATTCATATGCTTTTGGAAAAGAGGACGCATAATTTCCTTTAATTTTTCCGATAATCGGAAAGCTTCCAGTTTGGCTGGGTTAGATAGCCTATCCATCATATTAGTAACTCCACCATGCTTTAACGCTTCAGTGATTCGCTCCCAACCGTATTGTATCAAATTGGCAGCGAAACCTACCTCAATACCACTTTTTACCATTTGGTTGAAACATAAGATAGACGCAGATTGCAGCACACCACACAAAATGGTTTGCTCCCCCATTAAATCTGATTTCACCTCTGCCACGAAAGAAGATAATAATACTCCCGCGCGATGACTTCCTAGACTAAACGCGTAGGCCTTCGCCATCTCTAATCCTTTTTCATTTGGATCGTTTTCACTGTGCACTGCAATTAGTGTCGGCACACCAAAACCACGCTTATATTCTTCTCTGACCTCCGTTCCAGGACACTTGGGAGCAACCATAATAACGGTAATGTCCTCTCGGATTGTCATGTTCTCCTCTACAATATTGAAACCATGGGAATACGATAAGGCTGCGCCTTTCTTCATGAGTGGAACAACTCGGCTTAAAACAGCTGTGTGTTGTTTATCCGGTGTTAAATTACAAACTAAATCCGCTGAAGGAATGAGCTCCTCAATGGTTCCCGTATTAAAATTGTTTTCATGGGCACGACGGAATGAGTCATTTTTAGCCGCAATAGATTCCTTTCGCAGTGCAAAGGCAATGTCCAAACCAGAATCTCTCATGTTTAACCCTTGATTTAGACCTTGTGCTCCACATCCAAGAATTACAATTTTCTTTCCTGACAAAGCCTCTAGTCCTTGATCAAATTCATTAGTTGAAAGAAACTTGTTTTTTGAAAGCTCAGTGAGCTTCTCCGTAAAAGTGAGTGTATTGAAATAGTTATTCATCTTCTAATTCTTTTAAATAGGTTTCTAGTGTTTTCATAGGTTTGGAAATAGCGACACGACCAGATTTAACATACTCCAATATTCCATACCCTTGAAGCTCATTAAATAGCAATTTGAGCTCATCAGGTCTGCCCGTTTTTTCTATGATTGTAAAGCCTTCTTCAATGGTTAATATACGCGCGTTGTGAACTCTCAAAATTCTTTCAGAAGAGCCATTTTGAAGACTTTTCGTAGAAACTTTGTACAATGCTATTTCTTGGTAAACGACCTTATCATCTTCGTGATAAAAAGCTTTTAACACTTCTACTTGTTTTTCTATTTGACCGACTACCTTTTTTACTTGGTCCAGCGACGTATTAACCACAATGGTGTAGCGATATACCCCCTCAAGTTCGGACTCAGAAGCAGTTATGCTTTCTATGTTCAAGTGCCTTCTCGTAAAAATGATGGTTATTCGGTTAAGGATACCAATACGGTTTTCGGTGAATATCGATATGTTAAATGATGTGTTTTCCATGTTGATTAATTTAAACGTATTTCATTCACACCTGCTCCTGTCTCCATCATTGGAAAAACATTCTCTTGCTTTCCTACAACCACTTCCAATAGATAGGCTCCATGACTATTTAGCATTTTGTCCAATGCCGAACTCAAGCCATCTCTTTCTTCAATCTTCGTGCTTTCAATTCTGTAGCCTTCTGCAATTTTTACAAAATCCGGATTTTGAATATCGGTAAATGAATATCGCTCCTCAAAAAACAGCTCTTGCCATTGTCTGACCATTCCTAAAAAATTATTGTTTAAAATCAAGATCTTGACGTCAACATTGAATTGCATGATTGTTCCGAGTTCTTGAACCGTCATTTGAAACCCACCGTCTCCAATCACAGCAACAACCGTTTTCTTTGGGTTTCCTAATTTTGCGCCTATAGCAGCAGGTAAAGCAAACCCCATCGTTCCTAAACCTCCTGACGTGATATTTGTTCGAGAGACTTCATATTTAAAATAGCGCGACGTGATCATCTGGTGTTGACCAACATCGGTTACTACCACAACATCTCCTTTGGTTTTTTCAGACAACATATGAATAACTTCTGCCATCCGTAATTCATTGGAGGACGGGTTTATCGCGCCGTCAATTACTTGTTCATGCTCCAGTTTGTCCAGTTTATGGAATTCTTCAATCCATTCACTGTGATTTCTTTGCTGACACTTCCCCTTCAGTTGTGGCAATAATTCCTTTGCATCGGCTACCAATCCGACTCTAGCGGGAATAATTTTATTTATCTCTGACGGATCAATATCAATATGAATCACTTTCGCTTGTTTTGCGTATTTGCTAATATTACCTGTTACCCTATCGTCGAAGCGCATTCCAACAGCAATCAGGACATCACATTCATTAGTCAACACATTTGGCGCATAATTTCCATGCATTCCTAAGTAACCTACATATTGAGGATGATTAGCAGGAAGGGCGCCAAGTCCAAGAAGCGTTGATGCCACTGGAATACCCGTGTGGTTCACGAAATCTAAAAGCTCACTTTCAGCGTTCGACAACAACACTCCCTGACCGACCAATAAATAGGGTCTTTGTGCAGAATTGATGAGTTCCGCTGCGGCATTGAGCGCAGCAAAATCAATCTTTGGAACAGGAGAATAACTTCTCATTTTTAAAAATGGTTGATATTCAAATGTTGTCTCTCCAAATTGTGCGTCCTTAGTTATATCGACAAGAACCGGACCCGGTCGACCGCTGCGTGCAATATAAAATGCCTTAGCGATTGCGCCCGGCACATCCTCTGCTCTAGTTACCTGAATATTCCATTTTGTAACAGGCATAGAGATACCGATTACATCTGTTTCTTGAAAGGCATCTGTACCCAATAAATGAGAGGCTACCTGACCCGTAATGCACACTACAGGGGTGGAGTCAATCATCGCATCTGCCAAACCTGTAATTAGATTCGTTGCCCCCGGTCCAGAGGTCGCAAAGCACACACCTACCTTTCCAGAACTTCTTGCATAGCCCTGAGCAGCATGTATCGCCCCTTGTTCATGCCGTACCAATAAATGGTTGACTTGATCTCTATAACTATATAGCGCATCATATATCGGCATAATTGCTCCTCCCGGATACCCGAATATAGTGTCTACACCTTCTTGGGTAAGGCTTTTCATGACCGCCTCAGCACCACTTATACAATTATTCTTCATCTGTAACACATCCTTTTGAGGCCGACGAAACTTGCTGGATATATTTAAATAAAACACCACGTTTCACCTTCATTTCTGGCCGAACCCACTCATTTAGGCGACGCTTTAATTCACCCTCTTCTATTTCTAAATTAATCGTGTTATTGACCGCATCGATTGCAATCATATCTCCGTCTTGAACAACCGCAATTGCTCCACCATCAAACGCTTCGGGGGAAATATGCCCAACAACAAAACCGTGTGAGCCACCTGAAAACCTTCCATCGGTAATTAGTGCCACATCCTTACCGAGTCCTGCTCCGATAATCGCTGAAGTTGGCTTCAACATTTCAGGCATTCCCGGTCCTCCTTTTGGGCCAGAATAATTGATGACCACTACCTTTCCTTTAGCAATCTTCCCACTCTTCACGGCCTCAATCACATCATCTTCATTGTTAAAAACAACCGCCTCCCCTCGAAAAAATTCGCCTTCTTTTCCGGAAATTTTAGCCACGCTTCCTTCCGTCGCTATGTTCCCGAATAAAAATTGAAGGTGTCCCGTTTCTTTTAAAGGTTTTTCAAGTGGGTTAATTATATTTTGATCAAAAGACAAAGGAGAAACATCTTTTAAATTTTCAGCTACCGTATTCCCGGTTGCCGTTATGCAACTCCCATCAATCAACTTATTGTCCAGCAAATACTTCATCAATGCAGGTATTCCTCCAATTCGGTGTAGGTCCTCCATTAAATATTCTCCACTCGGCTTCAAATTAGCCAAAACAGGTATACGATCGCTTACCCGCTGAAAATCTTCTAAGGTTAACGTTATTCCAACAGAATGCGCCATGGCGATTAAGTGCAACACGGCGTTTGTTGATCCACCCAAAATCGTCACAATCACTAATGCATTTTCAAACGCAGCACGTGTCATGATATCTCGCGGCTTAATATCCTTCTCAATTAGTGTTCTCATCGCTGCGCCTATCTCTTTACATTCATGCTCTTTCATTTTACTTATTGCAGGATTAGATGCGCTTCCAGGCAAGCTCATGCCCAAAGCCTCTACGGCTGAGGCTAGCGTATTCGCCGTATACATTCCACCGCAAGCACCAGCTCCAGGACAAGCGTTTTTAATGATTCCTTTGAAGTCTTCAGGAGTGATTTCCTGATTTATTTTTTTCCCCAAAGCTTCAAAAGCAGAAACAATATTCAATGACTCTCCCTTATAATTTCCAGAATGAATCGTCCCACCATATAGCATAATTGAAGGGCGATTTAATCGCCCCATAGCGATTACAGATCCTGGCATATTCTTGTCACACCCCACAATAGCCACCATGCCGTCATACCAATGCGCGCCCATAACGGCTTCCATGGAGTCAGAAATGATGTCTCTTGAAACAAGCGAGTAGCGCATTCCAGTAGTTCCGTTAGAAATTCCGTCGCTTACACCAATCGTGTTAAATATGAGTCCAACGGAATTTGCCTCTTGAACACTTACTTTGACCAACTTCGCTAAGTCATTGAGGTGCATATTACAGGTATTCCCTTCATAACCAGTGCTCGCAATTCCAACAAACGGTTTTTTAAAATCTTCATCCGTTAGCCCTATTCCGTGGAGCATTGCTTGCGCTGCTGGAAGGTTTTCATCCTCAGTAAGAACGCGACTGTATTTATTGTTTACTTTCATTAGATCAGCATTTCTCTAAATTCATTTGTCGATACACGTAATTTATACTTTCGTTGAATCAACTCGCTCACAGAGTCCTCCCATTTCATTGGGAACACTTTGTCATCTAAACTTTTTATTCCGATTACCTCTGCAGCTGTTCCACAAAAGAAAGCGGTATCTGCTGTATATACCTCATCTATACCAAACCATTTTTCATGAACGGGTATTTCCAACTCTTTTGCAATTTCAAAGACTGTTTGTCGAGTTATCCCCGGCAATATGTTTCCCTTGGGACAAGTAAATAATTCGCCATTCTTCTCGTAAAAGAAATTTGCACCTGGACCCTCGGCCACATTCCCCCTCATATCTGTCAAGAGCGCTTCATCGAAGCCTTTTTCCTTGGCTTCTTGTGTCGCTAAAATACTATTAGTATAGTGGCCGGTAATCTTTGCCTCAACGTGACACGATTTAGGATTTGGACGTTCAAAACTCGAGGTCATCACACGCAACTGCTCACTACCTAGGTACTGTCCCCATTCCCATGCCATTATAATTAGCGTAGATTTCTTGGTAGCTGTTAATGACATATTTGGCTCTAAGAAAACAATTGGTCGCACATAGGCATCTGACAAATTATTTAATTCCAACAATTTATACGTAATCTGTTCGAGCTCCTTCACTGAATAATCGAATGGGATATACATCTTTTCACAAGAATACTTCAGTCTTTCGTAATGCTCTATTGCCTTGAAAATTCGGGTTCCATCTGGTGTATTATAGGAACGAATACCTTCAAAGGCTCCATTACCATAGTGCATTGTTTGGTTGTAAGGACTTACCATCAAATCCTTCGCTGTTACATACTCTCCGTTGGAGAATACAGTTGTAGAATCATTAAAATACATGACTTTAATTTTAGGGATGATCAAAAAAATTAATGAATGATAATCTTGGTGGTTAACACCTTACTTGCAGAAATAAGCTCAATGATAAAAATACCTTTCGCCAATGGATTATCAAGTTGAATCCGATTAGAAACTGATTTTTGAGTTGCAAATCCGTTCATTGAAAGCATAGGTTGACCGCTTATTGAATAAATATTAATGCACTCAATATCACTTGGATTCTCTTCGTGAAACAGACGTGAAAATTTTTTGCACTCAGTTCTAATGCCCACTTCTGGCGATACTGAACCAAGAAAACAATCTATTGCTGTCAGGGCGGTGTTTGACCGATCCTCAAAAACAATGTCCGTAATCGTCAAATTTCCGCCGTAGTTCGCCGATGCTTCCTTAAAAGCTTTCATTGGGAAAATTTGAGTGAACACAGCATTACCATGCGTGCCTACTACGCTATAAAAAAGACCTTTTGTGGTTGGGTTATCATGCACAGAATTGGCAGAGAGAGCTTGAGATGGAATAACGAAACTTACGAACAAAAATATCACAAACGAGAAGGAATTTGATTCCTCAAGCATCAACTTCATTTTAGTGATTAATTTTTGCATAGCAAGCCGTTTGACGAGCTAAACTTACGAAGACAATTTTAGAATCAAAAAAAAATTATGCATGCGGATGTTATAATGTGGTAAAACGGACAAACTTGGGGTAAAAGACTACTATTTGTGGTGAATGGTTAGCTGTTTTCAAGGTTCTTATTGAGAGACTCAATATCAAATTGACGTGAAACAGGAATAGCTTCTTGAAGATGGCTCAGCTTTAATTTATAGGCTTGAGAAACGCCTAAAACTTCGGTAATAAAGTTTGGATTAACAATAAATGATTTGTGAACACGAAAAAAAATAATTCCATTTCTCCTCAACAAGTCTTCTATCTTCTTCAGGGATATGCGCTCCATTTGTTTGACAAGTTCTGAATCCTTTATAAAATGAATAATAACATAATTATCATTCGCCTCAAAAGCAATAACATTTGAAGAAGCTGCTTTAAACAAAATCTTTCCAGATGGATTTGACATCACAATTTCTTCCCTTATAAATTCGTTTGGCTCTTCCGAATGTGAAATGGATAAAATAAGCTTGTTTTGAATTTCTCCGAGCAGGTAAAACCAAAATACGAGCGCTACAGGCAATAAAGATACCACTAAAATGGACAACAAGAGAACCCACCCATACCCAGGTTGCATCAAATGAGTCAATCCGAACCCTACAACTAAACTGGTCAGTAAAAAATTAATAACAGAACGTAAAAATATCTTTTCGGGATCTTTTAAAAAACTCTTCAATACGACTGAAAATAATACATTTCCCACGAAAAAGGCTCCGACAATAATTAGGCTAAATAAGCCGTTGGATAAGTTTATAAATGAAAAACTAGTTACCTCAATCAAACTAAGCACCAACAATTGATAACCCGCAAAGAGCAAACTAACTAGAATGATATTCGATAAAACCTTTTTCATTAGTTAATAAATCTACCGATTTTTTTGAGAGATAGTACGATGAAAATAATGATGAAAATAATGACGCCTAAGATGTAAAGTATTAACCGACGCTCTAAATGCCCTAAATTCTCTGACTTTTCTCGTTTCATTTGTTCAAGCTCCTTCTCCTTTTGCAACACTTCAATTTCAAATTGCTTTTTCTGAAGTTGATAATTATAACTTAACTCATCGATTCTTCTGTCAATTTCCTCCGAATTCAATCGTTCGGTCAGCTGCACGTAGCGCTTATACCAACGTGCAGCATCCCTCCATTGTTCTTGAGCTTCTAACACCTTTATCTTTACACGTAATAATTCTGGAATTAAATAACTCAATTCGTATTGATCTGCTATATGCATTGCAGAGTCTAGCTGTTCGTTCGCACGTGAGAGCTGCCCGATACCTAGCAAGTGTTCCGCGCTTAACTCAAGATACACAAGGCGTAACTCGATACTCATGGAAAGAAGTTGACCCCCCATTTCCTCTAATAAATAACCCAAATTTAAATAATCTGAACGTTTCAAATAGACATTTCCTATGCCGATTTTAGCATAGATTACTCCTTCCAAATTATTATTAGCTTCTTCAATAATTAGTGAGTTCGTAAAATATGAAAGGGCCAAATTCAAGCTGTCTACTTCCAAATATGCATCGGCCAAATTATAGAGTCTAATAGAACGCTGCAATTCATTGTTCAACCCTTCTTCCAAGTGTAAACTTTGTCGAAAATAAGAAATCGCTTCGCTGTATTTTTTCTGAAGTTTATAAACTATCCCAATGTTATTTAAACAAGCACTTGACCTAGCTGCATCACCTATTTTATCGGAATATTTCAGGGCATTCAAATAGTTCTCTATAGAAGAATGATAATATCCCCTGTTTTTGTTTACAATTCCCAAAATTGTATACGCGTTAATTTGATAGATTGAAGCACCATCTTTATTGGCAATTTCTAATATTTCCCCTGCAGCTGTTTCGGCTGCTTCATAATTATTGCTTTCTAAATAACTAAATGCACTGGAATCTAGGTAAGGAAAATCCCTCTGGGCAAAGGATACAACTCCTATTACCAGAAAAAGAAACGTAGTAAATATTCTCATCTATTGTGGTTGTTCCTTGTTATCCGTTTTATTTACCGCATATACATTTCCTGGAATATGCAATGTGCGCTGAGGGAATGGAATCTCGACCCCATGTTGTCGAAACAAACGATCTATTTCGAAGCGAATATCCGACTTATGCAATTCAACTTGCCAAGTTTGGTCGGCCCAAAACAACACCTCCATCTCGAGTGCATTATCTCCAAAATCCAATAGCCGCACAATAATTGGTTCCGATTTATTCACTTCCGGATGAGCTAAAGTGGCTTGTTTCAATAGTTTCTTTACCAATTCCGTATCCGAACCATACGCGACGCCTACCTTTATATTAAATCGTGTAAGGTCAGAGCCGAAACTCCAGTTTTCCACTTGATTTTGAGTTAACATAGAGTTCGGAATAATCAACGTATTGCCATCTCTGCTCTCGATTTTTGTGGTGCGGACATTGATTTTTAGGACACGCGCCACCATCGGTTCTCCAGCATTAGCATTAGAAACACGGATAATGTCTCCCACCTTAATTGTTCCTTCAAACAATAGCAATAAACCTGAAGTCATATCTCGAAAGATGTCTTGTACCCCAAATCCGAACCCGACTAATAATGCTGCCGATCCCGCTAACAAAATGCTTAAGTCAAACCCAACCACTTGAAGAGTGGTGACAATTGCAAACGTATAGATAATATACTTTGCCAACTGAACATAAACATAGCGTGTTCCTTCGTCGAAGTCCGGATTGTCTTTAAAGCGATTCGCGATGTAAAGTCTGAAAATGTTAATTACAAAACGACTTGCTGTAAAAATGATGGTGATGATGATGACATCTAAAAAACTCAATGTAAACCCCTTAAATTCAGGGATAATGTTGTAGCTCATGAACTCGCTCAACGAAATCTTGTCGTTTTCAATTCTAAACGCTTGAAAGGCAATTACAAAAGCAAATACATAGAGCAACTGATTCAAGATGCGCAGTGAAGTAATTCGTGTGCCTTTTATTTCAATTTTTGCGCGTTTTAAATATCGCTTCAGGTGTTTTTGAATCAATTTATGTACGACGATTGTAAAAAGTACAACAAACAACCACACTACCACTACCCAAAAAGAAGCTGTATACGGCCCAACCTGAAAATCTAAAAATAAATTCATGCTACAAATTTAATCGATTCTTTAGTTATAATCGCACGTATTCTCATTATGTTATCCATGAAGAACCAAAGAGGGTCTCAAGTCTTTTACATTCAACTGAAGCATCTTTCTGCCATTCCACTCATTCGTTTCTAGTGTGTAAACAACATCGATGGGGCCCCCTGATGTACAAAATTCAAAGGCATCCGGTCTAAAAAAAGCTATGGCATCGAGCACACAATTGGCATATTCGGGTTGAAACAACTTCAACTTAAGGTGTTGCTCTTTCAATAAACGGACTTCTTTCACAAACACATTTCGTGTAACAAAAACAGGCTTCATGTTTCCCGGCCCATGCGGCTCAAATCGCGATAAAATGCGCTTAAACCTTGGGACTTCGTACAACGATTCGTTCTTCAAAAACAACTCATAAAAATTTAGTTCGGCCTCCAAGATTTGTTCTGGTACCAACATCTCATCGGTCACTATTTCACCCACTTTCTCGTTAAATTGTTGGATAAATTTAGGTAAGTTCTCTTTCTTCAATGACAACCCCGCAGCAAAATAATGACCTCCAAATTGCTCCAAAATTTCTGAACAACTTTCCAGCACGTCATAGACATTTACCCCATCAATGCTTCGCACAGACCCCGTTAACAATCCATTCTCTTCGATTTGCGTCAACACAACTGTTGGCCGGTGCCGATGCTCAATCAAACGAGAAGCTACAATCCCAATCACTCCTTTGTGCCATCCTTTTTTGAAAACAACATTTGCAAAAGGCAGCTTGTCTAATGATTCCTCCAACAAAATGAGCGCTTCCTCCTTTATTTCTTCATCGAAGTTCCTGCGTTCATCATTCGCCGCTTGAATTTCTACTGCAATAGCTGAAGCGTCATTGATTTGATCGCATAAAAGCAACCGAACCGCTGTTTTAGCGTCTCCCATTCTACCCGCAGCATTAATTCTAGGAGCAATTGTAAATACCACATCCGTAAGTGTTAGCGGTGTGTTTTTCTTCGCCACATTCAACATCGCTGAAACACCGATGCGCGGTGATTTGTTAACTTGTTTCATCCCATGAAAAGCAAGTGTTCTATTTTCTCCAGTAATAGGCACAATGTCTGCACCAATACTAATGGCCAACAAGTCCAGTTGTTGAAGGAGTTCTTTTGAGTCCCAGTTATTAGTTGCCCAGAGAGCCTGAAGCAACTTAAATCCTACACCACATCCCGAAAGCTCGTCGTAAGGATAATTGCAATCCTTGCGCTTTGGGTCAAGCACAATTGCCTCGGGTAAGAGTTCTCCAGGTGTGTGATGATCACAAATAATCATATCAACACCTCCTTTTTTGGCTAAATCAGCCATTTCGACTGCCTTCACCCCACAGTCGAGCGTGATAATCAAAGAAAATCCGTTATATATGGCATAGTCGATTCCTTTCTCGCTCACTCCATAACCTTCCAAATAACGGTCGGGAATGTAAAACGCACAATTTTTATACTTAGTAACAAGCCTCCCGTAGAAGAGACTTACCGCGGTTGTGCCATCTACATCATAATCGCCATAAATCAATATTTTTTCATTCTTTTCAATGGCCTGATTTATTCGGAAAACAGCCAGCTCCATGCCCTTCATTCGAAACGGATCATGTAATTTTTCTAATGAAGGATTAAAAAACTCTTCCGCTTGATCAAAAGTTGTAATTCCCCTATGAACAAGCATTTTACTGATAATTTCGGAAACATTTAACGCATGTTGTAATTTTTTAACGGTGTCCTTGTCTGAAGCATCTTTAATGAGCCATCTTTTTTGCATATTTTTACTGTAAATTAAGTTTGAATATGTTTAAGTTAACGAATAATATCTTTTTACTCCTAGTTTTTTTTCAAGTATTTTTTTCCTTGGGACAGCTAAACTCTTTTGAGTTTAAAAACCCTCTTCCCCCTGGCGGACAAGAAGTGCTCTCCGTAGACGAGAAGTACTTCGGCAGTTATCAACAGGTCGGCGAAAAAGTAGATTATATCTTCGAAGACGATGGGGTATATGCCGCGTCAATCTTATATCTTAGTATTTCTAAACAAACAATTCGTGAAAGTTCGACGTATCATATGCGCGATAACTACTTGTTTGGTGTAAAGGAAAACGATAGTATTCCGTGTGTCCTAGAAGACGACGTTTATTATTACGGGTTAAAGGATAAAATTAAAATTGCCGGAACAGGCACGAACAACAAAATAGTTCGACTTTCATCTTCCGAATATTGTATTAATTATTTCGATAATGGAACCTATATCCCTTCACTGTTAACGTTTAAAGGAATGGGGCTTGTGCTAGCGCATTTTGATTATGAAAATGATACGCAATTATTTGAACACATTGCTGCAAAGGAACATATCAATCACCGGGTAGTTCTTGATCCTACACTAACGGAATGGCAAGCAATAAACCCTAATGAATTATTCCCGAGTCATCTACAATTTATAAAGAATATCGATTAACTCGATAATTCCGTTGGCACTTGTTTCAAGGCCATCTCCAATTGAATTGTTACCTTTTTCCTCTTTTGCCATTATGTAGGTATGAGAAAAACGCTATCCACATTGGCATTCGTTCTATTGATAATGGAATTCGCCAGCAGCCAGGTGATTTTACGTGAGGTAATTCGATTACGCGACACTCTTAAAGTAGACAAGCACCTGCCCGTTTCTGCATTTCTAACCATTGAAAAACTATCCATGGCAGCAGGACATCACCGTTTCAAAGAACCCGAAAAAGCAGAGAAATTAAGAACGCAAGGGATTGCCGAAGTAGAGCTCGTGTACTCCGATTACCCTGTTGGCGATGACTTCTCTGAATTGAATCGAAAAAGAATACTCGAGCTGTATAAATATGTTCCCAATGCTTTCAATGATAAAAATATAAAGTGGCGCGTTGTGGTACAAACGGGTGTCGAAAAAACGGGAAATATTCACGGATACTTTCATGGCTTTGTGCTGTATTATCGGCCTTACGACTTATCAACCGAACTGAGTACAATTAATGACGTTTTAGAGGGGAAATCTGTGATATCAGACAGCACGATATTAAAAACTATGGCGCGCAACCCTCACTGGAAAGAAATGTTGGTTATTGCAGACGTCACAGGCAGTATGACCCCCTACACTGCACAACTGATACTTTGGTTAAAACTCAATACAAAAGACAATCGCACAAAGCAGTTTACTTTTTTTAATGATGGGGACAGGAAAAGTGGTAGGAAAGAAGTAGGCAAAACGGGAGGTATATATTCTATTTCCTCCAATAATTATCAAAAAGTTGCTGAAAAGGCAATTGAAGCGATGAAAAACGGAAGCGGGGGAGACATGGAGGAAAACGACATAGAAGCAGTTCTAAAAGGAATCAAGAACTGTCAAGAGTGTAAAAACATTGTACTGATCGCAGATAATTTTGCCCCTGTTAGAGATGTGGAACTGCTCAAACAAGTAAAAAAACCCATTAAAATCATTCTTTGTGGTACCGCAATAGGGATTAATACCCAATACTTAGATATCGCGCGCGCTACTGGGGGTTCTGTGCATACCATGGAAAGTGATTTAGACGCGTTAATCAAAAAAAATGAAGGGGACTTGATCGAACTCGATGGAATCCAGTATAGAATTGTAAAAGGAAAATTTGTGCAAGTAAAGTCAACTTGATCAATTAACACGTAGCGGTTATTAATTAATTGAAGCAGGCCTATATTTAACTTAAATTATCCGCTAATTTTACGTCAAAGAATAAAAGATGACAGAACAAGAAGTAATACAAGAGATTTTAGTCTTGAAGAGCCAATTAACCGGTAACATTTTCGAGGACGGAGAAGTTCAGCAAAAAATCTACGACCTTAAAAAGACATTGCGTCCAGAAATTGAAGCCAATCCTGAATTGGATGATTTCGACAACGAAGGATGCCTATATTGCGGGAGCTAGTCGCTGTGCGCTATGAGAATTTTGCCGTCATTTTTGTTGTTTCGTCCACCCTTACAGGTTGTCTTGAGATAATTGAAGACTTACCCTGCCGTTAATATTTCAAAAAACAAACTCGCTGGCATTTACCGCACTAATATACTTGACCTCCTACAGAACAAAGTATCTGCCTATTACATCATCAATTTAGATTGATCTATAAATTTCCAGAAATCTCCCGTGTGAATGCTGTAGCAAGCAAGGCACAGCACAGTTGGACAAAAAAGAAATGCAAGAGCCGTAAGCCTCAAGGCATTTAATGGAACTTCATTTGTCTTCCAAAAAACCCGCATCAAATCTTAACATTATTCAGTGAACAAATCGTATGTTTATTCTGTATATTTGTCGTCCATAAATTAACTAGAACGCATGAGTGCATTTTCAACCCGTCACATTGGTCCTTCGGAAGCGGAGAAGTCAGCTATGCTTGAAAAAATCGGCGTAGCCTCCATCGATGAATTGGTTAAAAAAACCATCCCGTCTGGCATCCGTTTGTCAAAGGAGTTATCCGTAAGTTCAGCCCTAACTGAAAAGGAATATTTAGACCATATTTCAGTTTTAGCAGCAAAAAACAAAGTATTCAAGTCATATATTGGACTGGGGTATAGTGAGACGAACGTTCCTCCGGTTATTCAACGCAACGTGTTGGAAAATCCAGGATGGTATACGGCTTATACTCCGTACCAAGCAGAAATCGCACAGGGAAGATTAGAAGCACTCTTGAACTTTCAAACAATGGTGATGGAGTTGACGGGTATGGAAATTGCCAACGCATCATTATTGGATGAGGCTACTGCTGCTGCTGAGGCGATGATTATGTTCTACAACGCACGAAGCAGACAAGCTGTAAAAGACGATCGTAAAAAGTTTTTTGTATCTGAATTCTGCTACCCTCAAACGATTGATGTCGTAGTAGGACGAGCAGAAAACCTAGGGATTGAACTTGTTTTTGGAAATCCTGAAACAGCACACATAGATCAAACATATTTCGGTGCGTTAATTCAATACCCTGATGCATTAGGGAGAGTAAAAGAATTAGCCCCATTTATTCAAGGCTTAGCGACTAAAGAGGTGGCTGTTGCTGTTGCTGCAGATATTATGTCACTAGTTGTATTAGAAGCTCCAGGAAAACTAGGTGCCGACGTTGTGTGTGGTTCTACACAGCGCTTCGGTGTTCCCATGGGTTATGGTGGTCCACATGCGGCATATTTTGCTACGAAAGAAGCTTATAAGCGCCATATTCCTGGTAGAATCATAGGTGTGTCAAAAGATGCTGATAACAACACTGCGCTAAGAATGGCGTTGCAGACTAGAGAGCAGCACATTAAGCGCGACAAGGCGACCTCAAATATTTGTACTGCCCAAGCTTTATTGGCTGTGATGGCGGGGATGTATGCCGTATATCATGGGCCAAAAGGTCTCTGTGAAATTGCGCAAACGATCCATAATCAAGCAGCAACCATTCACAAACACATTGAAACCTTCGGGTATAGTGTTTTACACGCTGATTATTTCGACACCATTTGGGTAAAAACTCCAACCGGCCTTTCCTGTGCTGATGTAAGTGCCATAGCAACTGGTCATATGATTAACTTACGTTACATCGATGATACTACTTTCACCATTAGTATCGGTGAACGCACGAATAAAACTGAAGTGAACGAACTTATTCAGGTTTTGGCGAAGGCTGCTGCTAAAGAGGTCGTTGAAGTGGAAACAATCTCATCTCCAATCAATACCAAGTATGAGCGAAAAGACGCTGTATTGACGCATGAAGTATTCAACACGTATCATTCTGAATCAAAAATGATGCGTTACCTTAAAAAATTGGAGAACAAAGATTTATCCCTCGTGCATTCGATGATTCCATTGGGGTCTTGTACTATGAAATTAAACGCTGCTGCGCAATTGATGCCAATCACTTGGCCTTCTTTTGCCAACATGCACCCGTTTGCTCCGACTTGGCAAGCAGAGGGTTATTTCGAAATGTTCAAGGAGTTGGAGAAAGATTTATGCGAAATCACTGGATTTGCAGCCGTTTCTTTACAACCGAATTCCGGTGCACAAGGAGAATATACTGGTCTTATGGTTATTAAAGCATACCATGAAGCCAACGGAAACCCAGAGCGCAACATTTGTATCATCCCTTCTTCTGCACATGGAACTAATCCCGCGTCTGCTGTTATGGCCGGTTTTGAAGTGGTGGTGACGAAGTGTGACGACGGTGGAAATATTGACATTGAAGACCTGCGTGAAAAAGCAGAGTTGCACAAAGACCGGCTTGGGGCTTTAATGGTGACATATCCATCGACTCATGGTGTATTTGAGGCGGGGATCAAAGAAATTACAAAAATCATCCATGAAAGAGGTGGGCAAGTATACATGGACGGTGCCAACATGAACGCGCAGGTAGGCTTAACCAATCCTGGAAACATTGGAGCTGACGTATGTCACTTGAACTTACACAAGACATTTGCTATTCCTCATGGTGGTGGTGGACCTGGAATGGGACCTATCGGTGTTGCGACTCACTTAGCGCCTTTCTTACCAGGAAGTGTGTTGGTTGCAGAAGCAGGCGGAGAAAAGGGAATACATGGTGTTTCAGCGGCCCCTTTTGGAAGTGCATTGATTTTACTTATCTCTTACGCTTACATAAAAATGTTGGGCGCTAAAGGTTTGAAACATGCCACTGAAATGGCAATTGTGAATGCCAATTATGTCAAAGCGCGCCTTGCAGGTCATTATGACGTTTTGTATATGGGAGAAAACAATACCGTGGCACACGAAATGATCCTCGATTGTAGAGATTTCAAGCGCACAGCGGATGTTGAAGTGGCAGATATCGCAAAACGCTTAATTGACTTCGGATTTCATGCTCCTACCGTATCTTTTCCAGTAGCCGGAACGTTGATGATTGAGCCAACAGAATCGGAAGATAAAGATGAGTTAGACCGTTTTTGTGATGCAATGATTAAAATTCGTGAAGAAATTCGTGAAATCGAAAATGGACATGCAGATAAAGTTAATAACCTATTGAAGAATGCACCACACACTGCTGATTGCATTATCAATCGTAACTGGAATTATCCTTACTCACCTCAAGAGGCAGCTTATCCACTCGATTATGTGAAAGAGAATAAGTTCTGGGTACCAGTGCGTAGAGTGGACAACGCATATGGGGATAGAAACTTAATTTGTTCTTGCCCTTCTATCGAGAGTTATGAAACAGAGAATGGGGCAATTGCCTAACACGTTTTGAACATACAAAAAGCTGGCTTGAATAAGCCAGCTTTTTTTGTTCCTGATGAAAACAAAAATACATTGTGAATATTGTCCTTATCTTTACCTCTTAAATGACTCAACTTAAAGACACTACACACTACTCGATAGCAAAAAAACAACCCTTTCTCATCGCAGGGTCTTTATATACTATTCTACTTATTATTTGTTTTTTTCCCTTGTTCTTTGGTACCGCTAGTCTCAACTGGGACGCATTTGACCTGTGGATGCCCTGGAAGCACTTCATTGTTGAAGAGTTCTATGCTGGTGATTTACCCCTTTGGAATCCCTATTTTAGAGATGGGTTTCCCCAACATGGAGACACGATGACTTGGTACCCAATTAGTTGGGCAATTGGATTTTTGTTTGGCGGGTATAACCTGCATGCATTGAATGTAGATTATTTACTTCATTTACTGGTGGCCGGAACCGGAATGTTTGCACTCACCAAGCGATTTTACTCCAAGAACACCATTAACTTTCTGTTAGGCCTTAGCTTTATGCTATCGGGGTTTATGATTGGTAATGCACAACACATCTCCTGGATTATCAGTGCGGCCTGGATTCCATGGTACTTTTTAGCTATTTTCCAACTCCGGGACAAACAACAAATCAAACAACTGCTCCACTTTGCTGTTGTTGGTTACTTGCTGTTTTCTGGAGGATATTTAGCCATTTTTTTTGTACTCGTATACCTCACATTGCTGCTGCTTATTTGGTTTTACTTTAATCATGCGAGCCGAGCTGTTACTGTTTTTTATCGGTATTTTGCGGTAGGCGTTCTTCTTATAGCGTTGCTATCCCTACCCTTACTATTGTCCGCCTTCGAACTGTTTCCATTGTTTAATCGCTTTCAGGTAAAGGATGTAAGCGTCTCATTAGATATTCATCTTGGTGCTACTCCTTGGAATGGAATATTATCTATACTCTTCCCTCTTTCTTCTGGAATCTATAATGTACCTGAAACTGAATTTGGTACCTTTTCTACGTATTTCGGTCTTGTTCCGTTTTTGCTACTTTTCGCAAAATTCAAAACGATCTATGTCAACCGGCGATTTCTCTTTCTCTTTATTATTGCCGTTCTAGCCTTAATGTGTTCTATGGGTGACGTGTTCCCCATTCGAAAAATTGTCAGCGTTCTACCTCTCTTGGATTTATTTCGCTACCCTACGCTTTTTCGACTATTTTCAATTTTTATTGCACTGGTTCTGTTAGCTATGGTGTTAGAACGATCACCGCTGCAAAAGAGTATCCCTACCACCTCAGCCACGCGTTGGGGACTCATTATCATAGGAGTGCTTCTTCTCGTTACATCTGGGTACTTATTGCTGCACTCCGAAGTATTGACTAACCTCAGTTATATTAAAACCATTCCCTTCACTAAACCGCTTGAAAACACCCCCTTTAGTGACCGACTAGGTCTGAATTTGGGGGCTTTGGGAATACTTCTAACAGGGCTTACCGTATGGTGGTTCAGAAAAAAATATGTGGCATTCAATTCCTTTCTATTTCTGGTGTGGGGCCTTGAACTGTTAGCGATAGCGGCAACCTCGGCGCCCCATGCTGTTTATCACCCTGTAAATGTTCCTTGGGCCAACCATATCATTCGTTCGCAACCATTAGAACATCCTCCTTTGATTTCTGATCATGCGAAACAAGAGGCTATTAACTGGAAAGATTACTTGGGTTTCTCCTGGCAATCAAAAACCTTTTATACCAAGCAATTTAGCAGCCTATGGTACAACCCTCTTCATATTAATTCTCCTACAGTCGGGGCGGATGTTATCCCGATTCATCGTACAGAAAACACGCCCATCTTAGGGCGGCTAGTCATGGACTCAGTTGGAAAAATGTCGGTTGTAAAGGATGAAACGATTTCCCTCAAGATGCTATCCAATCAACATTGGACTATTTCTTATCCATCAACGTTGCCCAAAGGAAGTGTTCTCTTTATCAAGCAACACTATGTTCCAGAATGGGAGGTGATTTCAGAGAAGGGTAAGTTGCCTCTAAAACAAAGCGATGAAGGGTTTCTTCTACTAGAAGTTGATCCTTCCGAATATACAACATTTGACCTCGTATATACCCGTTCTCCTTACCTTATTACATTTTGGATTTCCCTTAGTTTGTTTTGTCTTTTCCTTTTTATACTGTTGTTAGTACATCCGAACAAATGGCTCTGGTTTACGACTTTTGCGGTGCTGTTCATTCTTGGTTTTCTGAATAATCGTCCACGCATCTTCGCACAATCATCCGAGGAAATCTCCGAGTATAATACGCTCACTCGATCGGATTTCGAAACTTCAATGTTTTCATCCAACGAATTTTGGAAACAGAAAAGCGACACGCTCTATGTTCCTACCGAAATTCCTAAAACAGACCAAGAAATTGCATATTTACAGCTGAATGCTCCAACGACTTTGACCACCATCAAAATTAATGATGTGCTGTACCAACAACGCATCAAAAAATCGCTAGATCAGCCCATCACAGCCATCGCTAGCAATGATGACCCTACCCGTTTTCAGTTCGACTTACATGCTGTGTTAAGACAACATCAGCTGTTTGACAAAGTACTTCTCTTATCTTTCAATTATTCTGCATCCCAAGAAACCGCTCTTCAGTTTTGGTTAGCGCATAAACGTGAAGGAAAGTGGATTAATGGAAATGCTTGGCCGCTTTCGTCTTCCGTGGGATCGACTCAACAACATGTTTCTGCCGTCGACATTTCCTCCTATGACCTATTGCCGTCGGATGAATTAACCCTTTTTGTATGGGGAGAAGAAGATCCTCAATTTTCCTGGAAGGACTTTTCAATCCATGTGATTACAGCGCCATAAGTGAACACCCATTGATCGTTGCTTTGAAAACAACCGTTTCACCAAGTAGAAGGGCCCTATTGTCATCGCAGTGTCCCGCTGGGAAATCAAAAGCAACTGGAATATTTCGGTAGTTAAAGTGTGCTAATATGATTTGTTGTAGCGATTTTCCAAAGGGTGTTTCTGTATCCTTAATCGATGAAAAGCTCCCAACAACAACGCCACTAATCTTATCTAACATGCCCGACTTAGATAACGTGTAAAACATTCTATCGATCGCATATAGGTGCTCCCCAACCTCTTCTACAAACAAAATAGCATTTGTGTAATCCGGCATCGAATTCGTATTGACCAAACCCGTTAGTACAGCTAAGTTTCCTCCAAGCAACTTACCTGTGGCATCTCCTTCTTTAACACTATCTGAAAACCAAGTGTACTGCATTGGCCTTCCGGTAATCACCTCCAACACACTTTGAAGAGCAGCGTCACTATTTATCGAATAATTAAGAGGCATTGTACCATGAACCCCTAAGATTCCCATACGATTTAAGTGCTGAAGAAAAACAGTCACATCACTAAACCCAATTACCCATTTTGGATGATCCACCATTACGGACCAATTCAATCGGTCAACAAGCCGAACACAACCATAACCACCCCTCGCACACACGATGGCCTTAACATCTTCGTCGTCCAATGCGCATTGTAAATCCTGCAATCTCTCCGCATCTGTGCCTGAAAAATAATTATGCTCCCCGGAAACATTCTTTCCTAATTTTACGTTATACCCAGCCTCTTCCCAAAATGATTGAGCAGCAAAAACAAGCTCTTCGCTTATCGCTTTTGCTGGAGCAACGATGGCAATGGTGTCTCCTTTTTTTAGGTATTGAGGGCGCTTCACTATTTGTATGTTGACGTCATTTCATGATCAACAGCCAAAATAAAATCAGCTGTCTCAAATTCGCTCTTGTCCACGCTGTTGATGTCTTCAACAAGTATAGTATTGATCGTTTTTATAGTGGTTTCTGGTCTATATTGTTTTATGTACCAGTAAATCCCCTCGTAATAATTACTGTGGAACGACCCATTAAAATGTAAAAAAGTTGTGTTTATGATTAATTCAGATACAATTCTATGTGCCATTGTTGCATCTTTAATCGCTTGAGCTTTTGGGAAATTTTCCCCACCATGTCCCCCCATCATTTCGAGCATGGCTTGGTATTGGGAAAGATTCGCATCATACGGAATCGGGAGGGGTGCCAGCCAATTCTTTTCATCATCCGGCAGCTTGTTCAACGCTTCAAACCCGCTCTTGTAGACAGTGCTGGCATATTTTCTAGGAACATTACACGCAATAAATCGAATTCCTTCTTGTTTTGCGTAATCAACAAGAGGAGCATAATCCGTTGCATAATTGCTCCACAAGCGAGCCAATGTATCAAATCCGTCTTGATCAAGTTCTCCCTCCAAGTATTTGTTCAACGGAGCTTGGTTATCAGTTTCGAACATCTCTGCTCCCAGAACAATTCCTCTGTGTTCATGAATTGACTTGGTCACCTTAAGTTGCATCCAATGGGCAATTGGGTTATCATGCAATTCACCAAAGAGAACAACGTCACTCTCTGTAAGGGTATTTATCATCTTTTGGTAAGATACTTTCTTTCCTCTTTTATCGTAGAGTTGAAACGCCGCGTCATGCTGACCGTAGGCAAATACAACGGCTCCCAGCCAACAGCTTATTAGTGCTATCCATTTGTTGTGCATCCCTGCTCTTTTAATTATTTACCTCTTGTGAGCGTGCAATTCAATTACCTTCCGATACGATCAATTATGGCGTTAAACGTTTCGCTTGGGCGCATCACCTCAAAAAGACGTTCCTCTGGCGCACGATAGTATCCAATAATGTCTGCTGGACTTCCTTGTACTGCGAGAAGCTCATGAACAATTTGTTCTTCCTTTTCTCTTAATTGTTGTGCTATTGGTGCAAAAACTGCCTCTAGCTCCATGTCGTCACTTTGATTTTCCAAAACTTCCGCCCAATAAAGCGCTAAATAAAAATGACTTCCGCGGTTATCAATCTCCCCTACTTTTCGAGACGGCGATTTTCCCGTAGAAAGCAACCTTACTGTTGCCTCGTCTAACGTATCGGCAAGCACTTTGGCTTTCGAATTGTTTTGAGTAATACCTAAGTGCTCCAATGAAGCGGCCAATGCCAAAAACTCACCTAACGAATCCCATCTTAAATAGTTTTCTTCCATGAGTTGCTCCACGTGTTTTGGGGCAGAACCACCAGCACCCGTTTCAAACAACCCACCACCATTCATTAAAGGCACTATAGACAACATCTTAGCACTCGTTCCTACTTCTAATATAGGAAAAAGGTCCGTTAAATAATCCCGTAACACATTCCCGCTTACTGAAATCGTGTCTTTTCCTTCCTTCACGCGCTGCAAAGAATATATCGTGGCTTCGAAAGGCGCCATAATCTGAATGTCCAACCCTTCTGTATCGTGCTCTGCTAAATAGGTTGTTACCTTTTGAATGATTTCTGCGTCATGCGCTCTATTTTTATCCAACCAGAAAATCGCTGGTTGCTTCGTTGCTTTCGCACGTGTAACAGCCAACTTTACCCAATCTTTGATTGGTGCATCCTTTACTTGACACATTCTCCAAATATCCCCGGATTCGACGCTATGTTCTAACACCACGTCTCCGTTTAGATCAACAACCTGAACCCTACCAGGCGCAGGTATTTCGAAAGTTTTATCGTGTGAACCATATTCTTCGGCCTTTTGAGCCATTAAGCCTACATTTGAAACGCTTCCCATGGTAGCAGGATCAAAAGCACCATTTTCTTTACAAAAGTCAATCGTAGCTTGGTAAATTCCTGCATAACTACTATCGGGAATAATCGCTTTCGTGTCTTGTTGTTTTCCTTCTTTGTTCCACATTTGACCTGAAGTACGAATCATTGCAGGCATTGACGCATCAATAATAACATCACTTGGAACGTGCAGGTTAGTAATACCCTTGTCAGAATTCACCATTGCAAGCGCGGGTCCATTTGCAAAACTCGCTTCTATATCATTTTCGATTTCTTGACGTTTATCTGCTGGAAGCGCAGAAATCTTATTGATTAGGTCCCCAAATCCATTATTCACATTTACACCTAAATCATCGAATGTATTGCCATGTTTTTCAAATAGGTCTTTGAAGAAAGTACGAACGGCATGTCCAAAAATAATTGGATCTGAAACCTTCATCATAGTCGCCTTCATATGGAGCGAAAAGAGCACTCCTGATGCTTTTGCGTCAGCAACTTGTTCTTCCAAAAAACGAAGCAACTGATTCTTACTCATTACAGTTGCGTCAATAATTTCACCGGGTTGTAATTCGGTCTTTTCCTTTAAAACAGTAACCTGACCCTGTGTTCCTATATGTTGTATTTTAACCGCTGTGGCTGCTCCTATCGTACGTGATTGCTCGTTCGCGAAAAAATCTCCGCCGCTCATTGTGGCCACGTGTGTTTTGGAAGTTTTGCTCCAAGCGCCCATGCTGTGGGGATGTTGTTTCGCAAACTCTTTCACCGCACGCGGTGCGCGACGGTCTGAATTTCCTTCCCGTAAAACTGGGTTCACCGCACTTCCTTTCACTTTGTCATATTTTGCCCTAATCGCCTTTTCTTCCTCCGAAGAAGGATCCTCCGGATAATCTGGGAGTGCATATCCTTTTGCTTGAAGCTCAGAAATAGCCCCTTTGATTTGTGGCAATGACGCAGATATGTTTGGTAACTTAATAATGTTTGCATCTGGTTGTATAACTAGTTGGCCCAACTCGGCCAGGTCATCATTTACACGTTGTTCAGCGGTTAAAATATCTGGAAACTGAGCCAAAATCCTTCCTGCCAAAGAAATATCCCTGGTTTCCACATTGATTCCTGCTTGGTTTGTAAAAGACCGAATAATAGGAAGCAATGAGTGTGTTGCTAAAAATGGGGCTTCATCTGTTTTCGTGTAAATAATTGTTGACATAAAGGGTTTTTTTAAGTAAAATATAAGTGTGCTTGGAAAGAAAACCGCGCCCCGCGAAAGTAAGAAAATTCAACTGATTAAGACGGCTGAACAGGACACAAATTTTAACGTATCATCACCCCCGGTTTGTTGATCAAGGGTATTTGCACAAAATTGTCCTTTTTAATGGTCTCTTGAAGAAAGATAAATTTCTTGTCGTGCATCGCGTCATTCATCCAAAAGCTTACCCAATATTCATTGTTCAATCCAAAAACATCTTCAATTATTGGTTCAATTTTTTTAAACGAACGAGGTGGTACATTTTCAAGGTGGTGGCGCAGCGTAGATGTTTTCACCTGCTCCTGTGTTTCATGGTGAACAGCATATCCAACAGAGCTTACTAAAACCCCTTCTAATTCAACCTCATAAAAATTCAGTAAATAAACGTTGAACACAGACTCTCCTAGTTCATTGAGTTCTTCCACAACTGCAACCGCCGCCTGGGTTACTTTCGGGCCCTGAAGTTCTTCTTTCATCTGCTTTTTATCGTCCTATTTTTAGATTCTGTTCCCGTTTAACGGTCTAATAGTTGTTGCGCAATGTCCAAGTATAAAAACAAATCCATTGGGTGATCCAACATATATTCTTCTCCAGTTTTCACATTTTCTTCCCCTGCTTTTTCTAAGCGCTTGTGTCCAGTACGAACTATCACTACATCTAAATCTGGAATGGAAATTACATACTGCCCTTTAATCCCACGGGCATAAATAACCTTTTGACTTGGGTCCTTTAAGATCCAATAGTGCAACCCATACCGGTGATTTTCTCTATTTCCATCCAACATATAGTTCGTGGTAATTTCTTCGAACATAGAGTTCGAAATAATGGTGTCTGCTCCCCATGTCCCCCCATTCAGAATGAGTTGACCTAATCGCGCATAATCCCTTGTTGTTGAATAGAGACAACAAAACGCTTTCTCCGAGCCGTTTTCACTGTCCAAACTCCACAAAGCGTCGGATTCTGCATGTATTTTCTGCCAGAGATTTTCAGACATAAACTCAGAAACTGTTTGACCAGTTGCTTTTTCTAAGATAAACCCAAGAAGCTGACTGTTTCCGCTCGCATAATCGAACACTTTATTGGGACTACCCTTAAACGGTTGCTTCTGCATCGTTGCTAGCAGGTCACTTCCATAATATGCCTCAGCATTGTCAGAAAAAGGATTGGCTCCACTTTCGCTCCAATCGATATCGCTCGTCATACCCAGCAAATGACGTATGGTTACAATGCTGTCCTTAGGCGCGATAAAGTCTAAAAAGTCTGTTATTGGTTGATCAAGCGATTCAATAAGTCCTTTGTCAACAGCTATTCCTATGAGCAATCCAACAACACTTTTTGCAGCAGAGAAACTATTCGACACCGTATTTTTGGTGTGTGTGTTAAAATAATGCTCAGCCATAATTTCTCCGCGCTGAATAACCAAAAAAGACGTGGTTTCTACTTCTTTCAGTGCTTGAATTTGGTCCGCGTCAAGTGACTTTGCTTTTCCTTCGCGCAGCCACCCATCCGTGTCGTTAGACCCAGAAATTGTTCGGCTCGGAAACACCAAAGAATCATATATTCCTGGGCCTGATCGACCAATTAAATAGGTTTCCTTAATTCCCTTATACATATATGTTCTTCCGGTAAGAAGAATAAATGCATTCGCAACGATAACTAAAAAAAGAAGCGTGAGGCCTAGACGTCTCAACCATCTGCCCATAAAACTTGATGATTTTTTACTGTTCTTGTTAGACATATTCGTATCCAAATTGTTGTGCTAAATAATATTTTAACCTTTCCTTTACTCCCTGTAATTCAACAGGTTTATTAAGCTCTAATTCAAGTGAAGTTACAGATTTATCTTCAATTCCACAAGGAACAATATGTGAGAAATATGAAAGATCTGTGTTTACGTTAAATCCTATTCCATGCATCGTTACCCATCTCGAGGACTTTACGCCCATCGCGCAAATTTTTCTTGCTTTAGGGGTCTCAGGTTCAATCCAAACACCAGTGAAACCTTCTTGCCGTCCTCCAATAACACCGTAGTCCGCAATTGTTCTTATAACAGCTTCTTCTAAATAACGCATGTATTTATGAATGTCAGTGAAAAAATACTCTAAATCAAAAATTGGATAGGCCACCAATTGTCCTGGACCATGGTAAGTAATGTCTCCCCCTCGATTAATTTTATAATATGTAGCTCCCAATGATGAAAGCTCATCACCCTGAACTAAAAGATGACTTTCTTTTCCACTTTTTCCCAGGGTGTAAACATGCGGGTGTTCACAAAACAACAAATAGTTTCGGGTGCTTTCATCAGTCTCTCCGTTGCGTTTTTGAATCTTACACTGTATAGCCTCAGTAAATAGTTTTTCTTGATACTCCCAAGCCTCTTTGTAGTCAATTTTGCCTAAGTCTTGAAAATTTACACTCGTCATATATTAGAGTTTGCTTAGTTGGTCTTTCAGGTAATCTATAACCTTAATATCAATAGTATCAGCATTATTGAGTTCTGCTAAAAACAATGAGGCCCAATCCACAATGTGAATAAAATAGAATGACTCTTCAAACAAATTTTCTCCAGCAGCTTCGATGAGCATACAATGCGGTGTGTGTTGCATCACAGTGTCTCTAGTTATTGATAATCTCAGCTTATTTCGCTCCGAGATAAATTTGGACACAAAGAAAACTACTGCATGGGATTCTTTTCCTCCTCCCCATCCAACTAACTCATTATGATTCATTTCTGGAATTACATGATGCCAACACAATTGCTTTGAGTTCTCATTAAACTGTTGCCGTGCGCGAATGATGACAGCTTCATGATTCGATGTAGAATACAATATTAATTGCTTTTCATGTGCAAATTTCGCTAGCTTTTTCGCTTCTTCTTTAATGCTCACTAGCTCTTTAGTCAACAAATTCCGACACTTATCAATCTTTGTTAAAGCATCTACTGGAATAACTTGAGCATTGGATAAAATATTCACTAATTGAACAACTGAGAAAGCCAACATCGTCCTTGGCGGATTACCCCCAGGGACTTTTACAACATGAAATGCATGTTCCTGACAAAATTTATAGAGTTCCCCTCCAGAGCACACAGCAACTATTTTCGCACCAGATTTCGCAGCTTTCTGCACAGCTGTCATTGTCTCTTCTGTATTACCTGAATATGACGAGGCAATAAATAGTGTTTTTCCAGAAATAAAACCAGGAATGTCGTAGTCCTGAACCAAGTAGATCGGGACCTTCGATTGCTGAGAAAACCACTGGTCGACCATCTTCCCGCCAATTCCGGAGCCCCCCATTCCACAAATAACGACATTGGAAAACGAATACTCATTTAAGCCAGAAAGTTCTGAAGATCGCGCAATTTCGAGAGCTTCTGAAATATGTCTTGGGAATTGGGCTACAAGTTTTTCCATGCGTTAAATGAGTTTTTTACTGAAAAAATAAATTGTACTCGGCTACGTAAATTTGGTTACGAAATTCGCTAAAAAAAAGAGTCTAAAAAAGAAAGGCACGTTTTATTTTAAAACGTGCCCTCCTAATTATTATGAATTAGTTCTACATTTTAGAAATTTTGTATGTAACAAACTCCGTTGGTGTAGATACTGTCAATTGGTAAATTCCTGTCGCTAAAGAACTTGTAGAAAGTTTCAATTCAGATGCGTTACTGTCCTCTAGTTCAAATACAAGTTTTCCACTTGCATCATACAACCTCAAAGCTACTTTTTCTAATACTGTGTTAAACACAACATTTAATTCATCGCTCACCGGGTTTGGATAAAGCATTAACCCATTCAGCCCACCATTGTTTTCTAACCCAACATTGTCTTGAACAGTTACCTCAACCTGACATGCGGCAGTATTACCACAATCGTCCGTAACAACTACTTGAACTGTATTCAATCCAACACTTAACGGTGTGCCAGAAGGTGGGGTTTGTGTTATTGTCAAGTTGTTTGTGCAGTTATCCGTTGCCGTTACAGTTGATGTATAATCTGGACAATTCACCCCGGTCGTCGTAAACAACTCATCGGTAGTTTGATTACACGTGATTACTGGATCTGTGTTGTCATTCACTGTAATAGTTTGTGTTACCGTAGTACTATTTCCGCAGTCGTCCGTAATTGAATATGTTCTAGTAATTACCTCTGGGCATGTAGTTCCGCTAGAAACATCTCCTACGTGGGCTACAGTAGGGTTAGCAGTACAGTTGTCTGAAACGCCGGTTAACGCATTTGGATCAGCGGCTGGAACATCCTCTATACAGGCAACAGTTACTGTCGCAGGCGCTACTCCCGATGGGAAGGTGGTGTCCACAACAGTTATTACTTGTTGATACGTTTCTGTGTTTCCACAGCCGTCCGTAATAGTCCAAGTTCTCGTGATAGCAACTGGGCATGTACCACTAGTTGCATCTGCATAGGTAATCACGGTTGAACCCGCACAAGATGTAATCGCAGCAAGTTGTCCAGTGTTGGTTGGGTCCGTTGATTCATCACACTCAATTGTTGTATTTGCTGGTGCATTAGTGATTGTGATTCCATTATCATTGATAATTGTTAGCACGATAGAACAAGAGTTCGAATTACCACATTCATCAACAGCAGTAATTGTAATAGTATGTGTTCCTGGGGCTAGGGCAGTCCCTGCTATCGGAGATTGCGTAATTGTCATATCACCGGTTGCAGAGCAGTTGTCAGAAATAGCTGCTCCTCCCGAATAATTAGGAACTTGTGCTGAACCAGTGGATGTGTTTAATTGATCGGTAGACTGGCCGCACACCACAACAGGAGTGGTATTATCAGCAACCGTAATTGTTTGTACAAATGTTTCAGTATTACCACAGTTGTCTGTCGCTGTCCATGTACGTTCAATAGGAATACAGGACACGTCAACACTCTAATTGTGTAAAGCTTCATAGGATATTTTATTATTTTCGCGTTACAAACGCTATTATTTTCCAACAGAAAACCTAATTCTCCAATGAAATTTCACATTTTTGCGCCATGTATAACATTCTGTTGATTGAGGATGAGGAGACGCTCAATGAGGTGGTTACGATGAACCTTCAGTTGGAGGGTTATCGGATTGAGCAGGTTTATAAAGGTTCTGACGCGCTGAGCTACCGAGATAAACTAGATAATTTTGACCTCGTTATTCTCGATGTGATGTTGCCCGATATCAGCGGTTGGGAACTGTGTGAAAAATTTAAAGAAAAATCAACTACACCTATTCTGTTCGTGTCGGCTAAAGGAACCTCATCGGATAAAATAAAAGGACTCAAACTTGGGGCTGACGACTATTTAGCCAAGCCCTTCGACCTAGAAGAATTATTACTCCGCGTTCAAGTACTTGTTAACAGAAAAGGCGCGTTTGGTAAAAAACCGACTACTCTATTAATTGGAGATAAAGAAGTGAATTTGTCTACCTATGAAGTTACACAGGGAAAAAATGTTCTTGCGACACTATCAAAACGAGAGGTAGATCTCTTAGAATTATTTTTCGAACATGAAGGAGACGTTCTTTCAAGAGATACTATTTTAGACATTGTCTGGGGAGTCGATAAATACCCTACTACCCGTACAATTGACAATTACATTCTCCAATTTCGAAAACTATTCGAACACGACGCTCGGGCGCCGAAATACTTTCATTCTATTCGCGGAGTTGGATACAAGTTTTCGCTACGTTAGAAATTCTAATTTTTGAGTTCTGAACTCGGCACTCTGAACTCAAAAACTATTCCCTATCTTTGTGGTGATTATGAATAAAGCAAAACAATTACGATACGACACGGCATATTTGAGAATGGCAAAAAGCTGGGCTAAACTTTCCCACTGCCAACGAAAACAAGTTGGTGCACTCATTGTTCGAGACGACATGATTATCTCTGATGGTTATAATGGCACTCCTTCAGGCTTTGACAATTGTTGCGAAAATGATTTAGGCGAAACACATTGGTATGTATTACATGCTGAAGCAAACGCTATTTTAAAAGTCGCTAAATCGACAAATAACGCAAAGGGGGCAACGCTTTATTTAACACTTTCACCTTGCAAGGACTGTAGTAAATTAATTTTGCAAGCCGGTATTATGCGGGTTGTTTTTATACAGTTGTACAAGGATGACGCAGGGGTAAGGTTTTTAGAAGCCGCAGGCATTGAGGTTGAACAAATTGAAACTATTGATGAATAATAATTCGCTTAAATTAATTGCTCCTTTCGCTTTTGGTGTTGTGCTCATTGTAGGAATACTCATGGGTCGGTCACTTTCTGCGCCATATACTCCTTCTGGAATCCAGGGTGCGCAAGAGAATATGCAAAAATTTCAAGACATCTTGAATATTTTGGATGAACAATATGTTGATTCAATTGACAGAGAGCAGTTGTTTGAGCAGACTATTTCTGAAATGCTTCATCGGTTAGATCCACATTCAAATTACATCGCGGCAAAAGACTTACAAGCGATGACCGAGTCAATCAATGGACAATTTGGAGGGGTTGGGGTGCGTTTCACGATAATCCGGGACACCCTAAACATTACGAATGTAATTGAGGGCTCTCCCTCCTATTTTTCAGGCATTCAAATGTTTGACCAAATTATCGAGGTAGATGGAGAATCTATTGCTAATGTCCAGCTCACAAATACTCGGGTTCAAGAATTATTAAAGGGGCTCGAAGGTACTACTGTTGATGTGACTCTTCTTCGAAACGGGAAACAATTAAAGAAAACCATTACACGTGGCACTGTTCCTATTAAGTCGGTTATCGCTGCATTTATGATGACCGATGATATTGGCTACATTCGCTTAAGCCAGTTCAGTGTTGTCTCTGACCAAGAATTTTTTGAAGCGGCCTTATTTTTAAAATCAAAAGGGATGGAAAAACTCATCTTCGACTTGCGCTATAATGGCGGTGGAGTGATGAGCTCTGCAGTAAATATTGCAGATGCCTTTCTAAAGCCTGGCCTTAGAATAGTTTCTACAAAAGGAAAAAATCAACCTGAGGAAACGCTATACTCACTAAAACAGCCGTTTTTAGGAGATGTTGAATTAGCTGTTCTTATTAATGGAAGTTCGGCGTCAGCCAGTGAAATTGTTGCGGGGGCTATACAGGATAATGACAGAGGAATAGTTGTTGGACGTCGCTCGTTTGGTAAAGGTCTCGTGCAACAAGATATTAACTTAAAGGACGGAAGCAACTTGCGTTTAACAATCTCCCGTTATTACACACCAACTGGAAGAAGCATTCAACGCCCATATTCAGGAGATTATGAAGAATATGTAATGGAGGAATATAATCGTTACGAGTCTGGGGAGCTATATGAAATGGATACAACACTTTTTGCGGACTCACTTAAGTACACCACACCTGGAGGAAGAACTGTATATGGCGGAGGAGGAATCATGCCGGATGTATTTGTTCCAATTGATACGGTGGGCACCACAATGGCATTGCGTAAGTTCCAATACTCTACAGTAATCAGCGATTTCGCTTACGATTATGTGCGCTCCAACGGCTTAGCGTTTCCCACCTTTCAGGAGTTCTCAGTAAAGTTTATTGTTTCCGATGAACTATTGGATCAGTTTCTTGATTATGCTTTAGACGGTTATGAAATCAATATAGATGAGCGTGATTTAGCGAAAAGCAAATCAGCCTTACGTACAGATATTAAAGCTGAAATTGCACGACAAATATGGTTAGAAGACGGTTCGTTATTTATAAGGAACAAGTCAGACAAAGAAGTATTGAAAGCGATTGAGGTGTTGAAATAATTTGCTGAATTGAAAATGGGGTCTTCGCTGGAAATTGTGCGTACTAAAAACGAACACACTTCACTTGAAATAGAAAATTAATTTTTAGAGATTAAGAGTTCCATGTCCTCCATTAACTCATTAACCTCCGAAATACTCGTTCCATCATAATATCCACGAATACGAAGCTCTTGGTCAACCAATACAAAATTATTCGTGTGAATAAAGTCAGATCCCGCATCTCCCAAATTCATAGCCTCTGCTGGTTTTAGAACAAAGAATGATTTTCTAGCTAAACCATACAACTCTTCTTTTGAACCTGTAAGAAAATGCCATTGCTGTTTTTCCGCGCCATACTTTTGAGCATATTCGTATAATATTTGAACATTATCATAATCTGGATTTACTGTGAAGCTTAAGATTTTCACCTCTTCGTTTCCCCGAAAGCGCTCTTGAACACGCGTCATTTGCTCTGTCATTTTTGGACAAATCGTGCCACAGGTCGTGAAAAAATATTCTGCTACGAAGACTTTTCCTTTTAATTGCTCTAATGTTATGGTTGCACCGTATTGGTTTAACAAAGAAAAATCACCAATGCGATGCCCCATTCCTACCTTTAACAGTTCTGGGTCGACCATTTCTTTCTTGACATCTCTTGGTTGAATTACTGGAAGAGTTTTTACAGATTGTTGATCCAAGGTCATTACATACGCAACAACAATCGCAGAAACTACTAGCACAAAAAACAATAGAATACGATACTTCATAGTGCAAAAATACGAATTCAAACTACTCCTGTAAATAGCAAAAAGCACAAATGTAAAGAACAGTACTCGTCGCTACCACTGCGGACAAGTACCACAATTATTCGTCGGCAGAACATACACTAAAAACCCAAGTGCAATTTCTGGAGAAAAATAACCCATGGTGTGTGATGCTGTAGCATTTCCCGCTTGGTCAAGTTGAATATTTCCTTGTTTTAACATTCCTCCGGAGAAAGTTGTTTGAAGAAACAGTCGGTGGAAAAAGTCTGCGCGAAAGCCAAGATGACCAGATATTCCAAATCCAGAGGCGCTAGATGTTTGTGTGTTCGTTAGATTGTTGTATGTAAAAATAGCGTTACTCAATACTAATCCAACTCCAACACCCGTGTTTATACTCAAAACAAAATCACCTTTCCTAGAGCTCATCATATCTTGTGTATACAGAACTCCTGTTCGTAAATAGGTCATTCCTGATTCTTGACGATAGAAAATATTAGAACGATCAATCTGTGTCTCTTGGTTTTCATAAACACCATTCCATTCGCTATGATTTCCTGGGTCAAATGCTCCACTCAAAGAAACCGTTTGATTGTTCGTCATGAAGTAATTCAATCGGTCTACTCCAAAAGTAATCGCCCACTTTGGTTTGATGTAATAGCCCATGTGGAAATTAAATTGAAATGTCTCAAACCCGTCGGAGCCCAAGTAGTAAGCGATGGAACCGTCATTCATATTATCCGTTCCCGAGACATTCTCCATTGAAAAATTATAGCTGGGTGAAACAAATTCCATGGTGGATGTCGTGTAAGTACTTCGGTTGTAGCCAAAATACATAAAGAAAGTGCCTTGTCCTGCTGTGTTTACTTTTTTCTTGCGCTGCGCCAACGCAGGAGAACAAAAAGCACTAATCACAAGTAAAAAAAGGAGAATCTTGGACATCATCTTTATGTGTTTGTTACGCATAACGCTGAAAAGAAAGTTAAAGTTACGAAAAGTCCTTAATTACTAAATATCCTATACTTTAACATGGAAGCTGAGGATAATATCGAAACCGCAAAAAGGAACAATAATCAGCTTGATTTGTTAACAATACCAAAACAACAGTCAGCAATTCAGAAGACGTTTTATTCCTTACATTTGTTAAAGTCAAGCAGAAAAAAATGAGTTATTGCAACAACCTTTTCAAAAGAGAGCGATTTGAGACGCGAGATATTACCATTGGGAAACTAAAGCTCGGTGGAAACAACCCTATTCGCGTTCAATCGATGACAACAACAGATACTATGGACACCCAAAAGTCTGTAGAACAATCTATTCGCATGATTGATGCCGGATGCGAATTGGTTCGCTTAACCGCCCCTTCCATCAAAGAAGCTGAGAACTTAGGGAAGATTCGCGAAGAACTTACCGAACGAGGCTATGACGCACCACTTGTTGCTGATATTCATTTTACACCCAACGCCGCAGAGGTTGCTGCTCGTAAGGTAGAAAAAGTACGTGTAAACCCAGGTAATTATGCCGATAAGAAAAAGTTTGAAGAAATTGATTATACAGATGAAAGCTACCAAGCCGAACTTGAGCGGATTGAAGAAAAGTTTACACCTCTCGTTTTACTTTGTAAAGCCGAAGGAACAGCGATGCGAATTGGGACCAATCACGGATCACTTTCAGATCGGATTTTAAGCCGCTATGGTGATACCCCAGAAGGAATGGTGGAGTCAGCCATGGAGTTTTTGCGCATATGTAGAAAACATGATTTTCACGAATTGGTAATATCGATGAAGGCCAGTAACACCATTGTTATGGTGCAAGCTTACAGATTGTTGGTGGCAGAAATGAAAAAGTCTGGAATGAATTACCCCTTGCATTTGGGCGTAACTGAAGCGGGTGATGGAGAAGACGGACGTATTAAATCAGCAGTTGGTATTGGGGCTTTATTAGAAGATGGTTTAGGTGATACAGTGCGTGTTTCACTCACGGAAGAACCAGAAGCAGAAATACCCGTTGCTCAAAAGCTCATTCATCAATTTGACGGCGTCGCTGACTATACCGTAGCCCCTTTTGACGAAGAACTTCCGTATTCCCCATACGCCTATACTCGTCGAGAAACCCATCCTGTATTAAACGTAGGGGATAAGTCCGCTCCTATCATCTTTGCTGATTTGAGTGGGACAGAAACGATTAAGGCATCAAACTTTTTTGGGTTTGGTTACAATTACTCCACCACGTTAGATAAGTGGAATACACAAGATTTAGCCGCTGATTACGTATATATTGGTGACCAAACCATCAATTTTGAGGTTCCCGGTTTAGTAGGAGTGGTTGCTAATTTTACTACCTGGGAAAAAGTATATCAAAACAAGAAACACTTTTATCCATTTTATAATGAGCTTCCTGCTGAAGGACTTGCTCATTCCCAGTTAAACTTCTTGGCGTGGGATGCAACAAACCTTAAAATTGACAAATTAGGCAACTTACAAAACGTCGTGCTCGTTTTGAACGTTCCTATTCACGGATATGTGCAGTATGCGCGGCGCTTCTTTATAGCGCTACAAAAAAAGAATATTACTATTCCTGTTGTATTACGTCACGCTACAACGACAGAAGACCAAGAGTCGTTTCAATTGCAGCAATCAACAAAAATGGGTGGTTTATTTATTGATGGGTTCGGGGACGGGCTTTGGTTAACTTCTTCAAAGCGTATTCCACTTCAGTTAATCAACACGACAAGCTTTGGTATACTCCAAGCCACCCGAACAAGGATTTCAAAAACAGAATACATCTCTTGTCCTTCATGTGGAAGAACATTGTTTGATCTTCAAGAAACAACCGCCAAGATAAGAAAACACACGGCTCACCTCAAAGGAGTGAAGATCGGAATCATGGGTTGCATCGTAAACGGTCCTGGAGAAATGGCAGATGCAGATTATGGATATGTAGGAACCCGACCTGGTCATATTCACCTCTACAAAGAAAAAACGGTTGTTCGCAAAAACGTACCCGAAGAGGAAGCGGTGGATGCGTTAATTGATTTGATAAAAGAATACGGAGATTGGGTTGAGCTTAAAGAGTAAAAGGGTGAGTGGGTGAGGTAATCAATTAAAGTTTTTCAATTATCTCTAATGCCTTTTTTACATGTCCTTTTACATCTAGTTGGGAGTTAAAAACACCCCTCACCGTTCCTTCACTATCTATAACATAGGTTACCCTTCCCGGTATTAGTCCAAACAAACTTGTGGGAACACCAAACTGCTTTCTCAATTTATTATTGGTGTCCGCCAACAGCGTAAATGGTAAATTATGCTTTTTAGCAAATTTCTTGTGTTGCTCTAATGAATCTCCCGAAACTCCAACAAGTTCCGCTCCGGACTCCAATAAATCTTCATAAGCATCACGGAAAGAGCACGCTTGTGCCGTGCAGCCGGGAGAATCGTCTTTGGGATAAAAGTAGAGAACTAATGCTTTTTTATTAAAGAACTCTTTACTTTCTCTCAACCTCCCTTCTTGATCATTCAACTCAAAGGTAGGACAATTATCTCCTGTTTTTATTGGCATAATTCTTTCTTTATTAATAAGAACACCTATTCGACACGATTGTTTTACGACAAACATATACATCTACTTTACGATTGCTAATGAATGTCATTTTTTAAGCAGAAACACGATGCTAACTTCGTACAAAAATAGTTTATGGAAAAACATGATTTACACCACGAATTGCCAGAGTTTGAAAAAAATTCACACATTAATAATTAGTGACAGCCACTTTCGAAAGTTATTTGATGAGTTGAATGAAATGCGCGCAAAACGTCTTGCTTTGAAAGATGAATTGTATGGGATGCTAAAGGATTAATCACTCAGTGCCTTTTTATACGTATCGATTGCTTTTTGTCGAGCGGACTTGTGCTCAACAATAGGTTGGGGATAGGATTTCGTTCCATATTCCGGAACCCATTTTTTTATGTACTTTAACTCCTTATCGAACTTTTCTTGTTGACTATAGGGATTAAACACTCTAAAATAGGGCTGCGCATCTACGCCAGAAGAAGCTGCCCATTGCCAACCACCTACATTACTTGCGAGTTCAAAATCTGATAACTTTTCTGCAAAGTATGCCTCTCCCCAACGCCAGTCAATTAATAAGTGTTTGGTGAGGAAGCTTGCAACAATCATCCGTACACGATTGTGCATAAAGCCCGTTTCATTCAATTCTCTCATTCCGGCATCAACAATCGGATAACCTGTTTTTCCTTGACACCACGCCTTAAAATGGGACTCGTTGTTTTCCCAAGGAATCGCATCGTATTGTGATTTGAAAGATTGAGAAACGGTATGAGGAAAATGATAAATAATCATTTGATAAAATTCTCTCCAAATTAGTTCATTGAGGTATTTTTCGTTTTTGTATGCCTGTTGAGCTAAGTCTCGGATAGAAATTGTACCAAAGCGAAGGTGCACACTCATTCTAGTTGTTCCTTTTATACTTGGAATATCTCTGGTGGTGTGATAAGATTGAATGATTTCTTCTTTCACCTTCCTCTGGGGAAATTCGACACATTGATTATCTTCAAAACCCATGTCGGCGAGTGAAACCAGGGGAGAAATATCTACGGTTTTCCGAAGGTTTCCTATGTGTTTTTCAACCGGATAGGGCTTCAAATAAAATGGGGTAATTAAAGATTTCCACTTATTAGCATAAGGCGTAAACACTTTGTAAGGCTCTCCGTCGTCTTTCAACACTTCGTTCTTTTCAAAAATCACATGGTCTTTCGCTCCCAAAAACTCAATATTCTCGTGTTGAAGTAATTCAAAAACTGCCTTATCACGCTTCAAGGCATACGGCTCATAATCTCGATTTGTAACAACGCAAGTCACTTTGTGGGACTTAATCATTTTTTGAAATACTTCTTCCGGCTTACCATGGTAGACCAATAAATCAGCTCCGTGATTAGCATATTCCTTCTTTAATCTTCCAATTTCTTGGTGAATAAACACTACCCTTTGGTCACTCTTCGGAAGCTCGTCGAGGATTGTTGTATCAAAAATAAAAATAGGCTGTACCTCAGGTTTCAACTTGAGTGCTTTGTAAAGCCCCGCATTGTCCTCAATACGTAAGTCTCTTCGATGCCAAAATAAAACCATCTTAAATTTCAATTATGGGTTCATCTGGTTTAGCATAGGAGTACCGTGCTATCTTTTCAGTTGATAAATAAGTGTCTAGACCACCGATCCCAACTGTGCCCGATTCATATACTGCTACATGACCGTCTGTTTTGTATATTGCGCTAGGGAAATAAACTTCAAGCACCTTTCCAACTACCAACTCTGTATCATTCATTGGAATTGGAATCACCTCCACTAATTCCATGGCTATTTTGATGTTTGATTCTTTCACAAAAGGAGCATAAAAATCATTGAGCCATTCTGGCGTAAGACCCGTTTCTTCAAATTCCGATTTTTCTCTGGGATAACGTGCGGATGTTTTATGTGCAGGGTTGGTTATGGCGCTATTTATGGAATTGATGGTGTACTTTTTTGTTGAAATTATATTTTCATAGGTGTGACGCTCTACTCCCCGCGGCCGCTGAATATATCCAATAAGCGCTGGGTTTGAACCCAAGTGAACAACAGAACTCACGACTGACAGGTTGGTGTTTCCCTTTTTATTTCTTGTTCCTATTAGGTTCGCGCTTTTCACCCCAGTTATTGAGTTAATCAAGTTCGCACGGTGCCTTTTTTCTAATTGGCGAATATCCTCTAGCGTCAAATGCATCATGGTTGTCTTACTAATAGTCTTCAGTATATTCAACAAAATTATTTTGTGTTTCGTAGAGGCGTATAGTCATTTTATAGTTCGGAAGACGCAACTTTAGTTTTCTAAAAATAACTAGCGCGATATTTTCTGCTGTAGGATTTAAATCATAAAAATCTGGAACGTCCAAATTTAAGTTGCGATGGTCAAACGGGTCTTCCACCTCTTCTTTAATAATCTCTTTTAAAACACCTAAATCAATAACGTAGCCTGTATCTGGATCAACCTCTCCTTCGAGCCAAGTTTCAAGGGTATAGTTGTGACCATGGTAATTTGGTGAATTACACTTTCCGAACACTTCTTGATTCTTTTCATCTGACCAATTTTTGTTGAGTAGGCGATGCGCTGAATTAAACGTTGTTCTTCGGCAAACTTTCATCATAATTTCTTTTTTAAATCTGCGCCAAAACGGTGCATTATTTCATGAAACCAAAAAGTGAACTGTTCCGGTTTGTTTTTCATTTCGATTTCTAATTCTTGAAGGTCGATATATTTCCAGTCGGCGACCTCGTTGGGATTTGGAGTTGGTTGATCATTAAACTTACCTATTAACACATGATCCAATTCATGTTCAGTGAGTCCATTATCAAATTCTACATGATAAACAAAAGAACCAATGGTTTGAACTGGTACGGAGAACCCCATTTCTTCATGTAATCTGCGAAGGGCGGCTTGTTCATTTGACTCTCCTACACGCTGATGAGAGCAGCAGGTATTAGTCCACAAACCCGCGCAATGATACTTTTCATGCGCCCTTTGGTGAATCAATAACTCTCCCTTATCATTTAAAATTAGTACAGAGAAAGCACGATGTAACAATCCCTGCTCATGTGCAGCAATCTTTTCAAGTGTTCCAATTTGCTCGTCGAGAGTATTGACCAAGATAACCTCCTCCATTTCTACACCATATTTAAACTGTGTCGTAGATAGGAAGAAACAAATAGTCTGTATTTTTTATTGTCAGGAATTCGGATACGCTCATTCAAAATAACATAAGCCGGTGTGTCCTTAATTTTTTTGAAGAGTTTATAATAATAAATATATGCCATATATACTCCAAAACGAGCGTCTTTAGGTAGCTGTTTTATACCTTCGTAACCCGCATAAAAATCCTTTTCTATGTCCGCCTCTATTTCTTTCTTCACCGCGTCGTTAAATTCTTCCATAATTACTCCTGGAAAATACGTTCGACCTAACGCATGAAAATCTGCTTTTAAATCCCTTAGAAAATTAATCTTTTGAAATGCTGAGCCTAACTTCATTGCGGATGGTTTCAATTTTTGATATGCTACCTCATCGCCTCGCACAAAAACTTTTAGACACATCAACCCCACAACCTCTGCAGAACCTAAGATATATTCTTCATACATTTCTTGTGTATACTTTGATTTGTCGAGGTCCATTTCCATACTTTTCAAGAAGGTATCTATCAATTCCAATGGAATTTTATACTTATTTACAGTTTCTTGAAAGGCATTTAAAATAGGATTTAACGAAATCCCTCGCTCTATAGATTGGTGAGTATCTCTAATAAACTCCTTTAAGAGAAGTTCTTTGTCGTGTTCGTGAAAAGAGTCAACAATTTCATCTGCAAAGCGAACAAAACCATAAATATTATATATTGGTTTATGCAGGTCTTTACTCAAGAACTTTATTCCCAAAGAAAAACTTGTACTGTAGACTTGAGTTGTCATTTTACTCATGTCACAAGACAGATTGTCAAATATTGATTTCATAGTATAATTCTTTTATTTTTCTATCGCTTTCAACACCTCTTTAGCCACAACTTCACCAGAAATAATACTTGGTGGAACACCTGGTCCTGGTGTTGTAAGTTGGCCAGTATAGAACATGTTATCAAGCTTTTTGTTCTTTAATTTTGGTTTTAAAAATGCTGTTTGACGCAATGTATTTGCCAATCCATAGGCATTTCCTTTGAAGGCGTTATAATCATTTTTAAAATCGGCGAGGCAATAGCTTCTTTTATATACGACGTGTGAACGAATCTCAGTTCCTGTTTTTTGTTCTAATCGGTCCAGAATAATATTATAATATTTCTCTCGCAACTCTTCTGTGTCTTGAAGATCTGGTGCAAGAGGAACTAGTAAAAAAATGTTTTCCATCCCTTCTGGCGCCACTGAATCGTCTGTTTTCGATGGACAGCAAGCGTAAAACAAAGGTTTTGACGGCCATTGTGGTTGTTTATATATTTCTACCGCATGCTGTTGAAAGTCCTCATCAAAAAATAGATTATGATGAAGCAAGTTCTCTACGCGCCTATCGACTCCAAGATAAAAAAGCAAAGAGGATGGCGCCATCAATCGGCTGTCCCAGTAATCTTTAGTGTAATTTGAATTGCCTTTAAGTAGTAATTGGTCTGTATGTTCATAATCTGCCCCAGAAATCACAAAATCACTTACCAGCTTTTCACCAGCTAAGGTATTCGTGTTAATTACTGTTCTGTTTTCGATATCAAAACCACTCACTTCTTGATCTGTAATTATTTTCACCCCCTGTTCTAGAGCGATTTGTTTGAATGCTTCGATTATTTTATGCATTCCCCCCTTTGGATACCAAGTACCTAGTTCAATATCGGCATAATTCATAAGTGAATACAGCGCAGGAGTATCTTTAGGCATCGCTCCTAAGAATAATACAGGAAACTCCAGTAATTCTATGATTTTTGGATGTTTAAAATATTTTCGAATATATTTTGAGAAGGAAGAAAAAAGGTGCATTCTGAAAGCTCCTGCTGCGATTCGTATATCAGCAAACTCCGTAAGTTTAAGACTTGGCTTGTGCACAAGGTCATTGATGCCGACATCGTACTTATAAGCAGCTTCTTTCAAGAACTTTTCAAGCTTTAAACTGCTTCCAGGCTCCATTTTTTCAAACCACGCTTTAAACTCATTCAAATCTGAAGGAACATCATCTTGTGTATTGTCTTTCCAGAAAACACGGTAACTTGGAGAAAGGCGCTTCAATTTATAGAAGTCGGAGGCAGTATGATTAAATTGATTATAGAACCGCTCAAAAACATCTGGCATCCAATACCAACTTGGCCCCATGTCAAACATAAAGCCATCTACAGAAAATTTTCGTGCGCGTCCTCCTACAGTGCTATTCTTTTCAAGCACTGTAACGTCATGACCGGCTTTTGCTAAAAAACTAGCGCATGAGAGACCAGCAACACCGGAACCAATAACTATTATTTTTTTCTTCATCAATTGTTCGTAAATCGATATTCTGGCAACAAGTCCATCAACTTCTTCCGCGCAATGAATATACGACTTTTCACAGTACCAATTGGAATATCCAATTTTTCAGCAATTTCCTTGTACTTATAACCTAAATAATGCATTTCAAATGGCTCTTTGTATTCATCGGCGAGTGAATTGAATTTCGCCTGTATTTCTTGGTTAGCAATATGGTTCTCTGGAGAATTTCGATCTTCCGTATTGCCGTTGAGTAAGTATAAGTCTGTTGAGTTGTCGAAAATAGTTCCTGACTTAACCTTTCTTCTATACTGATTAATAAAAATGTTCTTCATAATCGTAAAAACCCACGCCTTGAAGTTAGTCTTCGGAGTATAGTAATCTTTGTAGCGGATCGCCTTTAACATTGTCTCCTGAGTTAAATCTCGCGCATCTTCCATATTCTTGGTGTAATTCATTGCGAAAGCCAAAAGATATGATTCCAATGAGGTGAGCGTATTATTAAATTCTACTGTTGACATATTTATTTGTTTAATTGTTTTTATTAAACATTAAACATAATTATGCCAAATAATATTTTTTGTTAGTTTGTATGTATTTTGTTGGTTATTAATTGTTTAAACACGCATTAATAATTTATGACACCTGTTGTTTAAAGCACTTGTGTGTGTTTAATACGCAGTTATGTGTGTTTTTTCTACACAAAAAGCGTTCTAACATCTTCAACTTGAACGGCGGTGTGTGCATTTTGTAATATTGTTTTTGCTTGTCCACCACCCAAATAAACAGGATGGGTTGTTTTATTAATAAAACGAATCATATCTTTCTGGGCTTTGTCGTCAAGTGGTGATATCAAGGATGTAACAAATGCTGTTAGGTTGGTCTTGTCCCCCATTAATTCTAGTTTGTCTAAGGGAAGGCTTTGGCCTAAGTAGACTGTTTGGTGGCCCTTCTCTATTAAAAGATAATTGTAAAACAAAAGGCTCAACTCATGCCAGTCTCCTTCTCTACAAAACAGAACATACGTCTTCTTAGGCTTAATTGGGACAACTAGTTTCGACGTTTCTACAATTAACATTTCTCGAATTAAATTCGAAACAAAATGTTCTTGCGCAGGGGTAATCGAGCCAACCAACCACATCACCCCGATACGGTCTAAAAAAGGTAAAATATAATTCAAATAACATGCGCGCACGCCTTCTTTTAAGATAATTGATTGCAATATTCGGCGTATGAGCACGGCATCAAACTCTATTAGTCCGCCAATAAGCAGGCTTAATACTGCGCTCTCGCTTTCCTTAGAAAAACTTCCAGCCCTCACTTTATCTTTTAACTCTGTAACTGACATTTGAGCAATCTTGGAAATTTTTATTCCGTTTTGATTGAGAATAGAGACATTCAACAAAAGCATAAGGTCTGCTTCTGAATAAGTTCTGATTTTTGATGCGGTGCGATCTGGGACAAGTATTCCATAACGCTTCTCCCAAATACGAATCGTGTGCGCCTTTATGCCTGTTAAAGCTTCAATATCCCTAATCTTATATTCTGCCATGCTAAAAGAACAGCTATTAAGCCGTTTTGTTCGGTAAATTTCGGTTTAATTAAGGTGGTTTAATTCTCTTTTGCAAAGATAAAACTATTGACTTACCTGAATTACTAAAAAAATTTCTACTTTCGTTTATTATCGCTAAATTTCGTCATTATGAAACTGTTTTATCCTGTTGTTGTTTTCAGTCTTTCTGGGTTACTATTTTCATCTTGTTCAGGAGAAGAAAAAGACCCTAATGCACTTGAGGTGATTTATGAAGAAGAACAAGAAGAGTTAGATGAGTTTGAAGCTTTTGGTTTAAAAGCGTATGGTATTAACGCAATGATTTACCTCCCAGACGAAACAGCTGATATTGGTGCCGCAGCAGAGCCTAAAGTAGAACATGAGCCAGATGGTTTTAAGTGGGACCTTCATGTAGGTCAAAATTTTCATATGCGCATAGATGATTGGGGAGACGAAGAGATGGTTTCATTTCATAAAGAAGAGCTCCAAGACTTTTCCTCTATGTATAATGTTGAGTTCTTGGAGGAGTCTGAAAACTTTCTCTACTACAAGAAAACCCTTAAGGTTGACGGCTCAAAAGATGCTGGTAAAAATGTTGGAGTAGAACACGTTTCTTTTCATTGCTTCGGTCAACATACAATTGGTGGAATCAATTATGTGTTTAGAACAAATGACAGTGGTCATCCAAAGCCAATTACCGAGTACATGGCAAAATCTATTAAAAGTGTAAAAGAAATTGTAGATTAATCTAATCTTTTTCTGTTTCGTTTTCACGGAAGGCTGAAGGAAGAAGGGCGGGAACAATTTTTAATATGAGTGGCAACAACAATGCGCCTCCAGGTAACATAAAAATAGCAAGTGCCGGCATTGATTTAATAATGTCCTTAAACTGATTACTCACCTTTTCTTTTTCCTCTATTGACAACTCTTTGTGAAGCGATTTTTTTACTAGATAAATGAGTTCCTTGCTCTCTTTCAATTCTTCCACTAGTTTGTCTGTGTTTCTACCTAAAACTTTTATCCATCGTGAGGAAAAACTAGCATACAGTTTATCGTAAGAACTATTTTCTTGCAAAAACGCTACCTTATGGTTGTTCGCAATCACAAATGATTGAATCAATCCAATAGATGTGTTTAATTCATTTTCTGAAAACCCAAGCAATTTGTTAAGCTCCTGTAAAAAATCAAGCTCAACAAGGATGGCCTCAAGATCAGAAAAAATAGTAAGTACTGCAACATCCAAAAGATACTCTCGTAATAGCACAGGTGCGCCTTGGGGAATCATGCCAGCTAATTCTTCAATTGTACTCAAATTAAAGCGCGCTTGCTTGACATCATTTTTTTTCAGCTCGGGTATTTGGGCTGATGCGAGAAACACATCTAAAATTGTTTGTTCTTGTTTATCAATCTCACCGTCAATTTTAGAAGCCTGAACAATAACGTGAAGCACAGTTTCTGCGTAACGTTGATAGTGCGTTTCTGGCTTCTCTCCATGGTTCAAAAACTCATGAAACGCAATCACATCGAGATAAATCATGCTATTACACAAATAATTTACCCAAAACTTAGAGGAGTAAACTTTACGAATATGTACCCTTCTTGCAAGAATTGTTTCGACCTTGGCGAACGGTGGGTCTTTTACAAAAAACTTAAGCACATTTAACAAAGAGCCGGAGTTGTAGTGTTCATAAAACCCTAATAATGTTTCTAAAAAAGCGTCTTTACAAAACGGTTTTTCTTTTTGTTGAATCAAGTAGTCATACAATAAATGTTCAAACAATAAAACCGTGAGCTTTTCATCAATTGTCCAATTAGATGTGTCCCCTCTATAAAACAACAGTTCTGATGGGTAACCAAAAACAATCCCTGTTTGAAAACTTAATGCGTGGATAAGCTCGGTTAATGAAATCTTTTGAGCTGTCGAAACATCCGACATTAAATCTTCTCCACCCATAAGTTCGAGGTACTTCGGAATCCAATTTCTTGAGCCTGGGTTTAATTGATTCATATGATTACACCTGCTTTAAATCGGCAAAAATAAAGCAATTACCTAAGTTAGCAATTTATCGAGCACTGCGAATGAAACTATCTTTGTAAATTTGAAGTCATGAACCCTCAGTGGAAACTTTATCTGTTCTTTCTACTTTGTTCTCTTTCGGCCCATCCGCAAGAGGGTCTGGTTGCTCTCCTACCACAAGAGTTAAAAGAGTCCTCTGGGTTAATTGCTTTAGACACGCTGTTTCTCTCTATCAATGATTCAGGCAACTCACCCACCATCTATGTGTTTGATCAAAAAGGGGTTGTGCTCAATAAATGTATTGTTGCGAACGCATTGAATATAGATTGGGAAGCGCTCACGCTGGGAGAAAATAAAAACGTGTATGTTGGCGATTTTGGAAATAATAAAAATGACCGAAGAGATTTAATCATTTATAAGGTTAACTTGGCTGATGTTTTGGCCTCATCAACAGTAAATGCAGAAAAAATCACATTTGAATACCACGATCAAACGAGCTTTCCTCCCGAAAAGGAAAATTTCAACTTCGACGCTGAAGGGATGGTTTGTCATGGAGATAGTTTGTTTGTATTCATAAAAAACCGATCCAACCCTTATACTGGAATTGTAAATATTTATGTGGTTCCAAACTCGCCAGGCCATCACTCAGCAAAATTATATTCATCTATTTCGCTCCCAAATAATACTTGGTTTGAAAACAGTGTAACAGACGTCTGTGTAAATATGGATTCACTTTATATTCTTACATATCGTTATATCTATGTTTTCCACTCATTGAACACTCCGGTATTATTAGACACTATTGAATTTACAGGCGTAAGCCAAAAGGAAGGAGTCTCCTACCGAAATGGTGCGCTTTACATTACTGACGAAAAGACCTTTCTTGGTGCGGCTCGGCTTTACAAAATTAATTATCCTAAATGATATTAAACGGAACCCCTATTCACGCCGTAATCTTTGATATGGACGGCGTATTAATTGATTCTGAGCCCTTGTGGAAAATAGCTGAAGTAGCAGCATTTGCTACTGCAGGAATTCAAATTACAGCAACGGAGCTAGAACAAACCGTTGGACTACGTATTGATGAGGTGGTAGAGTTTTGGTGTCAACAAAAAGGAGCAAACTCTAAGTTGAAAGAGAAAATTATTTCAGGCATAATGTCGGAAATGGTACGATTAATTTTTGAAAGAGGCTCTCCTCTTTTTGGGGTTCATGAGGCTCTTGACTTTTTTAAGGCCGCTGGGGTCAAAATTGGTTTGGCCACCTCTTCTTATAAGGTATTATTAAATGCTACTCTTAAAAAATTAGAGATTAGTCACTTTTTTAATGTAGCACTCTCTGCGGAGAACCTTCCATACGGAAAGCCGCACCCTGAAGTATACTTACAAACTGCTAAAGCTTTAAATGTATCACCCCAAAACTGTTTAGTAATTGAAGATTCTCTTAACGGTGTTATTTCTGGAAAATCCGCTAAAATGGCCGTTGTTGCCGTTCCAGAAAATAGTCATTCAATGAACGAAAAACTAATTCTGGCAGATTATATAATTAGTGACTTAACCGAATTATTCGAGTTGTTTTAGCTTATTGCTTTCCAAATATTTCTTCCACTTTTCTAAATCTATAATCAAAAATCTCTTCTAGTTTGCTTTTCACAAGAATCGGGTGCGCTATTTTACCCAGAACCCCGAAAGGAATCTCGTAAGAGACAATGTCCGTCATCTCGACCCCTCCTTCTACCTCCTTAAAGTGATGTTCATGATGCCAAATTTTGTATGGTCCCTTTCTTTGTTCGTCTACAAAAAACTCTTTGTCGTGTACATATTTAATTTCAGTGACCCACTTCATTGGAATACCTAATAAAGGTTTTACAATATACTCAATCATCAATCCCTCATACATTTTTTCAGGGACATCGACTAAAACATCAAACCCCATATAATCAGGGGTAATTACTTTTAAGTTTTTCGGAGAGGAAAAAAAATCCCAACACGTTTGAAGGTCTGTTTTTACGAATTGAGTGCGTTTGAGTTGATACATGCCTATATTTTTAATAAAAACAGCTAAGGCATCACTTTGTTTCAAAAAGAAGGAGTGAGGTGGTTCAAAATACGTTTTTCTAGTTTTTTCAACCTATCTTGATCCAATAAGACCCACCATGGCGCTCAATGTTCTGAGTGTTTTGGTGCTTCCAAAAACCCTCTATAACCCCAATTAATTCGTTCTTTTGGCTTACGTGGTATGCAGGAAAAATTGTTTGATAACGCTCGGGGTTAGCCAAAATGAATGCCGCCAAAACATATTGCTCATTATAAAAACGATCACACATGAATTGCGGGTAATCGAAGGGAAGATAGATGTCGTGAATATGAACCAATACTCCTTTTTTTAATCTTGGCAATAGCTCTAAAAAACAAACTGTTGCGTCGGAGTTTGGAAAAACACGATGTGAATTATCGATGAATAAAACATCATTCTCTTCCAACTCATTAATTATGAATGAATAATCCTTAATCTTTTCGATAGGCTCACGGTGTACTTCATCAGATAAATGATCTATTTCTGCACGTGGAAACGGGTCTACTGAAATTACTTGTGTAGAAAGTCCCTGCTCATGTATTGCTTTTCTTACTACTTTGGTTGAATTACCTGATCCAATTTCAATGTAACGCTTGGGCTTATGTTCTGCGGTAATTCCATAGATAGCCATTATATCCAGGCCTGGAAGAAAATTATTCTCCCAATATGGATCGTTTTCATTCGTTTTATTCTTTTTAATTACTTGTAAAAACCCATAATAACTCTTAAACCTCTCTAAATAATCTTTATATACTCCGTTATTCGCAGAAATAATCTGATACAGACCTTCATGAGGAGGTAGACCGTGCCCATAACGAGGAACCATGTTCACCTTGTACTCCATATGAAGGGTTTGGTGTTTTCCTGATAAAAATCTGTAAATGTTTTTTAGTTTCTCCATGTTATGGATCGTTGAAAATTTTAATCTGCGTTAAAAGTAACCCTTCCTGATAGAACACGTAATTGAACTCATAGATTTTTTTAGTATTTTTGTTTTAATAAATGAAGATAGAAGAGCTCATAGGGGATTTATTGTTGCGCACTAATTGTGTGGTTATTCCAGATTTTGGTGGCTTTATATCTAATACCAAGCCAGCTTACATTGATTATTCAAAAGGGGTGGTACACCCCCCTACTAAATCGGTAACTTTCAACCGTTATTTAACGAATAACGATGGGTTACTTGTGAGTGAATTCGCGCGGTTAAAACAGCTAGATTATTTAGCTTCTTCAGCTGAGATTGCACGTTTCGTTTCAACAACAAAAGGAAAGCTAACAAAAGGAAAACGCATTACCTTCGAAAAGGTTGGGTATTTATATAGAGACACGGGCGGCAACTTATGTTTTGAGCAAGATCGGTTCTTCAATCTCTTAATGGAAGCCTACGGAATGGGGAGTGTTCAATTTGTGCCCGCCAATTCCATAACATCCGTTTCTGAGCCAAGCACTAAAATAGAAAGTGCACAAGACACCCCTGTAACACCGATTGTTCCAATAAAAAAGAAGAATCAATTCAATCGAATTGCAAAATATGCAGCAGCTGCTGCTTTATTACCTGTTGTCTTTTATAGTTTTTGGATTCCTTCCCACACTGATGTTTTAAAATCTGGTGTCTTGTATACAGAAGATTTTAACCCTTTAAAAACAGGTGGGGAAGCTATATACTTGAAAAAAGAGGTGGCCGATATTTCAATCAATCGCGTTGAAAACGAAGTAGACTCTTTTGGTTCGCTTGTTAGCTCACTTCCCGAAAGCGTTTCTGTAATTTCTTTTGAGTTAAACGAAGATACATTTATCCCTGTAAGGGTTCGAAAAGAAACCCCGTCAACACGAACAAGTTCAAACAAATCTGGATACCACTTAATTGTGGGGTGTTTTGGTGAAAAACC